>Ga0134094_1002771_pt1 | contig 14053 bp, 14 predicted proteins | sample 5_1taG_FD_94458 | JGI IMG/M metagenome (GOLD analysis project Ga0134094, IMG submission 94458) | Switchgrass degrading microbial communities from high solid loading bioreactors in New Hampshire, USA - 5_19_20_110_A1 metaG | ecosystem: Engineered > Bioreactor > Semi-continuous > Anaerobic >... | reverse complement strand
GGCCCAACGAATATCTATGGGCAGGCCTTCGGTTTCTTTCCAAGACTGAGTAAATAGAAGCGTGTCATCAACATAAACCTGAGGTTCTGCTTCTTCCCATTCTGCTTTAAGTTTCTGCAGTCTAGGGGTCAATACTTTGACACTTCTGATTTCTTCAGGGTTTACTTTAGCTGGTGTTACCATTTGTTTCCTACCTTTCTTATTTTCTAATCGTCCGATTAAAAAATATTTTATTGTAATTTTTAACTTTGGGGATCTTTTACTTAATTCCTCTTTAATTAATTTCTCTTTTTAATTAATTTTTTCTCTTCCTTCTTGTTTTAGGGGTGTTATTCGTAATAACCTTCTGTAGATTTAATTAAGCTGTTAAATTGATCATAATCGTGTCCGTACCAAATTTCCGCGTTAAGTTCTTTGGCTAGTTGAACTATATAATTCAATGTCGTCAACCAACCGTCTATATCTCTACAAATCCCTGGTTTTTTAATGGGTGGCCCAACATTTTCCGCCGTATAGATAGCATCACTGACCAAAAGCTTGTTACCCGATTTTAACTCTAAAAGTAAACCTAACATACCATAGGAATGACCTTTGCCGAAATTGTAGATTGTAACCCCATCCATCAATTTGTATGTTTTTTGGTTTCCGGGGATCAATTTCCAGTTCAATCGGCATTTGATCAAATAATCAAAATCCTTGGTAAAAGGTATCCTGTTTAAAGCGTAATCCCTCATCATATAGGTGAATTCATCTTCGGATACAAGGATTTCGGCATTGGGAAATTTATCAACAAACCCATAATGATCCGGATGCATATGGGAAAGCACAATATATTTGATATCTTCCGGCTTTAAACCGATCTGAGCCAGGCGATTAACCGGCAAATCCTCCTCTGTCATATGAAGGTTTTCCATAATTTCCTTTATTTGCTGCCGCTCAGGATCTTGATGGGCTGCAGCATCAAACATGACATTGCCTTCCGGGTGCTGGATTAGAACTGTCCAAGACGGGAAAGAAAATGTTTCGTTAGGATCATCACATGACACCAGATCGTTTTTAATACTGTTATGATTCATGCCATTAGCCATGACGTACACTTTCATGTCGCTCATCACTTAACCCCCTACTTTTTTGGGACAAGGTATAAATCCAAGGGGATATTCGGTCTATTGCGCTTCATGCAGCGCAATAGACCGATTTACCAAGTCCTAGCCAGAATTTAATCATTAATAAGCGCAGCCTTAAGCGCGATACCGGCACGCATGTCAGCAAGGGCTTGGTTTGCATCTTCAAGCTTGTACTTCTTGGAGATGATTTCGGCAAACGGATATTTATTCTTATGAGCCTGGATAAACTTCAAAGCTTTAATATAATGGCGAATGTCGCCGCTGTGACTGCCAATTACAACAGCATTATGGCGTTGGAACTTGTTCGGAACAATAGGTACGGACTTATCACTTGTTTGACCAATAATGAGATATTTGGATGGGTTGGAAAGGATGTCAAAGTTCTCAGCGAACACGGAGAGGGATCCTGAGCATTCGATGATGACATCGGCGCCGCGACCTCCGCACAACTCACGGATGTATTTCACACGCTCGGCGGCATCCGGATGGTCTTTAGGATTGACGACATGGGTAGCACCCCACTTCTTGGCAAACTCAAGGCGAGTTTCACTGAGATCCACGGCAATAACCTTGGCGGCACCGGACTGAGCTGCCATAACAACCGCATAAAGACCGACAGGTCCGACACCGGTGACTACAACACTGTCGCCTTGATGGATACCGCCGCAGTTATAAAGTTTATCAAAGGCACAAACAACAGTGCGGCCAGCGCAGCATGCGCCAACAGCCTCTTCATCAGTGACATCGTCCGGAATACGCACGAAGTCAGTACCGGCAAGAATAACCTCGTACTCGGCATAGCCCCCACGCAACTCATAAGCGTTGGAAAAACCATAACCGCGGCTATGTTCGCAAAGAACCGGTTCGTGCAATACCTTACAAGAATAGCAGGTACCGTCGAAGAAATGAGACCACATGATGCGATCTCCAACCTTGACCGGAGTACCGCAAACGTCGGTTTTAATACTATCGGGCAGGTAATAAATCTCGCCAACGGTCTCATGTCCCATAATAATTGGTGTAGGAGGATGCATTTCCAGTTCGTCATTGGCTAAGTGCACGTCAGTTCCACAAACGCTGGCTAATCTAACTTTCACCAGCATGTCACCCGGATTCAGCTTGGGTACAGGGATGTCCATCAACTGCAAAGGCTGGCAAAACTCGGTTAAAACCATTGCTTTACTTGTTTTTGGAATGTTATTCATCAATAAAACCTCCTTTATCATTTATTAAAACGCTTAAGCGTACGCACCTAGAATTTAGAATTATGTTTATCCTTACCAAACCAATAAGTTAATCAACTCTCTGATATCACTCAAATTTTCAAGATCTTTAACCATATTGATAACCTTTTCCACATTTTCAGGAGGCAAGCTTCTGTCAGCGAACTCAATACAATTGCGGAACTTATTTTCACATTCTTCAAAAGTAATTGGTCTTTCAGGCGATCCCGTAGCTGTATCCATCTGCACGCTGTATGTTTTGCCATCTTTTAAAGTAACCGCTACTCTTCCCGGTTCTAAGCCTGTGCTGTCCAGAGCCGGATCATAAGCAAGGCTGATTTTGGCTGCCATATCTAAAATAGCCGGGTCTTTAATGGCTTCATCGGTATAATGCTGCAAACCAACTTGCTTCTTGGCCAAGGCAGTAGCTACTCCCCAAGCAAGACTGAACTGGGCATCAACTACAACTCTAGGCTTGGCCTTTATTTCCAAAGGCTCACCGAGGAGACCCTGCGTACCCTTGCCGCACCAAATCATGATACTTTTAACATCTTCAGGCTCAAATTTATATTCTTTAACCAAATACAAAGCAGCATCAATAAACGGATGTACTCCCCGGCAACAAGGATAAGGTTTGATCGTAATATTAGCACTTTCAAACCTTGTACCCAATTCTCCGATCAATATGTCCCGCGAATAACTGCCCATATGATAGACTTTATAATAACCGTTAACACCTTCCATACTGTTTTTGGCACCTGTTACTCCTTTTTGTGCCAGCAGCGCCGCATGTATTCCTCCTCTTACAGAGAAACCGGGACCCAATCTTTTTGTCAAAGCACTGTCTTTAACCGCTTGGCCGTTGCCGGCTGACTGATGGTAAGCTATACCGATGGCATAAATCATTTGTTCTTCGCTTAAACCCAAAATGCTACTGGCAACGGCAGCTGAGGTCATATAACCGTTAAGAGTCGTAAAATGCCAACCATATTTATGTATATTTTCACCAGGCCTGGTTGCTAGTCCCATACGGCTAATCATATCTCCGCCTACAGCTACTGTTTTAATAAATTCCTTGCCGCTAAGCCCGCCTTTATACTCGGCCATAGCCAGTGAAGTCGGTATGGTTATAACACCGGGATGCATAATTGCCGCTTCATGTACATCATCAAAATCCAAAGAATGGGCTACTGAAGCATTAGCCTGGGCAGCATTAGGTGCCGGTACTTTTACTTTGGTACCAATAATGCTGCTTTGAGGTGCACCTCCCAATTCAATAGCCAGTTCTCTTACTTCTTTGGCCCCGTCTTTGTTAAAGCCTGCAATAGCAACACCAATAAAATCCAAAACTTGTTTCTTTGTTTCTTCAACAACTTTGGCCGGAAGATCTTCATATTTTACATTGAAGAAATTTCTCGCAAACAAATAACTAGCGTCCACTACAAACTTACCTCCTCCGCTTATTGATGGAAATAAATTTTTATTTAGAAAAAATCTTGTCTAATATTTAAAGTGCAATATCTATGCCAAATTTAAATATATCACTAAAATCGAATAATGAGCGTTATAAATCATAATAATTTAAGAATAAAGTAATTTGAATGGTGATAAGGGGCATGAATACAGGTGGATTAAAGCAAACTTTTTTCTGTCTGATTCAAAAAGGAACCTGGCTTATGGTTGTAACTCAACTACATTGTCGCATTCTTGCGACGACGGTGCATCTATTTTGCGACAATATTCAGGAAATTTATTTGCCCGGCATCGTTAATTAACCAAAAGTTACGGATACAATCCAAATCGAGGCCACTAATCCTACCGCGTCTGCCAATAAACCCACTTTCAAAGCGTACCTGTGTTTGGTAATCCCCACCGAACCAAAATACACGGCTAAAACGAAAAAGGTTGTATCTGTGCTTCCTTGTAAAGTAGAAGCCAATCTGCCTAAGTAAGAGTCCGGTCCATATTGATCGATAAGCTGGGTTGCTACCCCCAAAGCCCCTGAGCCGCTTAAAGGCCTCATGATAGCCAGGGGAATAATTCCTAAAATATCAGGGTTCCAACCAAATTTTATAAACAAAGGGCGAAAAAAATCAATAATAATCTCCAATGCTCCTGAATCCACGAACACACGGATCGAAACCAAAATACCTATCAGGAAAGGAATTATCTTAACAGCTGTCTTAAAACCGTTCTCAGCCCCGATGACAAAGGTTTCATAAACAGGAACTTTACGGTAGTAACCATATAAGGGCACAAAAAATAACAAAAAAGGAATAATCCATCTTGCAATTTCAGTAAATATACTCATAGTCTATTCTTCTTTCGAAATAAATAATCGACTATAACTGCTGCAGTCATGGCACAGGCCGTGGCAAAAATCGTTGTACCGATGATTTCTGTAGGATTAACCGAACCCGCCTTCATCCTGACTCCGATAATACTGGCGGGTACAATAGTTATGCAAGACGTATTTAAGGCCAGAAAAGTAATCATGGCTGGACTGGCAGTATCCTTAATAGGATTTTCTTTTTGCAGTTCCTGCATAGCCTTCAGTCCAAAAGGGGTTGCCGCATTACCAAGTCCTAAAATATTGGCGCAAAGGTTCATTACTATTGGCCCAAAGGCAGGACTGTCTTCTCTTAAACTGGGAAACAGCTTGCGTATCAAAGGAGAGCTAACTCTAGCCAAAGCCTGGATTAATCCGGCCTTTTCGGCAATGTGCATAAGTCCCATCCATAAGCTCATTACCCCCATTAGCTGAATGGCAACTTCTATACCCAATTCAGCAGCCTCTAAAACAGATGCAGTAACTTGATCTATTTTGCCCGTAAAAGCAGCTGTAGCAATTCCGACTAACAGCATTAAGAGCCAGACCAAATTAACCATATAAAAATCCCCCTGCCTAAATCTATGTTCAAGGCAAGAGGAATAGAAGATTCGACTATAACTATTAATACTAAAATCTATCGTCACAAACCGGCTCACGGGGTATCTTTTTTCTCTTTTGAAGTAAATTGGATACCTTATCCATAATATTCGGCATCTCGTCAATTAATCTGTCAGCCAACATATTGCCTTCCACGGGTAATAACCTTACTTGATCGCTACTTACAACAAGAAAACCTACAGGTTTAACAGACACTCCTCCTCCACTGCCTCCGCCAAAAGGCATTTTGGAGCAGGAACTTTCTTCCTTGCCGCTATCATCGCTTTCTTCTCCGTCCATTGGTACAAATTCACTACCACCGGCAGCAAACCCGCATGATACCCTGGAAACAGGTATAATAACAGAACCGGTAGGTGTTTCTACCGGGTCACCTATCACAGTATTGACATTAATCATTTTTTGGATACTATCCATAGCTGTTTTCATCAACGTTTCAATTGGATGCTCACCCATAATTCCTGGTCCTCCTATTTTTTATAATAATAATTAACAATTTCCATGCTGTAAAAATAATATGGCTTATTTTAAGGCTTAATATGCAGTGAAGCCTGCAGAATAACATTTCTGCGTCAAAGCGTGGAAGAACATTAAAAAAAATGTTATTTGATTTAACTGCAAAAAGCTGATAACACCTGGCTCTCAATATTCCACAAATGGCACTGATACTGCCGGCCAATAATCCCGTACAGGCTGCATCTTGGGTGCCAATTTGAATTTCAATATTTAAGGAATAAACATGAATTTTTTTGAAAAAGTCTTTTGTTAAGCGAGTAAAATTTTTATTAAGCAACTTAAGTTTGGACCAGGAAAAAAAATAATGTCTTTTCGTATCTTTATAAACTTTTTTTAAAAGAATATATTTACGGTTCTTGCTACTCAAAGGTTTTTCATCGATTGTATCCTTTTCCAGCATATCATTTATTAGATTGTTCAATAGGCTTAAAAGACCGCTTGTGCACATTTCCCGAGAAATATGCAAATTAATTTTTGTCTTGATAAATAAAACTTGCAAACCGATGCTTATATTGCTTTCCAAGTTATTGTAGCAATAAGCAAAATCGATTTTAATTTTAAGCAAGAAAAGAATAAACAGCCAAACAACGCAGACAATTATAAACGCCGTTAATTTCATCTAAGCTTTTAACCCCGAGACATACTTGATATTAATACCATGCCCTAAAAAAAACATTTTATAAGCATTAGTCATTAATATTAAGATCTTCGTTTAACAGCGGAAAAATATACTGTCAATAAAGATATTGCAGGACCCTTATCAATAAAAAATGAGGATCTTACATAGGTTAATTTACCTAAACGATCCTCAAATGTTTATTATAGAAGCCAATTTACCCCATCAAAATAAGTTAAATCAGGTCTGCATATTTAGCTCCTATGATTTTTATCAAACTCTCTGGCTTTAATTTGACTTGAAGCCCGATCCTGCCAGCACTTACCAAAATAAAATCATATTGAGAAGCTATTTCTTCTATAAAGGTCGGATACTGCTTCTTCATTCCCAGCGGTGAACAGCCGCCATGAATATATCCTGTTGCGGGTAAAAGTTCTTTTGCCTTAAGCATTTCTATATTTTTGTCCCCGGCTGCCTGGGCTGCTTTTTTTAAATCGAGTTCGCAGTTGCCAGGAATCACAAAGACATTAATTCCGGTTTTTTTGCCGGTTGCCACCAATGTTTTATAAACCACATCAGGATTAAATCCACTTTTTCGAGCTACTGAAACCGCATCAAGAAGGCCATCGTCCACCGGATAACTGTACAATTCATAAGGAATACCTTGTGCTTCAAGTATTCTAATAGCGTTGGTTTTCTGTCCAATGTTCATTGATCTTCTCCAGATATAAATACAGTTATTCAGTTATTTTTTTAATTTTTCTTGGCATTTTTCACAATAACCATAAAATTTAACTCTGTGGTTCACAACTTTAAATTTATTCTTTTGAAGAATTCTTTCTTCTATAGAACCCAACAAATCTTCTTCCACTTCTTGAATGGAGCCACACTCAATGCAAATAAGGTGATGATGACGATGCTGTTCGTCATCTTTGGTTACTTCGTAGCGACGAAATCCATCTTCAAAGTCAACTCCGTAAATTAGACCCATTTCTTCTAATAGAGCTAAAGTCCTGTAGACTGTTGCCACCCCTATCTCAGGATACTTTTTTCGGACCAGCTCATAAACTTCCTGGCTGTTTAAATGCATTCCTTCATTTTCGGAAACCACTTCAAAGACATGCTGTCTTTGGGTAGTAAACTTATAACCTTTTTCTCTAAGAATTTTATTAAGATCCTTTGTATCAGTCATCTGCATTACTCCTGAAAATTTTATTACTCTTATAATTTTATTGGCTATACATTACATTATACACTATTGTGATATTATTCAATGCGGTGCAATACATACTATTATGGCATTATACTTTTAAGGTAAATTTTACTAATAATTATATTATAGTTATTCAGAGGTAACAATAGGCCAACCTAATATATATCCATATGGTCGAATTTCCTGATAGCAGCCAATAAAAACAGGATGCTTCCTGCAAAAATGCATACTATTATCGGGATAAAAACATTGGCAGAACTGATAAATTCAATCATCCCGTTGATATTTTCAGCAATTATTAAATAGTCCATTCCCAGCTGACGCCTTGTAAAACTATTCCAAAAAGGATTAACAAGATAGAACAGGAGACTGAGTAAAACAATTCTTATGTTTAGTATTCTTTTGGAACATATAAAAAACGGCAAGCTAACGGCAATTGCGGGTAGACAGCAAGCAATAAATAAAATAAACAAGGTAAAAAAAGGCACTAGCTCGACTAAGTGACAAATAGCTTCAAAATCCGGCCAAATGAAATAAGTGATTAAACCGCCGGCAATTAAGATATTACCAAAACCAAGAAGCAGTGCAGAAAAAACTAAAGCCAGCCATTTACCAAGAATTAACTTGTATCTGGCAATGGGTTTGCTGACGAGTAATAAAAGCGTCCCCTCTTTTCTTTCTTCTAAAATAAGGCCAATTCCCCGACAGTAATGAAAAATCAGCAAAGGAAGACCCAAGATCCAATAAAACCCTATGTTAAGGAAGAAAACAAAAGTACTGCTGCTAAACCGGCTTGATAAAAAGCCCTGGCTCCACAAATATCTTGTTGTAAAAAAAGAGAGTGTTGTTCCTCCCTCCACCAGCAAGAGGTAAATCAAAACTGTCTTAAATTTCAATATTTTTAACAGATTGTGGATAAATACCGTTACCACTTTTACACCTCTTTATCCGGCAAGAGATAGCGTTGGATGATTTTCTGATTTACCTCTTCTTCGGAAAAATGGTATAACTCCGCATTTATACTATTGATAATTGCCGGTATATCTTTGCGAAACTGTTCTTTGGCTTTTGTCATTACCATAACACAATTGTTTTCAACTTGGATAATATGTTGGAGATAAGCCAACCTTGGCAGTATATTGAGCAAAATACGGTTGTCAGAAGTATTTAGCCGAAAAACTCCAAAACTGTACAAATTTCTGATTTCATCTATTCCCGCACTGATTATTGCCCTTCCATTATCCACAAAAGTTATAGCCGCGGCAATACTCTCAATATCTCTCCAATTCAAGGCCGAAATAATCACAGTCGAGCCATGAGAAAAAGACAACTCCCGAATAATTTGCAAGATTGATTGTCTGCCTGACTCATCCAACCCTGTAAGCGGTTCGTCTAACAAAACCAGTTGAGGACTGGGCATAAAACTCTGCACAATAGCTATTTTAGTTTTCATCCCCGGGGTAAAGCCGAGGGGATTTTTGTCCCGAAATTCATAAAGATCGACCTCTTTTAGCAGCATATTCGCCCTCCGTCCTGCTTCCGCTTTGCTTAAACCTGATATCATACCCAAGTAAATAAGATATTCCCACACAGTCAAATTAGAATAAAAAGCCGGCCGGGCAGGAACATAACCGGTTATTTTTCTGGCCTCCAGGCTCCCCAAACGGTGATTAAAAATCTTACCGATACCTCCTACCGCTTTAATTGTACCGGCCAAAATATTCATTACTGTAGTTTTGCCCGCAGACGTAGGACCCGCTAAACCATGAATTACTCCTGTCTGGACTTCAAGATTAAAATCTCGCAAAGCTATTTTGGGCCCGTATTTATAGCTTAAATTTTGAATTACTACTGCTTTGCCAGACATTTTTAACACCCATCCTCATGAAAATTCTCATAAGCGCAGGTAAACCAAACAGCAGCGCCAGTCCTGTTGCCACCAATAGACCGCCAAAAACCCAGGAAGTGAAATTATTCGCAAGATTCATAGGTATTTGTTGCAAGGTAACTTCTCCATTAGAGAAATATTGGGCAACAGCAATTAAATGATTCCCCCTTGGCAATTTAATTTCAGCCGAATCCTCATTTGTTTCCAAAGCTAAAACATTGTCCACATAAATTCTGGTAACAACTGCTTCCTGGGCATAATTCCATTCCAATTCAACAGACAAAGGCCATAACGAAAACTTTTCTTCTTTTGGCTTTACCTGGACGGCAGGACCGCCGGTAATTATTTTATAATAAGCGACTTGACCCTGACTATCTTCCGCCAGAACAGAACCACCGGCTACAGGTGCAATTTTTCGATAGTCATGAGGTAAAAAGGCTATTGGCTGGCCTGCTTTATAATCATAAATAATAAGCATCCTTTCTTCGCCTTTACTCCCAAAAGTTGTAATCACCAGGTAGTTGGCCTCAGTGGACCATACTAAGTTTTGAAGCGGCAACCCATAATCCCAATTGCGGTTTAATTCCCCGGCCGGCAATCCCTGAATGGTAAGGACTTTATAGGGCTCAGTCCATCCACCCGCTATGTCATAAAATTCAATTGTTAAACCTCTGCCAGCCTCGGCTGCTTTCGAAACCGCCAGCTCAGGTATACCGTCATTGTTAAGGTCGTCAACCACACAAGCCGGAATCCGGAAAATCTCCCGTTGGTCAATCAAACCGCCGCTGCCGTTTGATTCACGATAAGTCCATAATACATTGCCGTCTTTCCCGTCGATAACTTGCAGGCGGCTTTCTATTCTTTCATCTTCCCCAAATAATATGATGTCCAAGCTGCCGTTCAAATTAAAATCAACTCCCGCATTTTGGGAGATAAAGCTTTTACCTTCAAACCCGCTTTTATCTTCATACACCCAGATTAATTTACCGTCTATACCCGATAGAATGGCCTGAATTGTTTTATCTTCCAATTGCCGAGTCAAGAATAATTCCACCACCCCATCCCTGTTTTGATCCCCTAAAGCCGAGCAACGATCAATATCTATTACCCCTTCAAAATCTATATGGAGATCGATAAAATAAAGACCAATTCCTTCCCTGTTGTTAAATAATCCAAGCCTTAATTTTTGCTCTGATAAAAAGAACAAATCATCAATTCCGTCTTTATTTGCATCGCCGGCGGGGAGGACCACTTCTTCACAGGGCCAACTTTTTATAATTTGACCTTTGCTACCATCCAGAAGGCAAAGGTATTCTTCAGTTTTAACAATTATTTCAATACATCCATCCTCATTTAAATCATCGATAGGGAAAGCTTCTTTTATGCTTACGGCATCTTTCCCAAAGGTTTGCCACAAGGTTTGCCCGTCCAGGCCACTGATGACCAAAATTCTGGCTTGTTGCGCGGAACTAAGTATTATCGGGTTGAGCACCGCTAAAACATCATTAATCCCATCCCCGTTGACATCAGGAATAAACTGTATTTCCTGCAGGCCGCAAAATTTTTTTATTTCATAACTAGAAAGAACATATTCCCAATCAATTCGCTGTTCCGTAACCTTAACAATTTTACTTACCGGCCTGGGCTGTTGATAAAAAGGGGTTAGGGAATACAACATCAGGTGGCTTTCATTGTCTTGTTGAATAAAACCAGTTTCATAAAAAATGGGATATTTTTCCTTGGCATTAAGGCAATATGGCATTCCAAAAAAGAATAATAAGAAAAAAGAAAATAAAAAAAATAATTTCAGGCGCCTTTTGGCTTGGTGCTCAACACGCACATGAAATCACTCCTCTGCCCAATTTTAACACAAACAGTTTTTCCCATAAACAACTACCACAAACCCTTTTATAACAACCTTCAGTTCAATTTCTTATTTTATTTGTCAACCAGGTATTAAAATAGTATAATTAACATATACCCTATATGGGTATTACAAGAAAGGGAGGTGGAAAAATGAAATTTATCATGGATGATAAAGCCAGAGAAACGATCATTAATAAAGGCGGAATTCTCATCATAAAACTGGCTACCTGTCGAAATTGAACTGGCCTTTTTCAAAGCCTCTGGTCAGAGGCAGGAGCAAAAGCGCCTAACGAGGACAATTATAACAAATATGAACACCAAGGTATTACCATATATATAGACAAAAAACTGCAAGTACAAGATCAAGTGGAAATAAAACTAAAACCGAAACTTCCTCTGTTTGGGCCTGGTTTCAGAATTAGCGGTATCAATATATGACGTCCTAACCCATTCCAAATTGGCTGTAATATAAGTTGGCATAAAATCCCCTCCGGTCCAGCAACTCCTGATGACTACCCTGTTCAACGATAGCACCTTGGTTCATGACCAAAATCAAATCCGCATCTCTGATTGTCGATAGGCGATGGGCAATGATGAAACTGGTTTTGTTTTTCATCAAATTATCCATCGCCTTTTGTATCAAAACTTCTGTGCGGGTATCGACCGAACTGGTTGCCTCATCCAGAATCAGTATTTTGGGATTGGCCAATATGGCCCTGGCAATAGTTATAAGCTGTTTCTGTCCTTGAGAAATATTGGTAGCCTCTTCATTAATTATCATATCGTAACCATGAGGCAAAGTTTGAATAAAAGAATGGGCATAAGCTGCCTTTGCCGCCCGAATTATTTCTTCGTCAGTAGCATCCAAACGTCCATACCGTATGTTTTCCTTGATAGTTCCGTTAAAAAGCCAGATATCCTGCAAAACCATACCAAACATATTTCTCAAATCCTGGCGTTTAAAATTCCTGATATCATAGCCGTCAATAGTAATTTCCCCGCCGTTGAGCTCATAAAACCTCATTAACAACTTGACAATCGTGGTTTTGCCGGCACCTGTAGGACCGACTATGGCAATTCTCTCCCCGGGTTTAATTTCTGCATTAAAATTATTAATAACTATTTTATCCGGGTAATAACCGAATTGAACATTCTTGAATCTGATTCGGGGACTCAGATGATCGGTTTTTACCGACCGCAACGGTTCCGGAGTTTCTTCCTCCTCTTCCAGGAATTCAAAGACTCTTTCTGCAGCGGCAATCGTAGCTTGGATTATGTTTGATATTTGAGCAACCTGCGTAACAGGTTGGGTAAAATGACGCACATATTGAATGAAAGCCAGAATATCACCAACTTCAATAGTTTTCTTTATTGCCAACCAACCCCCAAGAATACTTACAGCCACAAACCCCAAGTTGCCAACAAAGTTCATAATCGGCATCATCAGGCCTGATAAAAACTGGGATTTCCAAGCCGAAACGTATAGTTTGTCATTAAGCTCGTCAAATACAGCCACGGCTTTTTCTTCCCCGTTAAAAGCTTTCATAATTAAATGACCGCTATAAATTTCCTCAATATGACCGTTAACCCGGCCTAAGTAATCCTGTTGCTCTTTAAAATATGTTTGTGATCTTTTAATAATAAGAGAAATAAAGATCATGGAAAATGGGAGAATTAACAAGGCTACCAGGGTCATAATCCAGCTGATGGACAACATCATCACTAAAACCCCGACAATGGTAACTAATGAGCTAATGATTTGGGACATGCTTTGATTTAATGTTTGACTAATGGTATCAACATCATTGGTTACCCTGGACAAAATATCGCCATAGCTCTTTTGATCAAAATATTTTAGGGGCAAGCGATTTATCTTTTCCGATATATCTTTGCGTAAATTATACGACAGTTTTTGTGCCACTCCGGCAATTATATAACCTTGAAGAAAAGACAATAATGAACTGAATATATAGAGGGCCAATAAAAGCATTATCAGGTTTCGAATATAACCAAAATCAATACCCGCCCCGGGCACGACCGCAATTTTACTGAGCAGTCCTTCATATATTTTAGTGGTGGCTTTACCGAGGAGTTTAGGCCCGATAATGGCAAAGACCGAGCTGCCGGCCGCCAAAACAATCACCAGGATAATGGCAGGTAAATAAGGTTTTAAGTTAGTTAAAAGTTTTTTTGTAGTTCCTTTAAAATTTCTCGGTTTTTCTCCAAGGTACATACCATGCCTAAGCATTCGACCCCTACCGGGACGGTTTTGACTGGTACCCGATTGCTTACTCATAGGGCCAACTCCTCCTCGGACAGTTGCGATAATGCAATTTGCCTATATACTTCACAATCCTGCATAAGTTTATCATGGGTGCCTATACCTACAATTTTGCCTTCATCCAAGACAATGATTTGATCAGCATTCATAATGGTATTTATCCTTTGAGCCACAATTATAACTGTACTGTCCCTGGTTTCCTCCTTTAAAGCCCGGCGTAAAGCCGCGTCGGTTTTAAAATCCAAAGCGGAAAAACTATCATCAAAAATATATATTTCAGGTTTTTTAACCAAGGCCCTGGCAACAGCCAAGCGCTGCCTCTGTCCACCTGAAACATTGGCTCCCCCCTGGGCAATTTCCGCATCCAAGCCTTCGG
>Ga0134094_1002748_pt1 | contig 14198 bp, 15 predicted proteins | sample 5_1taG_FD_94458 | JGI IMG/M metagenome (GOLD analysis project Ga0134094, IMG submission 94458) | Switchgrass degrading microbial communities from high solid loading bioreactors in New Hampshire, USA - 5_19_20_110_A1 metaG | ecosystem: Engineered > Bioreactor > Semi-continuous > Anaerobic >... | reverse complement strand
TGATCTTTGGCCGGTCGCCCCGTTTTCGGCTTTTCGGGAGGTAACAGCTTGACAATATGTTCCCATTTCTCATTCGATAAGTCGCCTCGGTTCATGGCGACCAATTATACATAACCGCTTTTAAGTTTGCAAACACACCCTAGTCACCAGGGAGTAAGCAATGGCCCAACCGGTCACATGGCAGATTGGCACGGTGAAATCCATCCGGCAGGAAACGCCCAGGGTAAAGACCTTTACGATCACCCTGCCCGATAAACCGCCGCACCGCGCCGGGCAGCATTATGACATCCGCCTGACTGCTCCTGACGGGTACCAGGCGCAGCGAAGCTATTCGATCGCATCAGAGCCGGAGCGAGCCGGTGAGATCGACCTGACTGTGGAACTGATCGAAGATGGCGAAGTCTCAACCTACCTGCACGAGGTCGTTGTTCCCGGCGACCAGCTCGAACTGCGCGGTCCCATCGGCGGGTATTTCGTGTGGGAAGCCGGCATGGGCGGTCCGATGCTGCTGGTTGCAGGGGGATCGGGAGTCGTTCCGCTGATGGCTATGATCCGTCACCGCTGCGCCGCCAATTCAGATGCGGTGATGCGGCTTCTTTACAGCGCGCGTACGATGGAAGATGTAATTTATTACAATGAGTTAGAACAACTGCGCGGCAGCCAGGCAGGGCTGGATATTTTTTATACGTTGACACGCGTCCAACCGCCTGAATGGACCGGTTACGCGCGGCGGATTGACGATGAGATGCTGAGCGAGGTTGCCAGCCCGCTGGGAGATTCGCTGACAGCCTATGTCTGCGGGCCGACCTTGCTGGTCGAAACCGCGGCGGCTGCGCTGGCGCGGCTGGGCCTGCCCTTTGAGCGAATCCGCACCGAACGGTTCGGCCCGACCGGTACCTGATTGGAGGTTCAGATGGCAATGGAGACCCTCGATCAAAACGCAGCCCTGATGGTTGACGGCAACGCCGCCGCGGGTATGCTGATGGATGTGTTTTCGGCTGAAATGACGGCGGCTCCGGCGCAGTGCAACGCTTGCGGCAAAACGGGGCCTATCGGCGCGCTGCTGGTGTATATGCAAAACCCAGGGCTGGTCATGCGCTGCCCGCACTGCCAGAGCGTCGTCTTGCGCATCGTCCGCACGCCTCGTTATACCTATATCGACGCGCGCGGAGCTGTGTATCTGTCGATACCGGTTGGTTAAACCGGCAAAGTTAATTGGGACTTGCACTCTCGCTGAATTTTGGTTATGATCAGGTGAAATGGAGGTGATTCGGGCAAGAACTGTCGTATAAGGGGAAACTAGCGCATGGCCTCAGCTGCAGGTGGGAAATGGCTTCGAAAAGCCTAAGCATGAGGTGACGAGGATGAGGGTTCTCTGTCGCGGGGCAGAGTTAACCGGGGAACGCCCAGGATGCCTGCCTGGGCGCCGGGAAAATCGAGAGATCAGCGGAAGCCCTCCAGGTCAGGTGATCAATACTTAATGGACGGCACAGCAGAGGATAATACGCTGGGCTGCCAGCCCTTTCATAACTGTATGCTTTGACCTGTCCCTCCCCTTTCTACTGTATCCGGAACAACATAATCACCCAGCTTTGCGGCTGGAATGAAGGGTACTGGTTCGTGCTGCCAGGGGGGATTATGCCTGCCCGGCAGCTGCGCCGGCGCCCGCTACTATGGATTTGGGAGGAATCACTGATGTGTGGGATTGTTGGTTACATTGGAGAGCAAGACGCAACTCCGATTATCTTGAACGGATTAAAGCGCCTGGAGTACCGCGGCTATGATTCGGCCGGGCTGGCTGTGCTGGCGGGGGATCACATTGAACTGCGTAAGGACGCCGGGAAGCTGGATAAGTTAATCAACCTGGTTGCACAGCAGCCTGTCAAGGGGAATATTGGAATCGGCCACACCCGCTGGGCTACGCACGGCGAACCGAGCCAGCGCAACGCGCACCCGCACCCGAGCACGAACGGGAAATTCGTTGTCGTGCATAACGGCATTGTGGAGAATTTTCTCCAGCTTCGCGAAGAATTGAGCGCTGAGGGGGCTACTTTTTCGTCTGATACCGATACGGAAACGATCGTTCACCTGATCGACCGGTACTATTCGATCACCCAGGACCTGACCGAAGCGGTGCGTAAGGCGCTGTTGATGCTGCGCGGCGCGCACGGCGTAGTGGTCATGTCATCGCTTGAGCCGGATAAGATCATTGCGGCGCGGATTGGCAACGCCGGAGGCGTTGTGATCGGCCTGGGTGAAGGGGAAACATTTGTCGCTTCGGATATTCCGGCGATTCTGGATCACACGCGCCGGGTGATCTTCCTGGACTCGGGGCAGATGGCGGTTGTCGAACGCAGCGGCGTGCAGATCAAAACGCTGGCTGGTGAGCCGGTCAAGTACGAGGTTCACAGCGTGGCATGGGACCCCATTTCGGCGGAGAAGGGCGAGTACCGCCACTTTATGCAGAAGGAAATTCACGAGCAGGTCCGCTCGCTGAATGATACCCTGGCGGGGCGCGTCGATTTTGACCGGGGTAAGGTCTACCTTCCGACGTTGAACTTAACGCCCGAACTGGCGAAGCGCATCCAGAAGATCGTGATCACTGCCTGCGGCACGGCAGCGCATGCTGGGATGGTCGGCAAGTTGATGATCGAGCATATCGCACGCATTCCGACCGATGTGGATATCGCTTCGGAGTTTCGCTACCGCGACCCGATTATTGATGAAAACACCGTCGTGCTGGCGATCAGCCAGTCGGGCGAAACGGCAGATACGCTGGCGGCGATGGAACTGGCCCGCCGAAAAGGCGCTGTGCTGTGGTCGATCGTCAACGCGGTTGGATCGCAGGCGATGCGGCTGGCGGACGGCTCGATCTCAATGCAGACCGGGCCTGAGATCGGCGTCGCGTCGACCAAGGCGTTCACCGCGCCTCTGGTCGACCTGTACCTGCTGGCGGTGCTGCTGGCAGACCTGCGCGGCGTGATCAGCGCAGAACGGCGCCGCGAGCTGGTCCAGGACCTGGCCTGCATTCCGGATATGGTCGGTCGCTGCCTGGACCGCGAGAACGAGATTATTGAGGTTGCTAAAGAACTGAAATACACACGCAATGCCCTCTACCTGGGGCGGGGAATTAATATGCCCATCGCTTATGAGGGCGCGCTTAAGCTCAAGGAGATTTCTTATATCCATGCCGAGGGCTACCCGGCGGGCGAGATGAAGCACGGTCCGATCGCGCTGGTCGACCGGGACATGCCGGTGATCGCCATTGCCACGCAGGACCCGTGGTATGAGAAGATGATCAGCCAGGTGGAGCAGGCCAAAGCGCGCGGCGGCAGCGTTGTGGCAGTCGCCACAGAGGGCGACACGCGTATTCCGCCGATCGCCGACCATGTGTTCTGGGTCCCTGAAGCGCCCTGGCTGCTCTCCCCGGTGGTAACTGTCATTCCGCTGCAGATGATGGCGTATCACATCGCCCGGCTTAGAGGATTAGACGTCGACCAGCCGCGCAACCTGGCCAAGAGCGTGACGGTGGAGTAGGGGTGAGGTTGTCTGTGGTTGTCTAGCATTTTAAGAATCCTAAGGACTTAACAGATAAAGTCCTTGGCTTTCTGAATAAAGCGAAGAAATAATCCCCTGAAGGACGGGAAAATTCTACCCCGTCCTTCAGGGGATTAATATTAATGGCGGTGTATCAATAACGCGATGTGATACCAGGGTAGACAGCTAGAATTTATGATTGAGGTGGGGAAAGCAGTTTTTGGGCGTGATGGATACCTGACCATAAAATCAAAGGTAATCCAATCGTCGTACTTGCAACAGGATAGGGTACTCCTGCGGCTATGCCCATAACTAGTCCTTTAGCAATTGACACCCTCCATTCATCTTTTGAAACATATTATTGTTAATGCGTTATACGTTTATTACTTTGATAGCACCTGTTTCGCTTCATTACCTTTCTTTGAAAAAAATCCATACACCTAATTCAGCCAAATCAGGAAAATGCAACCCAAACCCAAAGTCGAATTTTAGAAAATGAATTATTAGCATCGGACAGACAGTGTAAGATTTCATACGGGACTGAGCCGTGGAATATCATTCCGCCGAGAACAGATAAATCGTTCTCTGAAACACCCGTTCAAAAGGCCCTTTTCTATTATTCTCCATCGTTTGAATATTCTCCACGGGCTTGCTTCAGGTAAAATTTTTACAAATGGTCTTCATTGACGCGACTTATAGCGCGGGGTTAGGTGTCTCTGTAATACTTTTTGATTTTGTGCACAAGTAATCATAGAGGCGCCTACAAGGAGTACTGCATGCAAAGTGATCTACGCATCATGGCAAACGAAATACAACTGGTGGTACGCGCGCAATGCGAGCCGGTGGCGTTTGCCGAGATCTATGACCATTACTTCCCCGACGTCTATAAGTACGTGTTGTACCGGGTCCGCGATCCGCAAACAGCGGATGATCTGACAGCCCAAACTTTCGAGCGGGCCCTGCGCGATCTGAAGGATTATGATGTCAAACGAGGTGTTTTCGGAGCATGGTTGTTTGGTATCACTCGCAACGTGGTAAACCAGTATTTTCGGCGGCAAAAACGGTTCGAGTGGCTGCCGCTGGAATGGCTGCGGTCTCACAAAAGCAGTGAACCAGGCCCAGAGGAATCGGCAGCCATGAATGAAATGACCGTCCGGCTGCTCGATGCCCTTGCTCAACTGGAGGAACGCGAGCGAGACCTCATCGCCCTCAAGTTCGCCGCAGGGTTGAACAACCGCCAGATTGCAGAGATCACTGGGCTAACACCAGGTAACGTTGGGGTCATCCTGTATCGTTCAGTTCAACGCCTGAGAAATATCCTGAAAGTGGAGGAGAGCAATGCGTAACAACATTGAAACAGAAGAACAATTCGCAGAACGCTTTGACCAGGACGTGCAAATGCTCCTGCGCAGCGGCGGCTTGACCAGCCAGAAAAACATCGACCTCCCACAGGATTACCAGGAAACGCTTGACGTAGCACGGCAACTGAGCGAAACCAGGGTGGCGCATCTCAGCCGCGTACGGTACAGCTTGCGAAAGAAGCTCATCGGGCCAGAAGACGGACGGGGAGTGTGGACAAATTCAACACAACAAGGAGTCTACCCAATGAAGACCAGCATCTTCGACAAAATCCCATTCAAGGGCGCTGCGATTGCGGTCGCTTTTATGGCAGTGGCCATTGCACTCTCTCTTTCAATCCAGCCGGTGGCTGCGCTAGCCGGTGAAATTTTGGGACAGGTTGGGCTGTTCACTTTCACGGATGGCCAGGCAATCCCGGACGAGTGGATTGGGCAGAAAAACTTCAATAATACCGGTGACGGAATCGTGATGCCCGTGAACGATCTGATGGGCCTCTCCGAGGAAGAAGCAGAAGCACAGGCCGGCTTTGCCCTGTATACTCCCGGCTATCTTCCGGAATGCTTCACCCTGAACAGCCGCGGTGTCTTAGTTGATGAGCAGGCAGCGCCAACAGTCGTAACTGCCTATCTCTGCTCCGGTGAAAGCGTCTACGACGATGTGTTCCTGTACATGCACCAGATCGTGCTGGCGAACGATCCCAAGGTCAATTTCGAGATTGGTGATGCTCAACCGGTCAAGGTAACGGTTCGCGGGAATGAGGGGCTGTGGATCGAACAGGCTCCCATCGGTGTGAAGACCGGCCGTGACGGCGCAACCGAACTGATGCCTGTCAACATGCTGGCGTGGGAAGAGGACGGCTTCTACTTCCAGATGCAGTCCAATCACCTCACGAAAGATGAAATGCTGAAAGTGGCCGAATCGCTCCAGTAGCAGAGAAACGACCATTGTAAGAACATCATATAGGTAAGTGTGAGACCCCAGGCGCTGCCGCCGGGGGTCTCATTTTTGATTCTTGCAAATCACCTGTGTTTCATGCGGTTAAAAAGACCTGAATCCTTGTGATGAGCGTTTTGTTTGTGCCCGAAAGGGACTGGGAAACACATTGGGGTGACACGGTAATATTCGAGATACGATGCAATTCCACGGCGATAAGGCAGGAAGGCAAGGAAAAGAATAAACACGGCAGCGTTCGCAGCAATGGCCCACACCTGACCTTTGCCAAAGAACAGATTGACCATTACCGGCGGCATTGCATTTGTAAAAAGAAACCGGCTTGAGTAGAGGAAAACGAAGCCGAGAATTAATAGAATTCCAAGACCGTAGAAGAGGCTTTCCCGGATTTGCATGCGAGGTTTCATCTTACGCCTCTCATAAGTTGATGGCTGCAAAGGATAATGACTTTGGAATAAGTATAGTTGATTCATTTGATCTATTGTCAAACATAATGGTTTGCAGTTGGGGATTCGCACCTTGCCATTTATCAATCTGCTCGCCTGGGTTGTCGATCTGCCATTCGAGGACTATCATTCCCATATGATGGATATTGATGAAGATAGTGAAGCGCAAGGGAGCATTTTGTGCAGGTCTTGCGGTTTATGCTGTACGGGTCATTTATTCGCCTGGGTGAAGCTCAAATCTTCGGAGTTGGATGCTGCTGAAGGACTTGGCATGGATGTGTGCCGGTCAGATCCTGCATGGCGCGGGTTTAGCCAGCCCTGCCCGCTGTGGCAGGGAGAATGCACGATCTACCATACATCCAGATACCCGCGCGCCTGCCGGGCTTATCAATGCAAGCTGTTAAAGGAAGTGCTGCACGGCAGCAAGGCGTTATCGGATGCTCAGGCTGTGGTGAATCAGGCCAAAGGAATGATCCACGAGGTAGAAGCCATGTTACCGGCTTCGCCAAATCCGAATTTCAGAGCGCGGTTGGTCGCTCACATTGAGAATCCTGAGCCGTCAGCCGCGCGTGAGGAGTCGTACAGGGCATTTCTCTTGAAAGCGGATGCGCTGCTGCGCTTTTATGATGAAAATTTTGGGGTCAATGACCTTGTCGAAAGCAGCGATTTTCTGAGCAAATCCTTGAGAGCCAGCGGTTAACTGCCAACAGCCTGCTCGATCAACCGCATTTCTTCTGAGAAGTTGTCGAGGTAAGCCAGGCAGTAGGTCTTAATCCCGTTGAGATCGTTCGCATCCTGAGCATCCTGCGTGTTCTCTTCTAAAATGCGGATCAGCCAGTCGGTGAGATCGGCCAGATAGCGGCGCTGCAAATAAAAGCGGAACTGCAGCGGGTCGAGGGGACGCACACCGCCCGACTGCCAGTACAGGCGTAAAAAGCTGGAGAAGGTATTGTGGCCGTGCAAGCCGCCGCTGGCCGGGGCGCTGTCGCGGTATTCTTGCAAATCTTGCTCGGGAGGCGCGAGAATCAGGCCGTCCCAATCCAGCAGTCCCACTTCAGGCCGCCCGTCCGGACTGGCGCTGACCAGCACGTTATTCCCGCCCAGGTCGGTATGGCACAGCACCAGCTTTCGTGCGGCAGCCTGGGCTGCGCTGGCCAGGGCAAATGTTTCTTCAAGAGAGTGCAGCAGTTCTCCGCGCCTGGGCAGCAGCAGGCTGCGCAGATCCTGCAAACCGGGCCGCGCAGATGGCCCGATGCCGTCCAGCGCCGCCAAGCCCCGGCGCAGATCATCTGCAAAATCCATGGAAAAAGCCGATTCTTCGGGCAGCGGCGATTTGAGCTGGTCCGCGGCTTTGTGCAGCCGGGCAAAAATCGACGCAATCTCCTCCATTACGCCGGGCGGCCAATCCTGAACCGGCCCAATGAGGGGCTGTCCTTCGACAAAGGTAAACAGCGCAAGTGTATACGTCTCAAATTTTGCCATCAGGCGGCCGTCGCCTGCCTGAAGCGGGCTGCTCAAATGATCCAGCAGCCTGCGCTCGCGCAGCTCATGGACGATAGGCAGCACGACGTTCATCCGCCTAACCAGCGCATTTCCCAGGCGGCTGTCTGGCCAGAGTTTCAAGAAACAGCGCCTGCCGTCCGCACAGTCAACGATATAACCCGCGCTGCACTCGCCTTGAGGGACGAAGGTCAGGGTTTGAATGGGAAGGCCGTAAAGGTCGCGCAAGTGAGCGGTGAGGGTGGAGTAATCAATGGAGGGTTCGATTTTCATGCGGGGCTGATCTACCTGTCGTTGAGGGATGTGATGAATTCGATAATTATACCGCTTGGGCGGAACTGCCCGGCAGCCTTCATCGTGACCCTAGAAAAGGAGGTGCCTGCTGATCTATGAGCCGGTGTATAGCCCGTCTCAAACCCGACCAGGCCTCAAAAGATGAGTCTTGAAGACTCAAGGAGAAATCCTGCCTGCGGTGTATTTCAACAGCGGCGTGCAACTATACTTGCACAGATTCGTATAATAAAATGTAGATACCTTTACCCGCCTGCTGGTTTCAGGCGGCTGGAATGGAAGTAAGGAGTTTATCATGAGAACAAGAGCTGTGTTGAGACGTTCGCGGAGAGACCGCTGGGTTGCCGGTGTGTGTGGTGGATTGGGGGAATTTTTTGGTATTAGCACTTTCTGGTTCCGCCTGTTGTTCTTCCTGCTCCTCCTCCCAGGCGGGCTGCCAGGGCTCGTCCCGTATATCGTTATGTGGATCGTGATTCCGAGTGAATAGCCTGTAATCTCTGGCCTGTAGAAAATTTCTGCCAGAGGCATTGCAATTGAAAAATATGGAAGAGCCACGAAAGGATGGCTCTTCCAATTATTACAACCAATCATTGATGACAGAGGACAAAATGAGCGATCAAGACAATTCTGAACGACGATACACCAAAGCAGATCTTCTCGAGCGGATCGAGCAATCTCGCAAAGCGCTCGCGGATCTGCTCCGCCCGATGAGTGAAGAGCAGATGACCCAGCCAGTAGTCCCTGGAGGCTGGTCGATAAAGGATCATCTGGCCCATATCGCCGAATGGGAGATCGGTATCGCGGATCTTCTGCGCTGCCGCCCCCGGTTCCCAGATCCAGAAGTGGCTGAAGCTGTCACGCGAAATGCTCACGAGGACGAGATCAACGAGCTTTTCTATAAAAAGAACGCTAATCTCAGCCTGGAAGAGGCGATGGAAAAGTACGAAGAGGCGCACAACCAACTGGTCCTCGCGCTGGAGGGCATCAGCGACGACGATCTGTATGCTCCGTACGACGCCTACCTTCCGCCCGACGAAAAAGGAAGCGGCTCGAAAGATCCAGTGATCGGCTATATTGCCGGCAACTCTTTCGGCCATATCGAAGAACATATCCAATATATCCAGGAACAGCTCGGGTAGCCCAGGCTGCTGCGCATTTTAGCGCGGTGTTGGAACGAAAGCAATCCTCTGTTTAATGGTATGATATGCCCCGAACGCAGATCAACGCTGCATCATAATAAAATCCCCTTCTCAGGTTTGCCGGGAAGGGGATTTTCGAGAGCGCTGCAAGAAACTGGGAAAGATAGAGAAATTCTAAATGGCGAGAAAGAAAGCAAAGTTGCGGTCGGCGGCTATATTTGAGAATCTGGAGAAGCTGACTCAATCTGCCGCGGCAGTCGATTTTGAAGATCAGATGCTGGATCTGGCGACCGTGGAAGGTCTGCCGGTTCAATTTGTGGCAGATACCAGTAAAACGCTGCGGATGAAAAAGTTCCGCGCGCAGCTTCTGCACCGCTGGCTGGTAAACACCTTTGAGCCCTGCCGGGCTGCAGATGTTGGCGGCGGCAAGGGGCTGCTGAGCCACCTGTTAAACTGCTCTGGGTGGGATACCACCGTGATCGACCCATTTAACCAGCCGCTGCCTGATAAATATAAAGACATTACCACCGGCACACGGGTGAAAATACACCCTGACACCGCTGTCAGGCGCATCGATGCTGCGTTTGATGAATTGATGGCGGCAGAGTTTGATCTGCTGATCGGCATGCACGCGCACGGCTGCAATGCAAAGATCATCGATGCTGCTGCGACCTACGGCTGCGGGTTTGTTCTCTTTCCCTGCTGCGTGATTGATGAGCCGTTCTACCCGCGCCTGGGCGTTCACTGGCTCGAATGTCTTGCCAGTTATGCTGTGTATAAAGGCTGCGCTGTATTCCCATTTCGCCTGAACTTCAAAGGACAGAACATCGGTTTATGCCACGTGGGGAAATGCCGGGTTAAGTAGGGTGCATTCTCTTTCTGTCCTATAAAACGGGGAAGAGGAACGTGGAAAGTAGAATATATGTTCTATTTTGTGATAAAATAGAACTGCGCATCTGCGGCATGATCAACTGGCAGCCGCCCCAAGGATGGGGAGCAGCTCGAATTTAGGGGATAATGGGTTCGAATGGCAAAAAATATTCTGGCTTTTTTTGGTCTGGTTTTTCTGACCCTTGTCATTGTGGCGGGGGTTTATCTGGTGGGCTATTTCTATGATTCGGTTGGGTTGATCAATCTGCCGGATGAGGTGACCGGGCAGTTAGACCGGTTTGTCTCTACGCCTGAGGTAACGATTAGAGCGTCGGATTCGGGAAGCCCGCAGTGGGTGAATCCGCTGGAGGACCCGATGCGAGCTTCGCCAACTCCCTGGCCCACCTTCACAGTGCCTTTTGAATCTGCGGTCACGACGACTCCACTGCCGACGCCTACAACTGCGCCCACCGCGACGCCTGTCCCGCCGCTTGACCCGCGGGTGTATCAAACAGATACGATCATCGGCGTGAAGCGGTTTGCTTCAGCGCTGGAGGCATGGTTGGATGTGAACGAAAAACTGGCGGATAATCGCGAGCTGCTGAATGATGCGCAGTGGCGCGGTGAGATCGCTGCTTCGCTGGCTGAGGTCAGCGCTGCCGGGCAGTCTCTGGCAGCAATTGGCCCGCCACCTGAAGAATACCGCGGGCTAGACACGCTGTTTGACCGGCTGGCAGAGGAGTCGTACACGCTTGAGGCGAATTACCACCGGGCGCTCGAGACCGCCGATCCAGACGATTTTGCCACGGTCGGTGAAACCTTTTATGCCATTCGGGAATACCTGACCCAGGCCGTAAATGAAATGATCACGATGGGCTGGTCGCTGGAATAGGCCGTTCGAATTACGGTTTATCCACGGCTATTGCGCTTCCATTCAGCCAGTTTCTCGTCTACCGACTGAAGTTCCGAATTCGGGTTTGACTGCATGCGCTCATAGAAGGCGATCACCTCAGGCAGCAAGACCGGCCTGACATCGGGCCGCTCAGCCAGCTCCAGAAGCGCCTCTTCAGCCTTTTGAAAGACGCCTGATTCTTCATAATAGCAGAACAGGCTCCAAAGGGTGTCAGGCTGCAGCATTGGAAGGCCAAGCGCCTGCACCAGCGTATCAATCTTCTGCGCCAGTTCAACCGGGTCTTGCATCGGATCCAGGCGGGCAACCTCTAAGGTGTATTTCAACGCTCGGGCGTGACTCTCGCGGCTGTCTACTTTGCGTCCCTGCTCGATGTAGATATCGCCCTCCAGCTTTAACAGGTCAGCGATGAGGATCAACCGGCGGGTGTCAATCTCGTCATTGCGCGTCAGGATGTAATACAACCTGTCATCATCCAGGCCCTTTACGACGCTCGCGCGCAAGCCCAGTAGTTGTTCGAGCGTTAGATCGATGAGTTGCAGGCCCTCTTCGTGCTTGCCATCTTTTTTCAACCCCACAATCCGCAGCAGCGCTGCGATTCCGAGGTTAATCATACGGATAATATAATCTTCAGTCAGCATATTAACTCAACTGGTAACGGCGAAACAGTTTAATCACCTGTAGAGTAGCTGAAACGCAAAATTCTGGACCGTCCTCTGACGCCCAACTGCCGTCAGCAGACTGGCGCTGCCCGAATTGATCCAGCGTTGCCGAGATCCACGGTTGATCCGAGGGCAGCCCGGCGCGGCTCAAGGTATCGACAGCCCAGGCCAGTTGGGAGTCCTCCCATTCGCTGAAAGGCCGGTTTGCCAGAAAACCGACGCTGCGCTGAGCCTGTGCCTGATATGCGCTGCCGCCTAACAGAAAAGCGCCTGTCGCAAGCCAGGTGTTGTGTTGAAATCCCGGCATGTGCCCATCTTCCTCCTGGTGCGCGGTGAGATAATCCATCGCTCTGGCGAAGGTAGTGCTGTTGACATGCGGGCCCAATCCCAACCAGTAGGCCGTATAGGAGGAGAGGTACAGCCGCGTTGCCCGGTCGCCGGGAATGACCCAGGGAGCGAGGTCAAAACCGGGCAGCGCCGGATTTTCATCCCAGCCGCCATCTTCCTGTTGAACGGAAATGAGAAATTCCAGGGCGCGGTCGGTGCTGGGAGATGGGAACATGCCGAGCTCGTCGAGCTGCCAGATCGACGTGAGCGTGTTATCAACCGAACTGACGCTTCCAGGTCGAGGGCGGGATGGAAATCCACCGTCTTTGTTTTGTAGATTCATCAAAGGTTGCAGCGTGGATGGATCGGGGTTTTCACCATCCAGTATCGCGCGCAGGCGCATTTTTTCGAGGGATGTACCGTTTTGCTCAACAAAGCGCCTTGCGCGGTCCAGATCGATAGGATGTTTCATCATTCCCTTTCTTTCTACGTGTAAATTAATTAGCAGGTGAGACTGCCACCTGATAGACACGGCTCTCAGCCGCGACCTGATATCCCATTTTCAAGTATACCGAGAGGGCAGACCGGTTCTCCGCTTTCACCTGTAACTTTGCGTGGCTCAAGCCGTGATTTTTAAGATAGCGCAGGGCTTCGCCAAGCAGGGCATAAGCCAGTCCTTTGCCGCGGTAGGGCGGCAGGGTGAAGACGTCCTCGGTAAAGCCGCTACTGCTGCTCGGATCCCAATAAGCCAGCACGCTGGCGGCGAGGTTTTCTCCCTCGAAGGCAGCAACATTGACGCCGTTTTCCCAGTGGGGGGTGGTGATGAAGTACTGCCACTCACTCAGGCTGGTCGGCGCTTCGGGAAAACAGGCATTCCGCGCATCCAGATAGCTGCGCTGCTCGTCCTCGCTTTCCATACGCCAGTGGCGGATGGAGAATCCGGGCGGGATGGGGGCATCTGCAGGGCCGGGGATCGGTTCGTTCAGGTCGCGTGACATGAAAAAGATGGAATAGACATACTGCGCGCCCTTGCTCTGCGCATAGTCAATGCGGTCTACCTCGCTGGGGAAGTATTGGAAGTTGAGCAGGCGCTGGCCGCATTCTCTGGCGCGCTCGAGCAGGAAAGTAAATAAGCGGTCGCGCACGGGAGTGGGATCATCCAGGTCGGGCAAGGTTTCAATCTCCACCCAGGCAAGGTCGTTGTGCGGAAAGTAGGGCGCGTAGGCGATCACGCGGCCGTTTTCGTCGATGGCACACAGCACACTCTGCCCATTATTGAAGTAGGGAGAGACGTATAACTGCGCAGGGGCGGGCTCGCGCGGCGGGTGATTGGCAGCGTAGCGAGTCTGAATCTCGGTTACCGGTTGAATGTCACCGGGGTCCATTGTTCGGGTGGTGAATGACAGGCTCATGCAGGTTCCTCAGTAGTGCGGTCTTCTATGTGATACTTGGTTGAGATAGATCTTCAGGCGCGTCCCCCTGGAATCTCCAATTCAAAATCGTGCAAATCGATGATAGACATTATAACCCATAGGGGATTCCCCCATAAACCTCTGGGGAGAGTTATCCCTAGCTGTAAGAAGCAAAGGGAGTAGAATTTAAGCACGATAGCGAAAGCGCTATGAGAGAACGGAAAAATTCCCCTCCACCGGGAGCCCAGCCCATAAAAAATTGATCGCGGTGGCCGGGGTCATTCCTGCTCCGTTCAGACGAATGCCAGTCACCCTGGGGGCAAGTGTACTGGCGTCGTTCGTTTAAAGGGCTAAAATGTGGACAGAATCAGCCGGTTGGCTGCGTCATATGCGCGAAATTCAGCCCTGGCAGCCGGCGTTTCGGAGTAGTCACACCGCAGGAGCGTCCAGATCATTACATCACGGTAGGAGCCGTCATTCATCCGCGAACGCTGCCTGAGCGTGGCTTCGTGTGTATAGCCAAGTTTCCGAGGGACGGCGGCGCTGCGAACATTCTCGGGGTCGCAATGGATCTCTACCCGGTTGACTCCGTCTATTTCAAATGCTACTCGCGTGAGCGCTGCGCTCAATTCGGTTGCAAGTCCCTGGTTGATAAAGTCCTTATGGATCCAGTAGCCTATTTCACGTGCATCACGGCCAACGCGCGTGTGCAGTCCCGACCCACCGAGGACGCGGCTCTCATCCTGGTTGAAGACTCCATAGACAAAATCCTGCCCCAGGTCAAAATTTCCCCG
>Ga0134094_1002732_pt1 | contig 14253 bp, 13 predicted proteins | sample 5_1taG_FD_94458 | JGI IMG/M metagenome (GOLD analysis project Ga0134094, IMG submission 94458) | Switchgrass degrading microbial communities from high solid loading bioreactors in New Hampshire, USA - 5_19_20_110_A1 metaG | ecosystem: Engineered > Bioreactor > Semi-continuous > Anaerobic >... | reverse complement strand
TTTCGGCGCGATCATTCTCGGGCTGATCCACAACATCATCTCATTTGCCAATGTCGACCTGTGGTGGCAGACCTTCGTCAACGCGGCGATTATCGTGCTGGCGCTGGCAGCCCCCGGCATCATCCAGTTGATCCGCAGGAGGGGCGAATGAGACAGGTTTTGCGCCGCGTTTCGATCTCACCCCCGGTTGCCGCGCTGCTGCTGGCGCTCGCGCTGTTCCTGCTGAGCGGCCTGCTGCCCAACGGCTACGGGACGAACGTGAACGTCGCCATCGCCCAGGCGACCAACATTCTGCGGCTGTCGGTCTTTTTAGGCATCATCGCCGCAGGGCAGACGCTGGTCATCATCAGCGGCGGCGAGGGCATCGACCTCTCGGTCGGCGCGAACGTCACGCTGACCGCCATCCTCACCTACGTCATCGTCAACGGGCGCAACGAGATGGTCCCGGCGGGGCTTGCCGCTGCGCTGGCTGCCGGGGCGGCGGTCGGGCTGATCAACGGCATCGGCATTGCCTTCCTGCGCATCGCCCCACTGGTGATGACGCTCGGAATGGCAGGCGTCGTGACCGGGCTGATCCTCGTCGCGCAGCACGGCAACGTCAGCGGCGCTGTCGCGCCCATCATGACGCGCATCATCGCCCGCCCGCTGATCGCCGGCATCCCCGGCGCAATCATCATCTGGATTCTCTTTGCCGCCATGATCTGGCTGCTGATGGAGCGCACCGCCTACGGCAAGCAGTTGTTCGCCATTGGCTCGAACCGCGTCACGGCGCGCCTTTCGGGTGTCCGGGTGCGCGGCACCGTCCTGGCGACCTATACGCTGGCGGGGCTTCTGGCGGGTCTGGGCGGCTTTCTGGTTGTCGGCAATACGGGCGTGGTGTTTATCGCCCTCGGCAACCCGTTCCTCTTTCCGTCCATCGCTGCCGTCGCCGTTGGCGGGACGCTGCTCACCGGCGGCAAAGGCAGTTATTTCGGCACCATGGCAGGCGCGATCGTGCTGACGCTGCTGACCAGCCTGCTGACCACCATGCAAATGCCCGATTCCGTCCGCCGCATGATTTTGGGCGGAACCCTGCTGCTGTTGATCTCGATCTACGGGCGGCAGAAAGGATTCAGGCAGTAAGGAGGATAACAACATGACCAGGACAATCAAAGTCGGATTGGTCGGCTCGGGATTCGTGGCCGATATTCACGCCCACGCATTCCGGCATTTCGTCCAGAACGCTGAGGTTGTGGCGGTGGCTTCGCCGCACAACGCGCAGCAGTTCGCCAAAGCCCGCCAGATCCCCAACGCCTTCAACGACTACCGCGAGATGCTGGCAATGGACGAGCTGGATATGATCCACATCTGCGCGCCGAACGACCTGCACAGGAGCATCGCCGTCGATGCGGCCAACGCGGGCAAGCACGTCGTCTGCGAAAAACCGCTGTGCAAAACGCTCGAAGAGGCCGACGAAATGATCGAAACCTGCCGGAAAAAGGGCGTTCTCTTGTTGTATGCCGAAGAGCTGCTGTTTGCGCCGAAATATGTGCGCGCCAAGCAGCTGGTCGATGAAGGCGCTGTGGGCAGGCCGTTCCTGGTCAAGCAGTCTGAGGAGCACAACGGCCCGCATATGCCCTGGTTCTGGGATGTGAACCGCTCGGGCGGCGGCGTGCTGCTGGATATGGGCTGCCACTCCATCGAATACACCCGCTGGGTGCTGGGCAAACCGCCGGTCAGGAGCGTCACCGCCTTTATGGATACCTTCCTCCACAAAGACCGCACCCAAGGCGAAGATCACGCCTTTGCCATCATTGAATATGAAGGCGGCCAGATGGCGATGATCGAAAACTCGTGGGCCAAGGGCGGCGGCGTGGACGACCGCGCGGAGATTTACGGCGATAAGGGCCATACCCGCGCCGACCTGCTGCGCGGAAGCTCGCTGCTCACCTACTCCGAAACGGGCTACGGCTACGCCGTCGAAAAGGCTTCCACCACCAGGGGCTACACCTTCACCATGTTCGAGGAGAACTGGAATTACGGCTTCCCGCAGGAGATCCAGCATTTTGTCAACTGCGTTCTGGGGACTGAGACCCCGCTCGAAACCGGCGAGGACGGACGCGAAGTGCTGAAGATCATCTACGCTGCCTACCAGTCGGCGGGCGAAGGGCGAAAAATCTGCTGGCCCTACCAGCCCCCGACGGTCGAAAAGCCAATTGATTTATGGAAAAACCCGCAGCGGTGAGGGGGGAAAGGATCGACCTCATCCCCTTATGCGACGAAGTTGCACTGCGGTCGCAGTGCAACTTCGTCGCACCTGCTCCTGAGCCCAGGAGAAGGGGGCTTTTACGACCTCATCGCCTTAAGCGAGCAGTCGCGCTGCGACCACGTCACGCCGACTTAAACCTGACAACTGTAATTTGTCAACCTTAATAATTTAGGTATATGTTGCAATTTTAGATATAATAAACCCATATTAAGATTTTTTAACCATCGCTGCGACCCTGTACCATTTTATTATCCGTCAGTAATAAATGAAACTGGATAATGAGTAAACCAATTTTGAACGTACTACTCATAGACGACGACGAGGACGAATACCTGATCGTTCGCGATATGGTAGCCGGTACAACCCGTGGAGAGGGTGCTTATCGAATCAATCTGAATTGGGTCGCCACCTACGAAGAAGCTGTTGAAGCAATCAGTCAAAATAAACACGATGTATACCTGATCGATTACCGCCTGGGCTCGTACAGCGGCATCGATCTTTTGCGAAGAGCCAACGAACTCGGCAGCACAGCCCCGCTGATTATCCTGACCGGGCAGGGCAGCTACGACGTCGACCTTGCGGCAATGCAGTCCGGCGCAGCCGACTATTTGACCAAGACCCAGCTCAGCCTGCCGCTGCTTGAACGCTCGATCCGCTACGCGCTTGAGCGAACCCAGGCGCGCAACGAGCTGGAAAGCCTGGTCCGCGAGCGGACGAAAGAGCTGGAAGAAGCCAAAGCCGACCTGGAAATCAAAGTCGCTGAACGGACGAGAGAGCTGCAGCAGCGCGCCGAGGAGCTGAGCGCGCTGAACGCGGCGACCTCATCGCTGCTGACCACCCTCGATCTTGATGAACTGCTGGGGAAGATTCTAGACGCCGCGCAGCATGCGCTCCCGGCTGCGGAAAAGGGCTGGCTGCACATGATCGCCCCCGAAACCGGGCAGCTCCAGCTCCGGCAGGCGATGCAGTTCACCGATGAACGCATTCAGCGGGTGCCTTTGCCCCACAACCAGAACTACCTGTCCCGCGTGATCCTGGAGCGGAAGCCCCTGGTCATCCACGACACTCTGCAAGAACTGCAGGACGGGCAGCCGGCCGTCCCAGGCGACCCGGCGTCGATCCGCTCAATGATCGTCGCGCCGCTGCTGCTGGAAGGCGCCGTGCAAGGCGTTCTATCGCTGGGCTCGTCACAACCGTCTGCGTTCCGCGAAGAGAACATGCAGCTTCTGGTCAGCTTTGCGACCACCGCCTCGGCGGCCATTCAGAACGCCCAACTGCACGCCCAACTGCAGCGGCTGGCGACCGAAGACCCGCTGACCGGCGCGCTCAACCGCCGCGCCTTTGAGGAACTGGGACAGCGCGAGATCGAGCGTTTTAACCGCTTTGGACGCCCGCTCTCTGCGCTGATGTTCGACCTGGATAACCTGAAGACAATCAACGACACCTACGGCCACGCCATCGGCGACCGCGCGCTGTTGACGATCACCGAAGACTGCCGCAAGCACCTGCGCCGTGTCGATATCTTCGGGCGCTACGGCGGCGACGAGTTCGCCATCCTGCTGCCTGAAACCGACACAAAAACCGCCGTCGACGTGGCGCAGCGGATCATGCAGCAGATCAACGAGACCGCGCTGCCGATTAACGACCACGAGATCCATTTTTCAATCAGTCTGGGCGTCGCCACCTACACCCACGAGACCCGAGACCTTTCGACCCTCATGCGGCATGCCGATATGGCCCTCTACGAGGCCAAAGAGAAGGGCAAAAACCGCATCGAGATCTATTCCCCTGAAAGCATCTCCTGAATTAGCGGATCAAATATCCGCCTGCGACCACTGCCCGTCGATCAGGCGCCACATTTTGCCGGTCGGGTTGCGGTCTGCCAGCTCAGCGGGCAGGCGCTCAGGCCGGACGTTGTCGTAACAATGCAGCGCTGCAAAGCGGTGGATCGCTGCGGGGATGCCCACAGAAGTGAACCCCGGATGCCCGGTGGACGGGTAAGGCCCGCCGTGAACCATCGCCGGAGTGACCGTCACGCCGGTCGGCATCTTGTCGTTGAGCAGCCGCCCAACCCGCGCGCGCAAACCCGGCTCGACGAGTGCATAAAGCGCGTCGTCAGCCCCCGCGCGGCTCGAATAAATGGAGCCGGTCAGGTTGCCCTCGAGCGTGGAGATGATTTCGACCATCTGCGCGGCGTCTCTGGCAAAGACCACCATCGTAACCGGGCCAAACGCCTCAGTCTGCATCTCATCCGGGCAGCGCAGAAAATCATCGCCTGAAACGGTCAGGACCGTGTTGGCGTAGCGGAAACCGGGATCGGGAAGGATCGCCCCGCCGGTGAGCACGCTTGCCGACCCGGCTTGCAGGCGGTGAATCACCTCGTCGATCATCTGCGGGCTGCTCTTGCCCAGCAGCGCTCCCACAGGGGCTGCCTGCATGTTTTCGGCGACGAGCGAAGCAAACCGGCGGCTTTTTTCGCCGTCGATCGTAATCACCAGCCCGGGACGCGTGCAAAACTGCCCTGCGCCCATCACGCACGACCCGCTCAATTCAGCGGCGATTTCTTCCAGCCGTTCATCTAGCGCGCCGGGCAGCACCAGCAGCGGGTTGATGCTCGACATTTCGAGATAGATGGGTTTCCCGGCGGCGTCGGCGGCGGCTTTCAGCGCCATCCCCGCGCTGCGGCTCCCGGTGAACCCGGTCGCGCCGACCTTGGGGTGCGAAACCAGCTTCAGCCCATCTTCCGAGCGCAGGCGGTAGATCATCTGCACCGCGGCAGGCGGAAGGCTGCTGCGCTGCAGCGCCCGGTGCGCAGCCTCGGCCAGCAGGCGCGTCGTGCCCGGGTGGCCCGGGTTGGCTTTGGCGATCACCGGGTTGCCGGCAGCGATCGCGGCGGCAAAATCGCCCCCTGCCACGCCGTTGAAGGCGAAGGGGAAGTTGTTCGGCCCAAAGACCACCACCGGCGCGTTCAGCGGGGCAAACATCGAGCGGATATTGTTCTTTGTATCGATGGTCGCCATGCACCAGCTTCGCTCGCGCGCGGCATTGGCTGCCTGTCGAAGCTGCCCGGTTGTGCGCGGAAGCTCGGTCGGGCCTAAGCGCGGCGTTTTTGGCAGCCCGGTCTCGGCGTGCGCCATCTCAACCAACTGGCCGGCAGCCGCCTCGATCTCGTCAGCGAAGGCCTCCAGAAATTCGGCGATCGCGTCAGGCCCGGCTCGCCGCATCTCCACGGCAGCCGCAGCGCCAGCCTCAATCGCCTCTTCGATCTCATCCCAACCGGAAACCGGGTAAATATCGGGTAAAAGCATTCCTGTAGAAGGGTCGGGCGCTTGAAACGAACCGACCGGGTTCACTGACTCGCGCCATTCCCCCTTGATGAAGACTTTTTGCATCGCTAACTCCATGAAGATAGGATATCTGTCTCAATTCTAGAGACGCCGCAGGGATTTGTCAATGCTAACGCCCCGCCTGATGGATTGTTACACAGATATATTATGACTATAATGATCCATATATACCGGGGGAGGTGCGGGGGGCTGCAAGACCTGGGAGACAGACATGGGGACTCAGAAAAATGAAAAAGATCAGCAGCCTGACGGGCAGCAGGCCCGCGCGCTGATCCTCTGGCATTCTTATTTGACCGGCGATATCTCGCAGCTTGATTCGATGACGCGAATCGTCCGGCGGTTGTTCAAAAAGCTGCCGTCTGACCCTCGCTGCCTGGTCTGCAATGCGCCTTTCCACGGCCCCGGCAGCGTCTTTGTCAGCATGCTTGGCTTTCGCTCGGGACGGTCGAGCCTGAATCCAACCCTGTGCAACCGCTGTGAGATTATGGTGAAGCAGTACCAGGTCGGGGCTGAGGTTCCATTGACCCTGCTGTTTGCCGACGTGCGCGGCTCGACGGCACTGGCTGAGCGCGTGGGCGCGTCAGAATTTCACCGGCTGATCAACCGCTTTTACACCACCAGCACAGAAATCCTGATCCAGACGCACGCGCTGATCGAAAAAATGATCGGGGACGAGGTCGCCGGGATGTACGTTCCCGGAATCGCCGGGCCAGAGCACGCGCGGGTCGGCGTGGAGGCGGCGCAGGCTTTGTTGAAAGCCACAGGGCATTCCGACCCGGGCGGCCCCTGGATCCGGGTCGGGGTTGGCGTGCATACCGGCGTGGCATACGTCGGCGCGGTGGGCTCCAGCGAGCGGGTGAGCGATATCACCGTGCTTGGCGATGTGGCGAACATCACCGCCCGGCTGGCCTCAAACGCCGGGGCCGGTGAAATTCTTGTCAGCGAGGAGACCTGCCGCGAAATTGGCTATGAACTGGTCAACTGCGAGGAGCGGCTGCTCGAATTGAAGGGGCGAAGCCAGCCCGTCGCAGCCAGGGTGATCAGAGCATAACGCCTCAGTCCGCAGCCAGCTGCACCCTGGGCGCTTCGCGGCGGAAGCGGGGCAGTTTGCCATACGCCAGCGCGCGCCAGACCCACTCGACCGGGCCGAAGTAAAACCGGTCCATCCACCACATGCTGATCGGGACCTGCGCGGCAAAGATGGCAAGCGTGATCAGAATGCCCGCCGCAGGTATAAGGGGACAAACTTCGCCCCGCGCGCTTCGGCCCGCCACATTTGAATCGCCAGTCCAAAACCGAACAAAAACGAGAACAGCGAGAAGAACTTGCCCTCGCCGAAGAATTTGATGAAATACACAGCCGCCTGGTCAATCACGCTCCCCATGGGATCGCGCAGCATAATGTATTCATAGACGTTGTCGCTGAAGGTGAGCATATTCACCAGCAGGATCCCAAACAGCGCGAACCCGCGCAGCATATCAATCTCGACAATGCGCTCCGCAGCAGATATGTGCGCAGGTTTTTGAGCTTCGCTTGCGGTCATGTGAACCTCTTTGAAAGAAAAGGGCCAGGGCTCGCCCGGCATGAATGGACGTCTTCATAAAATAACACTTTTTGGGACGGATTTCAATATTAATTTGACAACTTGCCGGGGTTTTCAATCTAAGGCGAGGTGTGAAGATAATCCGATCACAAATGCATGAGTCCAAATTCCCCTCCTTCTCCTGAGCCCAGGATAAGGGCGGGCAACTTCGTCGCCGGGAAACAGAGTTTCCGAGGGGAGGATGAGGTCGCCAGTTTCATGGTATCATTCAGCCCGAATTTCCATGCAAGGGCTCTGTAAAACGCGGCTCGCGTCATACAGAACAACCGCATAATCCAGTTACCATGGTGAAAAGGATGAACTCTTTGCTTAAAAAAATTGGTCTGTTAATCATTACAACGCTTTGCATTCTGGCAGCCGGCTGCTCGCCTGCCACCCCTGAGGCGGCCCCGACCCCCCTGCCCACCACAGACCCGGCGACCATTGTCGCCGCCGCTGTTGAGACGATCAGCGCGCAGATGACCGAACAGGCGCTGCTCAACCCGACCGCAACACCGGAACCCACAGCGACGCCTGAGCCGACCAACACGCCTGTCCCGCCAACGCCCACCGTCGCCGACACGCCGACCCCCAGCGCAACCGACACGCCGCAGTACACCACCGCCGCCCAACTGCAGTACGTGACCACCTGGCCCGAGAACAAGCGCGAATACGTGCCAAACGAAACGTACAGCCTGGCAATCGGGTTCAAAAACACCGGAACAGTCGCCTGGGAGCCGGGCTACACGCTGAAACTGGTCGATTTCAAGGGCGAGATCACCTGCCAGCCTGAAGCCACCATCGACAGGGCCGTCGAACCGGGCGAGAAGGCTGAGTTCGCCTTCTGGGCGTTCGGATCAGAAATGCTCGGCGAGCACACCTGGTACTTCCAGCTCTACACCAGCTCGGGCATTCCCGTCCCCGGCGGGTCAGCAGCATATACATACACGTCCTATTAGAGAATAAATAGACCACCAGCCGCCGCAGCGACAAACTGCGGCGGTTTTTTATTGGGCCGACTAAATCCTGCCAACTAGAATCTATTTTGTCCAGATACTTCCATTTTTAGAACAACTGTGCTACAATATACATGGTTGTGCAGGTCCTTACAGGAAAAAACTTATCGCCGATTGCCCAATGGAAACTTGTTTTGGTCCTTGTAAACCTGATTTTGGAAGTGGTATTCGAAGATAAGGTGAAAGTAGAATGGACACACAGATGACTTTTCAAATGACTGAACAGGCTGGCAGCAGCGGGTTGTACGATCTGGAACTCGACGACGAGAAGGTCGAGCTGATGCGCAGGACGATTGCCCGGGGCGCAACCGAAGATGAGCTGGCGCTGTTCGTGGAGCAGTGCCGGCGGACCGGGCTTGACCCGTTTGCCCGTCAGATTTACGCCGTACGCCGCAAGCAGTGGAATTCAGCTACGCGGTCTTACGAAGAATCGCAGGTGATTCAGGTCTCCATTGACGGTTTTCGCCTGATCGCCGACCGGACGCACAAATACGCCGGGCAGGTCGGCCCGTGGTGGTGCGGACCGGATGGTGAATGGAAGGAAGTCTGGCTCGAGGATGAGCCCCCGGCTGCGGCAAAGGTCGGCGTTCTGCGCCACGATTTCCACCAGCCGCTGTATGCGATTGCCCTGTATAAGAGCTACGTGCAGACCAACGCCCACGGCGACCCGATCAGCCGGTGGAAGACCGACCCCGCCGGGATGATCGCCAAATGCGCTGAAGCGCTGGCGCTGCGGCGGGCCTTCCCGCACGAATTGAGCGGTCTGTACACGACCGAAGAGATGGGCCAGGCTGACAACCTGCCCGCCGCCAACGGATCAGACGGCGCAGCCGCCAGCATCGAAATCCAGCGCCCGGGCAAACCCGGCCAGCGCCCCTTCACGCCTGAAGCCCTGCGCGCGAACTTCAGCCGGGCCGTCGCGGCGATTGAAGCCAAAGGGCTGGTCCTCGGCCCCGACGATTACGAGATCACCCGGTCAGCGCTGAACAACCTGCTCGAGGACCCGCGCGACCTGGAGCGCTACCTGGAATATATCTCAGGCATTCCCTATCTGGAGGATATGAGCGAATCGCATGTGGTCGGCCTGCTGCGCCTGCTGAAACCTACCCTGGTGGACGGCGAGTACCTGCCCAGCGACGAGGCGCAGACCGAGGCGGCTTCTGTGATCACCCAGCTCGACGCGGCAGGTGAACACGAAGAGGAAGAGGAAGCAGCCGAGACGGAAGCGGAATAAACCCCATCCATCTCAGCGTGAATCAGCGCCGGGGGCTGTCCCAAAAAGCGGGCAGCCCCCGGTTTTATTAAAAATCGAACATAAACATGCCCTGGCGCTGCAAGACCGCAAACGCACCGGCGGCGCAGGCGCACAGCAGGCAGGCGCCCAGGAGAACCGCCAGCACAATGCTAATCCAGCGGTTCTGGCCCCCGCGCGCCTGCGCAGGGGGCTGCCCGGCTGCCGAATAAGAAGGGGTTTCGTACACGTTCGCCCCCGCCCGGCCCACTGCGCCGCTCTCTGCAGCGCCTGGGGCGGCATCGTCTTCGGAAAAGAAGCCGAAACTCGAATCATCCGCGGGCGTGCCTGACTGCGCCGTGACCCCCGGCGAGTCCGCTCCGCCCGATGCGCCTGCGCCGCCCTCGGATGCATCATAAATCATGCTGCGGCCCTGCCCGCCTGCCGGTTCAACCGGTTTTGAGAGCACCTCGTGCTGCGGCGAGGGCTGCGACAGCACCTGAAAGCGCGTCTGCCCATCCTCCTCGATGATTTTCAACTCCGCGCCGCAGAAAGTACAGTTCACAACGGCTTTATCACCCGAATACGTTACTGGGGCCCCGCACGCGGGGCAGTCCGTTTTATGCGCCATTTGCTTCTCCTGCAAACCATCAGTCGTCGAATGGCAAAGTCCCCCTAAAGACTATTATAACAATCAATTGATTCTAATTAATCGGTCAATATTGGTATAATTTGAACCATGACGGACATCTTCACTCGCCGAGACTTCCTCAAACTATCCGCGCTGGGACTGGGCAGCCTGGCTTTCAGACCGCTGTTTGGAGCAGGCGAAGACCCTGACGGCAGCGATATCGCCCGCGTCGCGATTAAGTCGGTCAGCGTCTACAGCAGGCCGGACGACAAGAGCACCATCCTCTACCAGCGCTTCCGCGACGAGCTGATCAACATTTATTACGAAGTCGAATCGGAGTACGGCCCCGGCTATAACCCCATCTGGTACCGCGTCTGGCGCGGCTACGTCCACAGCGGACACCTGCAGCGGGTCAAAATCCGCACCAACCCGGTGGTGACCGACTTCCCGCAGGAAACCGGGCACCTGGCCGAAGTGACTGTGCCTGTCACGCAGTCGATGCGCTATATTCCGTACAAAAAAGCCTGGGAGCCGGTCTACCGCCTGTATTACGAGTCCACGCATTGGGTGATGGGCCTCGATGAAGGCCCTGACGGGACGCCCTGGTACCGCCTGCGCGACGAACTGACCGAGATCGAATATCACGTCCCTGCGCCGCACTTGCGCATCATCCCGCCCGAAGAATTTGCCCCCATCTCGCCCGACGTCAGCCCCTGGGATAAGCGCATTGAGATCTCAATCGGCCACCAGACGCTGACCGCCTACGAAAAGGATAAGGTCGTGCTCAAAACGACCATCTCGAGCGGGCTGCCCGACAGCCGCTCCTTCCCAGGGCACATCCCGACCGATACGCCCAAAGGCGAGTTCAACGTCTATTCCAAAATGCCCTCCAAACACATGGGCAACGGGCAGATCACCTCAGACGTCGAAGCATACGAGCTGCCCGGCGTGCCGTGGACAACCTTTTTCGCCGAGCACGGGGTGGCGATGCACGGAACTTACTGGCACACCAATTTCGGCATGACCATGAGCCACGGCTGCGTCAATATGCGCAACGACGAGGCGAAGTGGATTTTCCGCTGGACGACGCCCGTCACCGCGCCGGAGACCTGGGAGCAGGTCGGCTACGGCACAAAGGTGATCGTCTATTAAGCCGATTCCCCCACAAATTCCATAAACACCTGATTGCCCACCATAATGCCGCGCCGGGTCAGGCGCAGGCGGCGGTCTTCTGCGCCTGTCCATTCCAGCAGGCCCAGCTTCACCAGCCGGTCAATCTGAGGGCCGAACGTATCTTCCAGCGCCTGCCCGAAGCGCTGTTGAAAGGCTTCGCACGAGACGCCCTCCTGCGTCAGCCGCAGGCCGACCATCATGGTCTCCTGCATTTCATCCTCGCGGCTCAACGGGATGGCTCGCCGGGTGGCAGGGCTGCGCGGAAACGCTAACGCAGCATGCGGCGCATGCTGCTGCGCCCCGGCTTCTTCGCAGCGGTCGATATACGGGCGGATCCCGCCGGTGTTCATAGTGCGCGTTCCGGCGGCATAACCGTGCGCCCCGGCCCCAAGCCCCAGGTAGGGCCGGTTGTACCAGTACTGCAAGTTGTGGCGGCAGGCGCGCAAGATCCCGCCCGGCGCGCGGCGGGCCCAGTTCGAGATCTCGTACTGCTCAAAGCCAACTTTCGGTAGATAATCCATCGCCCATTCGTACATATCGGCTGCCAGGTCATCATCTACTGTTGGGATCAACCCGCGTGCCCAGCGGCGCTGCAGCGGCGTGCCCTGTTCGATGATCAGCGAATACAGCGAGAGATGGTCGGGCTGCATGGCGACGGCCCGCTCGAGCGTCTCTTGCCAGCGCGCCAGCGGCTGCCCCGGCAGGGCGAAGATCAGGTCGAGCGAAAGGTTGTCAAACCCGGCCTCGCGCGACCACTTCACCGCCTGCGCCACGTCAAAGAAATCGTGCTGGCGCTCGAGCAGCCGCAGGTCGTCGGGGTGCGCGGACTGCATCCCAAAGCTCAGGCGGTTGACCCCTAACCGGCGCAGCCCCTGCAAATACTCCGGCGAGACCGTGCCAGGGTTGGCCTCCAGCGTGATCTCCGCGCCGGGAAGCAGGTCAAAACGCTCGCGCAGCGTATCGAGAATGCGTTCAAGGTAGCTGACCGCCAGCAAAGAGGGCGTTCCCCCGCCGAAAAACACGGTATGGACGGGGATTCGCTCGCCGGCCCCGGCGCTGACCTTACAAATTTCTTTACAAATCGCATCGACGTATGCCGGAATCAGGCGGTCCTGGCCCGCAAACGTGTTAAAATCGCAGTAGCTACAGCGGTGCCGGCAAAACGGCACATGTAAGTAAATACTATACAGATCCATTACCCGGCAAGCATATCACAGCGGTGGGTGAAAGTAAATGCCCGCCTTCCGCAGCAGGCGTCAAAAGCCCTGCCTGCGCTTATGGTATAATGCCCACGAACCGGGGACCTGCCCCGGTTTTTTACAAGGAACTATGAGTCTGGATAATACACCCAATACAACAAAAATTTGCCCGACCTGCGGAACCCGCCTGAACCCCAACGCGACCCGCTGCTCGGTATGCGGAAGCGTCGTCGCCCCCGGCGCGGCAGCTTCGAGCGCCAAAGCGGTCAAGGTTCCGCGCATGCCCGAAGTGACGCTCAGCCTTCCGCTGATGGTCGGGCTGGCTGTGCTGCTGCTGATCATCGGCGCGGGGATCGTTTATGCCGTGCTGCAGTCGATGAACGGCGGTGAGGCCATCGCCGGTGCTGAGGCCAAGGCTGAAACCGCTACGCCGACGCTGACCGCGACCATCACCATGACCCCCACCGAAGAGAGCACGCCGACGCTTGAACCGACCTGGACGCTTGAGCCGCCGGTCACCTATAAAGTTGCTGCCGGCGACGACTGCCTGACGCTCGCGTATGTCTTCGGCGTGGATGTGCGCGCAATCACCACGCTCAACAACCTGGGCAGCGAATGCTTCATTACCGAAGGCATGGAACTGCTCATTCCCAAGCCGACGCCGACCGCCTCGCCGCAGCCGACCAGCACCCCGAACCCGACGCAGCTTGCCGAAGCTGCCTGTGAAAAGGTGGAATATATCGTTAAGGAAGGCGAAACGATCGGCGGAATCGCGGCGAATTATGCCGTCACCATTGAAGATATCCGCGCCTACAGCGCCAAGTCCAGCGAGATGGTCTACGTTGGTGAAAAGCTGCTGATACCGCTGTGCAAACAGCAGCAGCAGCTTGAAACCCCTACCCCGACGGCGATCCCGAACTACGGCGCGGCGAACCTGCTGCTGCCCGCCGACGGTGAATCGTTCACCAACCCAGCCGAAGTGATCACCTTGCAATGGGCCTCGGTCGGAACCCTGCGCCAGAATGAAGCCTATGCCGTGACCATCGAAGATGTGACCGAGGGCAGCGCGCGCAGGCTGGTCGAATACGTCACCGACACCAAATTCATCATCCCAGAGACCTTCCGCCCGCAGAGCGACAAGCCGCACATCTTCCGCTGGTCGGTGCTGCCCGTCCGGCAGACCGGCACCGACAAGAAAACCGGCGACCCGATCTGGGAGCCCGCCGGTGATGTCAGCGTGCAGCGCGTTTTCAGTTGGGTCGGGGTTGGCAGCGGGCCTGTGGCGCCGACGGATACGCCGCAGCCCACCGAGACTTCCGCAGGCCCGTAGGCAATTTTGAGGTTTCTGACAGCCATCTATGGCTGTCAGAAACCTAAAATATTCTCCAACTGCTTCACCCGGTCGTCATCCCAGTTGAGCACCTCGCCGCTCCATTCGGGCGGCGCATAGAGCGCCAGCAGCGCCATTGCCCGCCCGGGCAGGTCGGGTGGAAGCAGGGTCCCGGTTTCGTAAGCCCCTGCGAGGCGGCGGTAATTGGCCTCAGCCATGCGGCCCTTCCCCTTTGCGCGGATGGCCGACTGCATGGCCGTATCGACAATGCCGGGGCGCAGCGCCAGGGTCGTGACCTGCGGCTCCTCCTGCGCCAGGATGCGCGTGAGGTGGTTGAGCGCAGCCTTCGCCGCTGAGTAGGCCGTCCAGCCGCCGATGACGGCCACAGCCGCGCCGCTGGTGACATTGACAATGCGCCCCCGGCTTTGGCGCAGGTGGGGCAGCGCAAGCTGGATCAGCCGCACCGGCGCGAGCAGGTTAACCGACAGGTTCAGCG
>Ga0134094_1002729_pt1 | contig 14263 bp, 15 predicted proteins | sample 5_1taG_FD_94458 | JGI IMG/M metagenome (GOLD analysis project Ga0134094, IMG submission 94458) | Switchgrass degrading microbial communities from high solid loading bioreactors in New Hampshire, USA - 5_19_20_110_A1 metaG | ecosystem: Engineered > Bioreactor > Semi-continuous > Anaerobic >... | reverse complement strand
CTGATATAATGAATGCTATAATGGAAACCAGAACTCATGTTTTGGAAATAAATGCGCGAGTAGCTAAAAACAGAATGGCAAGGGTTCAATTAAAAATCGAAGCCAGAAATTTGGAACATTTGAAATTCGTCTTACAAAGAGTACGCCGGATTAAAGATATTACCGCCGTTAAAAGAATACAAAGCGGAGGTTCAAATTAATGCGTTGTGTAGTCCAGAGAGTTAGTAGAGCTTCTGTGAGGGTAAATGCTGAAGGCATCGGGCAGATTAATAAAGGCATTTTGGCTTTGGTTGGAATTGAGCATAATGATAATGATAATGATGTATCCTGGCTGGCAGATAAGCTGCTGGGTTTAAGGATTTTTGAAGACGAGCATGGTAAAATGAACTTGTCTTTGGTTGATGTTGGCGGTGAATTATTAGTAGTTTCTCAGTTTACATTACATGGTGACTGTCGTAAGGGTAAACGTCCCAGTTTTTCGGATGCAGCTCCTCCCGATATGGCTAAATCTTTGTTTGACAAACTGGTTGCAACGTTAAGAGCAAGCGGTGTCAAAGTTGAAACCGGGCAATTTCAGGCTAAAATGGAAGTTGAGCTTATAAATGATGGTCCTGTAACACTTCTTTTAGATAGCAAAAAGAATTTTTAATGAGGTGAAAAAATGATAAAAAGAATTGTTACTCCCGGAATGGGGGCTAACTGTTATTTAGTGTCCTGCGAGAAGACCAATAATGCATTTATTGTGGATCCGGGAGCTGGGAGTAAAACGATATTAAACGCAGTTAAAGAGAATAGAATGGATATTTCGCTAATAATCCTTACCCATGGACATTTTGACCATATTGGGGCAGTTGAGTTTCTGCGAAAAGAGTTGAAGGCAAAGGTTGCCATTCACAAAAAGGATGCAGAAATGCTTACAAATCCCGAAAAAAATTTATCGAGATTTATGGGCATGGATATTTCGTTGTCGCCTGCTGACATTTTGCTTGAGGATAATGAAAAAGTTATGATCGGTGAGCTAGAAGTGCAAGTGTTGCATACACCAGGTCATACTCCAGGCAGTATTTGTTTGCTTACGGAGCAAGGGCTTTTCAGCGGGGATACTCTTTTTGCCGGGTCAATTGGAAGAACGGATTTTCCTGGGGGCAGTATGTCACAGTTGTTGCAAAGTATAAAAGAAAGATTATTAGTTTTAAATGACGATACCCAAGTATTTCCTGGCCACGAAGCAATGACGACTATCGGTAAGGAAAAAAGAATGAATCCTTTCATCATTGGAGCGATCTAATGGCTGAGAATTTTATTTATATTGAAAGCAGTAGTATTGATGCTAAAGTGCTTAAAAACTGCGGTGCAATAATACCAGCTTTTTTACCGGGCAAAACTGTAAGATTTAGTGAACCGGGAAGGAACGATTTTTTTTCAGAAATTCTAAAAATTGAGCTTGGTCCGGAACTTACTTCGTTTCATTTACGTTATTATAAAAAAAACAAGCTGTTGCTTGCTAAAGAATATGATTTGTTTTTGGATTTTGAACGGGATTTTACTTTGCCCGGTAAAGAGACACTATATCAGATCCAAGTAAAAAGAGCGATTTATTTATTTTTGCAAAATTTGACCGGTAAAAGTGTTCCGTGGGGTATTCTAACGGGAGTTAGACCTGGGAAACTGGTTTTTCGTATGCAACAACTAGAAATTCCTAAAGTTAGTCAAAGAAAAATACTAAAAGAATTATATATGGTATCTGATGAAAAAATACAGTTGCTTTGGGATGTTGTTGAAACCCAAAAGAATACTCTAAAAAAAGAGAACCAATACAAGAATAATGTTGCGGTTTATATCAGCATACCTTTTTGCCCATCCCGTTGTTTTTATTGTTCATTTCCGTCCCAAAGCCTCGAGTCTCATAACAATAAGAATCTATTTCTTGTTTATTTGAACACCCTAAAAAAAGAAATTGAGCTAATCGGCAACCTTATGAAAAGATATAATTTGCGAGCGGACAAAATTTATATCGGTGGAGGGACTCCGACCGTATTAAATGCGGAGCAACTGGCTAATCTTTTGGAAACAGTTCAAAAGAATATTAGTATTATCCCGGGATCTGAATACACTGTGGAAGCAGGTAGACCGGACACTTTAGACAAATCAAAAATGGAAGTAATGGTACAATACGGGATTAATAGAATTAGTATAAATCCCCAGTCAATGAACGATAAGACCTTAAAAACTATTGGACGGACTCACACAGCCGCGGAAATAGTAGCGAAATACTATGAAGCCCGGGCAGTTGCTGACTGGACAATTAATATGGACGTTATTCTTGGCTTACCGGGAGAAGGGTTGGACGAAATAAAACAGTCGACTGAAAGAATTTTACAGTTGAAACCGGATAATATTACGGTTCATGCTCTGGCTTTAAAAAAGGGTTCAAAAGCATGGGAACAACAATATACTCATGCCAACGACAAGGATTGGTTAAATATACAGCGTTATGTTGAACAACGTCTTGCAAACGAAGGATATGGGCCCTACTATCTCTATAGGCAAAAAAATATAGTGGGCAATTTGGAAAATATAGGATATTCACTACCGGGTAAGGAGTGCCGTTATAACATTGTAATGATAGAAGAAAAACAAGCTATTTTAGGTTTGGGAGCCGGTGCTACGAGTAAGTTGTTTTATAATGAAACGCAGCATGAAAATATTTATAGTTCAAGCGATGTAAACTTTTACATTGATAATTTCGAACAGATATATCGTAAAAAAGAAAAAAACTTTGCAGATATATATTCGGACATTTAAGGAAATAACAAGAAATTGTTAAGCATTTTGCAATAATTATGTTATAATGTGTTATCATGTTCCTTGGTATATTAGGAGGAAATAATAATGATTAGACGACCAAAAGGGACTCAGGATATCATACCTGGTGTTATTGAAAAATGGCACTTTATTGAAGAACAAATCAAAAGAATATGTTCAGAATTTAGTTACCAGGAGATAAGAACGCCTATTTTTGAATATACGGAATTGTTCCAGCGCGGCGTTGGGGAGACGACGGATATTGTTAATAAAGAAATGTATACTTTCAAGGATAAAGGTGATAGATCAATCACCTTAAGACCTGAAGGAACAGCGTCCGTTTGTCGGGCCTATGTTGAGAATAAACTTTATACTGGTTCCAAACCATTAAAACTGTACTACCTTGGCCCCATGTTTAGATATGAGAATACTCAAGCCGGCCGTTATCGACAGTTCCACCAATTTGGCTGCGAAGTATTAGGATCAGATGATCCCCTTGTAGACGCAGAAGTAATTAGTCTTGTTTGGGAGCTTTTTAAGCGTTTAAGTTTGAAAAATCTGGAAGTACATATTAATTCCGTAGGCTGTCATAGATGTCGGGGCGAGTATCGGAAACTTTTACAGGCTTTTTTGGAAGAACGAAGAAGTAATTTATGTATAGACTGCCAGTCACGTTTTGAACGAAACCCGATGCGTATTTTAGACTGTAAAAATAAAAATTGCCAATCATTGACGCTTGATGCTCCAACCACCTTAGAAAACTTATGTGAGGAGTGTCAAGAACACTTTAATAAAGTTTTGGATTTGTTAACAGCATGCAATATTCCTTACCGGATAAATCCTCGAATGGTGAGAGGGCTGGACTATTATCAGAAGACGGCTTTTGAAATAATGGCTGAAGGTATAGGGGCTCAAAGCGCTGTTTGCGGAGGCGGGCGTTATGATCGACTGATTGAAGAAATAGGAGGACCTTCAACCCCCGGTATAGGCTTTGCTGTAGGAATTGAACGAATTATCGCTTTATTGGAAAGTCAGAATATAAGCGTTGAAACTGCTAGGGAAAACAAGGTGTTGGTTGCGACTATAGATGAACGCTCTAAAATCGAGGGCTTTAAATTGTTAACCAAACTTAGACAACACAATATTTCTGCTCTGATGGATTTAACGGGTCGAGGCCTAAAAGGACAAATGAAATATGCTGATAAAGAACGGGTAAGATATGTCTTGATTCTTGGAGAAGATGAATTAGCCAAAGGTGTAACGACTGTAAGAGATATGCTAACTGGAGAACAGGAAGAAATTTCTATGGACTCGGTCCTGGATTATATACTCAAGAAAACTAAAGATAATTTATGCGATTAGTAATAATAGGAGGATCAGAATGTTAAAAGAAAGAACTTACGCCGGATTTTTACGCAAAGAAAATAAAGACCAAAAAGTTCATCTTTTAGGCTGGGTTCAAACCAGAAGAGATCATGGCGGGGTAATTTTTGTAGATTTACGGGATCGCTCTGGCATGGTGCAGATAGTATTCAATCCTGACATGGCCGATGGCGGATTTAATTTGGCCGAGAAATTGCGTTCAGAATATGTAATCGAAGTAAAGGGTTATGTAAGATTAAGACCGGAAGGCTCTGAAAATCCCAATATGGTAACAGGAGAGATTGAAGTAGTAGCAGAGCAACTTAAGATCCTTAATAGAGCCAAGACCCCACCGTTTTATATTCAAGACGGAATTGACGTAGATGAAGCAGTTCGTTTAAAACATAGATACTTGGATCTACGGCGTCCGGAAATGCAAAAAATATTCATTACAAAACATAAAATTATGCAAATAATGAGAAGTTTCTTGGATCAAAACGGATTTTTGGAGATAGAAACTCCAATTTTGGCGAAATCTACTCCGGAAGGGGCAAGGGACTATCTGGTGCCTAGCAGGGTGAACAAAGGTTGTTTTTATGGCCTACCCCAATCGCCTCAAATTTTTAAACAGTTATTAATGGTAGCGGGAATGGAAAAATACTTCCAAATTGCTCGGTGTTTTAGAGATGAAGACTTACGTGCTGACAGGCAACCTGAGTTTACTCAGCTAGATATTGAAATGTCCTTTGTGGAAGTTGACGACATTTTACCCCTAATGGAAGACTTAATTACCAAAATTTTCTCTGAAATTGCTGGTATTGACATCCCGAAACCATTTCCGCGTATGAGCTATAAAGAAGCAATGGAGAGATTCGGGTCAGACAAGCCTGATCTGCGTTTTGGTATGGAGCTTATCGATGTTGCCGATGTAGTTAAAGATTCTGAATTTAAAGTATTCACCGACGTTTTAGCCAAAGGCGGAAGAGTAAAAGGTATTTGTGCTAAAAACTGTTCGAAAATGCCCAGAAGAGAGTTGGATAATCTAACTAAGTTTGTCAATCTTTATGGAGCTAAAGGGCTTGCTTACATCGTTTTGGCGGAAGACGGTATAAAATCCCCTATAACAAAATTCTTTACTGACCAACAGGTTAAAAACTTAATTGCAAAGATGGGAGCAGAAACAGGAGATATTCTATTCTTTGTAGCTGACAAGGAAAGCGTTGTGCATAATGCGTTAGGTAACCTGAGGCTGGAACTTGCCAAAAGACTGGGGTTAATTCCGGAAAATGTTATAAAATGTCTCTGGGTTACTGAATTTCCGTTGTTTGAATATGACGAAGAAGAAAAAAGATACGTAGCTATACATCATATGTTCACAAGTCCAATGAATGAAGATGTAGAACTCCTTGATTCAGATCCGTTAAAAGTAAGAGCCAAAGCTTATGATTTGGTATTAAATGGAATGGAGCTCGGTGGCGGAAGTATAAGAATTCACCAAAGGGATATCCAGGAAAAAATATTTAAACTCATTGGCTTGTCACCTGAAGAAGCCAAAGAAAAGTTTGGTTATCTTTTAGAAGCGTTTGAGTATGGCACACCACCGCATGGCGGAATAGCCTTTGGGCTAGATCGGCTTACTATGATTCTGACTGGCCGAAACAATATCAGAGATGTTATTGCTTTCCCCAAAACCCAAAGCGCAAGTTGTTTGCTTACTCACTCTCCATCTCCTGTTAGCGAGGAACAATTAAAAGAACTCAGTATTAAGCTAGATATTAAAGATAAAAAATAAACCTAATATTGGTTCACTATTTGACAATTCTTGGTTTAATAAATACAATAAATATATTAATTTTTGACAATATTTCAAAAATTGTTTAAGAATTTATACATTGAAGATAATCAAGTAATAGATACTCTGCTAAAAATCTTAATGTCTAAGTAGTTATTCACAAAAATAAAGACTTGGAGGTAAGTTATATGGCGGGATCACCTAATGTCAAAACCTTTACCCAAGAGAATTGGGAAAGTGAAGTTTTGAAAGCTAAACAACCTGTTCTGGTAGATTTTTGGGCGGCCTGGTGTGGCCCCTGCAGAATGATAGGACCTATTATTGAAGAGTTGGCGGATGAGTATGCCGGCAAAATAATAATAGGTAAATTAAACGTTGATGAGCAAAGTGAAGTAGCCAGTAAATATAACGTTATGAGCATACCCACTTTAATTTTATTCAAAGACGGAAATATTGTCGATCAAGCCGTTGGTTTCAGAAGCAAACAAGATTTGGTTAAAATGTTGGATGCTCAGTTGTAATTAAATTGTAGTTTCAAATGAAGCAAAGTAAAAAGCAAGAAATCCGATTTTCAAATCGGATTTTCTTGCTTTTTCTTTTGCTCTAATTGATCATATCTCCTATTTCTAAAATACAAAAGGGTGTCTATAAACACAAAACAAAAATTTAATATATACAATGCTATAATATAATCAAAAGAATATAAAATTTTATGGGTAATTCCTGCCAAATAGCCGATAAGTAATACTAGAAGGAATAGTAGACTTTTACCTTTGGCTGTTTTGGATTTAAAAGAAGTATATATAGAAAAAGGCCAAGCAAATCCAAAACAAATTAACATGATTGCTTCAAAGATGCTCATCTTAGATACCTATCCTTAATTCTTAAATATCATTTTCATTATAAATTAAATTCAACTAATAATTGAAGATTTATTATTCATTTAGTTGAGGTGCAATATGCAAATAAACAGTAATCCAATTTTAACTACTCTGATGTCAAATTATGATTTGCTAAATATAAGAGAGGGACATCGTTATCTTATTGAAATTGTTAATGTGGGGCAAAACAATGAAGGTGTTATTATTATAAACGGTACGAGAATCAATGTTAAATTCGAAACCAATGTTCAAATAGGGGAGAAATTTTGGGTAACCGGGAGTATTGAAGATAACAAAATAGTCTTAAAAAGAGAGCTTGGAGAAATCTCGAAACCGGAAATAGATACAAAACAGAATCTACTTCTCAACCGTGGTTCATCTGCAAATGCGGATATAGCAAAATATATTACTGATTTTACTAATAAATCTACAATCATAAATAGTTTGCTGAATAGCAGAAATAGTCAACTTGGTAGTTTAATATCTTTTCTCTGGTCCATTATACCCAAGTGGTCTGAAGTAAAAAAAAGTAAAGAGAATTTTCTCTATAATTATTATAAAAGATTAGGTGTTGAATTAGAAAAAACTGTCTATGAATACTTGTTTCAATCCAAATCCCAAAATGGTTTTACTAGCGATTCCGTTAAATTCCAACTCCTTTATTTGCTGGCTCAAAAACAGAACACATTGGGGCAAAATGAAAAAGATATGCTTGTAAAGTTATTACACGAAATAACCGGTCAACAATTGTGGATACAACCTGGAAATAAGGAAAACATTTATATGCTTTTACATTTTCCGTTACAGGATAACGGAATATTGTATAACTGTAAAATAGCTATAGAAGGTAAACGCAAGGGCCGAAAGATTAGTGTTGTTTTTTTTCATATTGCTTTGCAGGTTGAAACAGAAAACCTAGGGGTTGTTGGTGTGGATTTATTAATTTATAGAGACAGTATAAATGTTAAGCTGTTAAATGATAAACTAATTGATGGATTTAAAACAAATATCGATGAGCTTCAGTCACAGATTGATGATATTTTTACAAATCTCGGTTACAATCTTAAGAACTTTTCTATCGATAGCTTTAGTAATTATAGTCAGTTTGAGAAGTTCATCTCAGGAAACTCTATGTTAGGAGTGGATCTAAAACTATGAAAACACTCCCGGAAAATAAAAAGGCTGTGGCTCTTGCCTATGATCATATAGGGGCACCAAGAGTTGTAGCCAAAGGCAGAGGCCACATTGCTGAAAAAATTATTGAACTTGCTGAAAAAGAGGGAATTCCGCTTCAAAAAAATGGCGAACTAGTAGAAGCTTTGCTTCAAGTAGAATTATTCCAAGAAATACCAGAAGAGCTATATCGAGTCGTAGCGGAAGTATTAGCTTTTGTTTATAAATTGGACAAGTCAAATAAGAATTTAAATAGGACAAATTAAATTGTTGATTAGTTTATTTAAAAATATCACTTTTTACTATGATTTATAGTTTATTTACATTATAATTTATAGGTACATTGCTGTAAAATTGGGAAGGGTGAATTCTATTCCATTGAATATACCCGTTATAATTTTTTCTTTAATTGTACCTAATGCCATAAATTCTCTGAGCGAGATTACGATTCTGAAAGCTAATAACGGCCAAGAGCCTGAGGTCTTAACGATAGAATTTGGTAATTATTTAGATGTATCTTATAAAGAAGAAATATTAAAATTTATTGGCGAAGATTATGTTTTTGTTTATGATTTAGGTAATAATTTCATGCTTAAAACTCTTTTACAAGAGAATTTTTCTTCAATCGATTATATTGATGTTAAAGAGTTGCTTACGATCTTTTATCCTTCTATAAATAACTCTCGGCTTGAAAATATCGTAAAAGCTTTAGAAATAGATGAAAAACTTGACATTTGTTCAGATGGATACAAAGAAGTAAAATTGATATACAGAATTGTTGAAAAATGCTGGAATAAAGGTTTAAATATAGATTTGGCTCACTTATACAAATTGGAAGAAGCGACTAAATATCTTAGTTCTCAATCATTTGTTCGTAATTTAAGGAAGGAAATCCAGAGAAGATACTTTGGCGAAACTTTTAGGCCTGTGTCTGATTTTACTGACCATAAAAAACATTTTGCTGAGAAAGAACCAAAAAACGACTTACAGGTAATAGAATTAAACTCTGACTGGATAGTGGATTGCTTTCGAGAAAACGGTTTATTATCCAAAAAATTGGCCGGCTTCGAAGTAAGAACAAGTCAGATATTGATGGTTGAGGCAATAATAAAAGGTTTTACCGAATCGGTCAATACCATTATTGAAGCCGGAACAGGGACGGGGAAATCTATCTCTTATTTAATACCGGCTTTATGGTGGGCCAGAAGATATAAACAGAAAGTAATTGTCGCAACCCATACCTTAAATTTACAGGAGCAACTTTTTTTTAAAGATCTACCTTTTTTAAAAAAGATTTTACCCTTTTCTTTTAAAACTCAACTATTAAAAGGTAAGGGGAACTACCTTTGTTTAAAAGAGTTTAACCGAGAAAAATGGAAAAATGAATTAATGTCAGAAGAACGTTTGGTTTATGCCGCAATGTTTTCCTGGATTAAGGAAACTACAACTGGTGATTTGAACGAAATAGCTGCTTTGCATAATTTTTATTCTTTAAAAAATTTATTTGGAGCGGAAAACACCGATTGTCAGCCTAGAGAGTGCTATTATGCAAGAGATTGTTTTTTATTAAAAGCCAAAAAGCTTGCGGATGAAGCGGACTTGGTCATTGTAAACCATTCATTGCTTATAGCCGACATTAAAACTAACAATAAAGTGATACCCGAATACAATTACTTAATCATTGATGAAGCCCATAATTTTTATCAAACAGCTTTAAAACAATTGAGTTTTGAACTAAGTTTAGAACAAATAGTTAATCCGATTAATAAGCTTTTGAAAGGCAGGGGAAGCCTACTAACCCTTTTGCAAAAAAACATGATTTTGTGGTCCGAGGTTTTCCCGTTAATCAAATGGGAAGACATTGATAGTTCTTTAAATGAGCTTACTAGAATAGGTGATGAGGTAATAGCAAAGTCCAAAGAACTATTTGCTCATTTTTCAGATATTATAGAGAAGTACAATGTTCAATATTTAAATATTAAAAACTTAGATGCCAATACCAATAAAGCAATTAATATTATGATAGAAAATTTGCTTTTTCAACTTAATTCCGTTACAAGCACTTTGTCTAAATTAACATCCTGTTTTTCTCTAGGCAGTGAGCAATTTCTTGACCTAACCAACGAAATTAATAAAATAAAAAATGAATTTGTAGATATTGTTTTCGGGTTGGACATTGTTTATAGCTCAAATGAAATAGACAGAGTCACCTATTTAGAAAAAACCGGCACCGTTTATTTAAAAAGTGTGCAGGTAGATATAGCCAATATCTTAAAAGAAAAGATTTTTGATTCTAAATATTGCACTATTCTAACTTCAGCTACTTTGTCCATAGAAGATAATTTTGAATATATTGCCAGGGATATTGGTTTGGATAAATATAACGGTCTTAAACTGGATTCGGTTTTTGACTTCGATAAACAAATGCTCTTAGCCATCGTTAATAATATACCCATTAGTTGCTTACCGGAAGAGCAATTGGTAAAAGAATCCGCCGCTTTTATCGGTAAAGTTGTGGAGATAATGGATGGGCGTACTCTTGTGCTTTTTACCTCTCATAGACATTTAAGGTTAATTAACAGGGAACTTAAGTCATATTTAGACGACCATAAAATAAGGATTTATGCCCAAGGAATTGACGGAGCTAGAGAGAAAATTCTAAAAGAATTTACAACTGATAGTAAAAGTGTTTTGTTAGGCACTAATAGCTTTTGGGAGGGAATAGATTTACCGGGAGAGAATCTTAAATGCGTTATTATTACCAGATTACCGTTTTGGCCTCCGGATAATCCAATAATTGAAGCTAAAGCAAACTTAATAGCTCAAAAAGGCAAAAATCCCTTTGAAGAATTACATTTGCCGGAAGCCATTATACGTCTTAAACAGGGGTTTGGGCGTCTGATTAGAAGCAAATCAGATAGAGGTGTAGTAATAATACTTGATGACCGTTTGCTAACAAAAAGCTACGGCAAAAAGTTTTTAAAATCTTTACCTATAACCTCATATTTCCAAGGCAACACAGATGAAGTACTTGATCAGATTAAAAATTGGATTTGAAAGAGTTGTATTTTACTTTTTAATAGAGGAGAGAGAAATAATGGTCAAAAATTTGGATTCAAGAATTTTTCCGGGCTTTTTTTCTTTAGGCAAACTGGTATTTTGCTTCCCTTCCTTAATATTATGCTTTTAGGGAAGAATTCGCAGCGCGGTTGCCATGATAATGTTATCAGTATTAATGGATTCCCTTGACGGAAGAGTCGCCAGAAAACTCAAGGCTGACTCGGAATTTGGCAAGGAACTCGATTCTCTTAGCGACCTTATCTCTTTTGGTTTAGCACCGGCAATTATTGTGTATATCTTTGTCTATGAGTCAGTATGGTCTTTCTGGGGTATATGGGTTTCGGCATTGTTTACTATATGTGGTGCGATACGTTTGGCAAGGTTTAATACGCTCTGCAATATCGATTATTTTATAGGGGTACCGATAACTTTTTCCGGTGGGTTTATTGCCTTGCTCTTATTGTTCACTGACAAATTAATGTGGGTAATATATCCGATTATAATGGTTATATTGAGTATTCTTATGATTTCGCCTTTACATGTACCAAAACTAGGAAAATAGATAACTGGAACTATTTTCACCCATTGAATCACCTGTGCATATAGTATGACACAGGTGATTTAATGTAAGGGGGAAAAAATATATGGTACAGCCTATTGACTGGGCGAACATAGGAATAAGAATGGTTCAAGGTTTAAATACGACCATTGATGCTGTTCGACAATTGGATACTCAAGAAGCCGCACTGGTTATGAAGCTGCTAGGTAAAACATGTACAAAAATGATGAAAGACGGAGTAGGTCACCAATTCGGGATAGCCTTAATTGAAACCAGTGAAAAAATTGCCTTAAAAGACAAAATTGTTTTTGAAGATGTCATAAGAATGCTAGCGAACATTGTAGGAAAACTGTATTTCTCGGCCAAAACGGCTGAGGAAATTGAACTGGTAAAACAGCTAGAAGAGGCAGTAAGAAATTACCAGGTAGTATAAATATTGATAACGCATAAATTAATATAAAGCATAAAAAAGGAGGAAATATTTATGAAAATATATTATGTTAGACTTCCTCAACCTGTACTTAATTTATTAAAAAAAGTTATAAAAAACAAATAGTAATTGACATTAAATTGTGACTTCCCTCCTATCTATATATTAAGAAGAGTAGTAGGAGGGAAAACATGTTAAATCGCCATTTTTATTTTTTAATACTGAGTGTTTTTTTTATAGGGATTATTTTTTGGTGGCAGACTCCTGAAAGTAGCATATCAGCAATGGTAGAAGGAAAACAAAACTCGAACCCCCTGGCCGTTGTTAAAGATTATTGGAAACGTATGGATTATAGACAGTTTGATCTGGCTTCAACACTAGTGACGGAAACTGCCAAAAAAGAGCATGCTTATTTAGAAAAAGTTCTGACTGAAAATCCTTTTTTGAGCATACAGAGAATTACTTGTGAAGCCGGATCAAATCAAAACGAAGTACCTGTAAAGATTTTATTTGGGTCAGCTATTGATGAAGGAAAACAAATAAACTATTTATTTGAGCTGGAATTGAGAGAAGGTCGTTGGTTGATCACTTCGATAACTTCTCTTTCTAACTAATCGAAGAATATCTAATTATTGTAGGGGCAGAATATAAAAAACATTAAAAACAATATTTAGAGGTGAAAAAAAATGATAGCACATGTAGAAAAAGATGTCTGTATAGGTTGTGGTGCCTGCCCCACTATTTGTCCTGAAATCTTTGTTATGGATGATGACGGTTTGGCAACAACACAGCAGGAACATGTTCCGGAAGAATTGGAGGAGTCTGCTCAAGAAGCTGCAGAAAGCTGTCCTACGGAAGCTATTATTTTAAATTAATTATTTCTAAACTAAAGTAAATTCAACATAAAATCATTAGTTTTAATTCTGATAATTTGCCATCTTTGTATTATTTTATTTGTATCAACAAGACAAGACAAAAGAGTTTAATAAAATTGAGTTTCCAAATTTTCTTCGATACTTTTATATAGAGACCTAACAAAAATGTGTTATTTTAACGATTGAAAATTTTTTACAAAAATCACTAAACCCATTGAAAACTCAGGCCATTATGAATATTTTAAAAATATTGTCCGTTCCTTATTTTTTAGGAATTCGACACACCCGCTGTTTTATAATGAATACACCGGAAAGGACAACCGGAAAAATTATAAAACAAGGCGGGATCAGTTAATGGCAAAAAAGGTTAAAATTATTGTAGCTGAAGACAACCGAAATCTATGCCAAATTCTTCAGGATTATATCCAAAGAGAAGAAAATTTTGAACTCTTAGGAGTTGCATACAATGGCTTGGAAGCGTGGGAGTTAATCCAAAAAAATGAGCCGGATCTAGTTATTATGGATCTTGTAATGCCTAATCTTGACGGATTGGAAGTTCTGGAAAGGATTAATGCACGCACTTCGGTGCCTCGGCCCAAAATAATAATGTTAACTGCATTTGGCCATGAAACTCTTACTCATCAAGCTATGTTAATGGGTGTAGATTATTTTATTCTGAAACCTTTTGATTTAGAAATTTTAGGGAAACGTATAAAAACTTTAACTCAAGATGTAGAAGTCTCGAATCAAACTATATCACAGACATGTTCGGCTATTGCCCCAGTAGGGAAATCAGTGAACATAAATTATGAAGTTACTACAATGATGCACCAATTGGGTATACCAGCACATGTTAAAGGGTATCAATACATAAGAGACGCAATATTGATGGTTATTGAAGACGTCTCTTTACTTGGTGCGGTGACGAAAGAATTATATCCGGCTATTGCTAAAAAATACAATACAGCTCCAAGCAGAGTAGAGAGAGGTATTAGGCACGCCATAGAGCTGGCATGGGAACGAGGGCATATGGAAACCCTCAAGAGAATTTTCGGATATTCGATGAATATTGAAAGACAAAAACCGACCAATTCTGAATTCATAGCCCTGTTAGCAGATAAATTAAGGGTTATGAGTAAAGTTGGATAGCTTATTTGATATTTTACACTGATAACAAAAAACACCTTGTAAAAGGTGTTTTTTGTTATTTTTCTTTGTAGAGGATGGATATTTTATTTGTAAATAGTTTCAAAAATGATAATATAGATAAAAGGAAAGGATGATTCTTTTGGATAAAGAAAGAACAAAGGGAAAATTTATTGTAAT
>Ga0134094_1002723_pt1 | contig 14276 bp, 11 predicted proteins | sample 5_1taG_FD_94458 | JGI IMG/M metagenome (GOLD analysis project Ga0134094, IMG submission 94458) | Switchgrass degrading microbial communities from high solid loading bioreactors in New Hampshire, USA - 5_19_20_110_A1 metaG | ecosystem: Engineered > Bioreactor > Semi-continuous > Anaerobic >... | reverse complement strand
CAGCACTTCCAGGAAGGTATCGACCAGCAAAAACACCAGCAGCCCGACCGTCAGCGCCAGGATGAACCCCAGCCACTTGCGCCCCATTCGCCGCATCGCCGGGTACCACATCAACCCCAGCGCCACAGGGATCACCCCCACATAAATGCCCAGCAGCCCATACCCGGCAAACTCGCGCAGCCCTGGCCGCGGGGTGAGCGTCGCCACCGGCACCTCGGCCTCAAACGTGATACCCGTGTTGGTGATCAGTGAAATGCGGTGCGGTTCAGCCATAATCCAATGATAGGGGATAAACAGCTCCGACCGCTCAAAGCGCGCCAGATCGCCCGCCGGTTGCGCGCTGAACTGCCAGTAAGCGTCGTCGACCATCACCTGCGCGATCCGCACGGGGGCTGGCCCGCTGTTCATCACGCTGACCTCAAACCCGCCGTCCACGACGCGAATCCGTTCGATTGCAACATTTTCGATGGGCGGCAGGTTGTTGTTAAACAGCGCCAGCGGATTCACCGCCGTAAAGAGCAGCAGCATCAGCCCCACCGCCAGCAGCGGGAGCAGCCCAACCGCCCAGGCAGGCAGGCGAGCTCGCGTCGTTTTGGTCTCTCGTTCGATATACATACACCACCTCTATTCCACAGCTTCGAAGAAACCCGTCCAGCCAAGCTCGGCAAACTCGCTCTGGTGCGCGTGGAACATATAGCGCCCAGGGTCGTCCAGCGTGAACTCGAGCACCGCCCGCTCACCCTGCCCCATCGTCACCGTGTCGGTCAGCTCGTAATGGTCAAGGCTGGTCCCGGTGCGGTACAGGCGGAACATGCTGGCGTGCAGGTGGAAGGAGTTGATCAGGTCGAACTCTGTCATGTTGGTCAGGTAGATGCGGATCAACTCGCCTGGGCGCACCTGGATGGGATGCTTCATATAGTGGAAGGCCGCTGTGTTCACAGCGTAAACTTCGTTCTCATTGTCGAAATTGGTGTCGAAGGCGTTCATCACCATCACCATCTCATTTGCCGGCTCGCGCCCTTCCGGCGGGTCGATAATCAGCGTTCCGTACAGCCCTTTGTGAATGTGCTTTTTCAGCGACATCACGTGACAGTGATAGGGATGCACGCCAAAGGGCCGGGCGCGGAACTCGTAGGTGAACGATTCGCCCTGTTGGACCATTGGCTCAATCCCGTCCATTGCGGGCGGGTGAAACCCGTGAAAGTGCAGCGTGTGCGCGTGCGTCGATGCGTTCGTGAAATGAAAGCGCAGCAAGTCGCCTTCGCGGCAGCGGAAGGTCGGGCCTGGGACCTGGTTGTTATACGTCCAGGCTGGGAAAAACACGCCCGGCGCGACTTCGATCTCCATCTCTGTAGCGACCACGTCCCACTCGCGGACGGTCGTCCCGTCTTCAGCGGTCGTCTCTCTGCCCCAGTCAAAAGCGGTCAGAAACCAGCCCGGGTCAAAGCGGGTCAGGTCAACGTCACCGACCGTGCCGCTGTAGTCGCCCTCTGCCATGCCGTTGTGGGCTGTGAAGTCGTTTCGCTCCGCGGTTTCATGATGGGCATGGTGAGCATGGCCTTCGCCCTCCTGCACGTCGCCTTGCACGGCTGCTGCCGGAAGGCCGCTGGCAGCCATTAAGCTCACAGCGCCAGCCGCAGCGCCGAGTTTAATCAAATCGCGCCGGCTGACGTTTTTTCTCGTTGGGTTGGGTGTTTCTTTCATAGATCTTTCTTTGCTCCCCATTCTACGAAGTCTCACAATTTAGCTGAGACTAAATTTTAATTTTATTATAAGCAAATTTTCCAATTATGTCAATGTTGATAGTTTTTGTCTTTTTTACAACGGACCGCTGGCAACGGATTTTGGACACGGATCTCGCATTCGTTGACGGCTCCCCGGTGTTTACGAGATAACAAATTCCAGAATAAAAATTTTTCATTGACGGAATAAAACCGTCGTTCTACAATAAATGCTGCTAGATCCATAGCAACTCAGCCAATGTTTTGTAAATCTCCATCCATTACTGTCAGGCAGTGGACTGAACTCCCCTGCCGCATCACAAGGAGCATTATGAAAACCGATTTGATCCAACAGTTTGACCACGTTTGGCGAGTCTTCAGGCGGCTGGTCAGCGATTTTGACCCGCAAGCCTGGACGACCACAGGGCGGAAGGCCATGACCCCGGCGCGCTTATCCCTGCACATTGTGCAGTCCACCTGCTTTTTTATGAAGGACAACTCCCCGTCACCGTTTTTATCCGACAAGCCGAACGAATGGGCCATGCCGGACGCGGAGCTTCCCACGCAAGCCGAAATCCTGACCTGTATCGAAGAAATGAAGGCCAAAACCCGGCAGTGGGTGGCGGACATGGACCTGGACGCCGAAAATACCGATTTCAAATGGGCCGGCGAAACCAAGTTTGGCCTGGTCCTGGCCACGCTGCGCCACAACCTGTTCCACATTGGCGAACTAAGCTCGCTGCTCAACGAAAGCAAGAACGGCGACGTACCAGATCACTACGTGCTCGCCAGCCGGGAACAGGATTGATACTCTCCTAAATTTGACCAGGAACGCCGTGAAGTACATCAGCGCCAGGCCGGGCACAAAGCCGCCCAGGTTGAGCCACGAGACCCAACCGAGACTCCCCATCCTAGAGTGTGGATTGAAGATGATTTACTCACCGGCGCATGGATTAATGCTCCTCTTCTCCCGGAATCAGGGATAAGGGCGGGCAACTTTGTTACCAGGGAACAAGTTGCCGGGCAACAAGTTTCCAAGGGAGGATGAGGTCAAAACACTCCCACCAGACTCCGTGAAATGCTATACTATCCTTATCTTTAACATGGGAGGTCTCTCAATGAAAAACGTTCGCTGGGGTTTGCTCTCCACCGCGCGGATCAACCGCCGGCTGATTTCAGCCATCCGCGCGACGCGGCGCGGCAAGCTGGCCGCCGTCGCCAGCCGCGAGATTGAAAAGGCGCGGGTCTACGCCGCTGAATGGGATATTCTGCTGGCTTTTGGCAGTTACGAGGAAATGCTCGCCTCAGACGAGATCGACGCCGTGTATATCAGCCTGCCCAATTCCATGCACGCCGAATGGACCATTAAGGCCCTGGAAGCCGGCAAGCACGTGCTGTGCGAAAAACCGTTCGCCACATCGGTTGAGGAGGCCGATCAGATGATCGCCGCCAGCCGGTCCGCCGGGAAGGTGCTGGCGGAAGGCTTTATGTACCGCCACAACCCGCAGACCAAGCTGGTCGGCGAGTGGGTGAAAGGCGGGCGTCTGGGCGAAATCACTTTAGTGCGCGGCATTTTCAGCTTTTATATGCAGAACCGCCCCGGCAACGTCCGCCTGATGCCCAACCTGGGCGGCGGCGCGCTGTGGGACGTGGGCGTCTACCCGATCAGTTTTGTTCAATTTATCTTTGATGGACCTCCGGAAAGCGCAGCCTGCCAGACGCACATTGGGCTGACCGGCGTGGACGAGACCTTCTCAGGGCTGCTCAGCTACTCCGGCGGGCGTTCTGCAGTGATCAGCGGATCGTTTGAGATGCCGCGCATCTCTGAGATCGAAATTCACGGGACGATGGGCAGCCTGTATCTCAACCGGCCCTTCACCGGCATCGAAGACCGCGAGCGCGAGGTGATTTTCACGCCGGTCGACGGCAAGCCCGAAAAGCTGCGCGTTCCGAAGATGGATTCGTATCAGGCGGAAGTCGAAGACATGCACGACGCGATTATGCTGGGCAAACCGCCGTTGATCAGCCTTGAAGAAACTCGCAATCACGTCCGCACCGCCTGCGCGATGTACGAATCGGCCCGCAGCGGGCAGACCATTCGCCTTTAACCGTTTGCAGCGCAGCGGGTGAGCGAAAGCCCGTCCGCCCGCTGCGCTCCCTTCTTATGGCTGAGTTTGACTTTGTGATCGCGGGCGGCGGTGTGGCAGGGCTGTCGCTGGCTTATCAGATGGCCCAGTCCTCGCTGCGCGGGCAGACCATTTTAATTGCCGACCGCGAATCCAAAGCGGACGTCCAGTGCGCCTGGGGTTTTTGGGCTGACAGGCCCCACCGGCTCGATCACCTCGTCTTCCGCACGTGGGATCAGGCGGAGGTGACCGGCGAAGACTTCCACCGCACGTTTGATCTGCGCCCGTATTCTTACCGGTTGATCCTCGGCGCAGATTTCTTTCAGCGCGTGACCGAAACGCTGTCGGGCGTTCCGGGGGTCAGCTTTTTGCTCGGGCGAGTCAACCAGATTACCGACACAAAGAGCAAACAGGCGGCTCAGGTAATGATCGACACCGGCACGGGCGATACGCCCTATGGGGCGCGCTACGCCTTTGACAGCATCCTGCGCCCCACCGACCTGACCGCCGGGCCGGCGCGCTTTCATTATCTCAAGCAGCACTACAAAGGCTGGGAGGTCGAAACCAACGCCGACTGCTTCAACCCGCGCGCCGTGACGCTGTTCGACTTCCGCACGCCGCAGCAGGGCAGCCTGCGCTTCTTTACGATCTTTCCTTTTACAAAGCGCCGCGCGCTGGTCGAATATATCATCTATTCCGCCAGCCCGCTCAAAGAGCATGAATATGACCGGGCCCTGGCAAATTATATTGAACAGATCCACGGGCTCTCGGATTACCGCGTCGCCTCGACCGTCAAAGGAGCTATACCGCTGACCGACCGCCCCATTCAACGGCGGTTGGGCGAGCGCATCCTGGCCATCGGCGCGCGCGGCGGGCTGGTCACCCCCTTTTCGAATGGCGGCTTCAACCGCATCCAGAAGGACTCCGCTGCAATCGTCCAATCGCTGATCAACCACGGTCACCCGTTCGCCATCCCCAACACGTCGCGCTACCGCCTGTTCGATTCGCTCGCGCTGCAAATCATCCACCGCCAGGGCGACGATATGAGCCGGCTGATCCTGCGCCTGTTCGAAACCCACCCCATCCAGCGGGTTTTGGGTTTTTTGGACGAGCCGGCGCGGTTCCCTGAAAGCGCGCAGATGCTTGCATCGCTGCCTGCTTCACCCTTCCTAAAAGCGTTTTTCCGGGTAAAATTACTGCGGAAAGTTTGAGGAACATTTGTGCTAAAAATGAAAGAGCAAAAACCCGCGAAACCCGTCCCGACCCAATATCTCGAAGGCACGCTCGAACGGCTGACCTTTCAAAACGAAGAAAACGGCTACACCGTCGCAAAGCTGATCCCCAAAGGCAAGAGCTATGAGGTCACCGTGGTCGGCACGCTTTCGGGCGTGAACGTCGGCGAGCTGCTGCACCTCGAAGGGCGCTGGATCAACCACCCGCAGTACGGCAGGCAGTTCGAAGTGCAGTCCTACTCCGTCCACTACCCGGCGACGGTCGAGGGGCTGCGCAAATACCTGGGCAGCGGGCTGGTCTACGGCGTTGGGCCGGTCACCGCCTCGCGGATTGTCGATCATTTTGGGCTGGAAATCCTGGACATCATCGAGACCCACCCGGAGCGGCTGCGCGAGGTGACGGCATCGGCGAGAAGCGCGCAAAGACCATCGCCCGCGCCTGGGAAGACCAGAAACAGATCAAAGAGATCATGCTCTTTCTCCAGGGGCACGGGATCAGCACCAGTTTAGCGGTGCGCATTTTCAAGCAGTACGGGCAGAATTCAATTGAAGTGGTGCGCTCGAACCCCTTTCAACTGGCGCGGGACGTGTTCGGCATCGGCTTTCGCACGGCGGATAAAATCGCCCGGCAGATGGGCATTTCGCTCTCCGCGCCTGAGCGCATCCAGGCAGGGCTGCTCTACTGCCTCAGCCAGTTTGCCGACGAGGGCCACTGCTTTTGCCCGCGCCGCCAGCTTCTTGACGAAGCCGCGCGCCTGCTCGAAGTCAGCCGCATGCTGTGCGAAGAGCAGTTGAACGCGCTGATCACCGCCGGAGACCTGTTCGCCGAAGACACCTACCCCGAGGACGCAGGCCCCGATGCCAAACCCAACCCCGACGCGCAAGCCATCTACCTTCCGCCGTTTTTCCTCGCCGAACGCGGCGTGACCAGCCGCCTGAGCCGCATTCGCCTTTCAGCCCGCGACCGGCTGGCGGATTTCAAGTCTGTCGACTGGGAGCGCGCGTTCACGTGGCTGGACGGGCAGATCCCCATTCAATTGACCGACCATCAAAAAACGGCGGTGCGTATGGCGCTGACCGAAAAGGTCAGCATCCTCACCGGCGGGCCTGGAACCGGCAAGAGCACCATCACCGGCTCGATCATCCGCCTGCTGAAGGCGCGCGGTCACAGTGTGCTGCTCGCAGCCCCCACCGGGCGCGCGGCGAAGCGCCTCAGCGAAGCCACCGGGCTGGAAGCCAAAACCATTCACCGCCTGCTGGAGTTTAAACCCGGCGGAAGCGGCTTCACCCGCGACGCGAGCAACCCGCTCGACGCCGATCTGGTGATCATCGACGAGACTTCGATGGTCGATATTCTGCTGATGAACCACCTGCTGGGCGCGATCGACCAGGGCAGCCACCTGCTGCTGGTCGGCGATATGGACCAGCTTCCCTCGGTGGGCCCCGGCAACGTGCTGCGCGACCTGATCCAATGCGAGGTGATCCCGGTCACGCGGCTGGAGACCATCTTCCGCCAGGATGAGAATTCTTATATCATCGTCAACGCGCACAACATCAACCAGGGAAAAATGCCCACCATCGCCCGCTCGGCGCATGATTTCTTCCTTTTTTCAGAGCAAGACCCTGAAAAAGCAGCCGACTGGGTGATCGATCTGGTCTGCCATCGCATCCCGCGGAAGTTTGGGTTCTCGTCGTCGACAGATATTCAGGTCCTCAGCCCCATGCACCGCGGGGCGGCGGGCGTGGCGGAGTTGAACCGGCGCCTGCAAGAGGCGCTGAACCCACCTGCCCCCGGGAAGGCCGAATACCGCCACGGCTCGCGCGTCTTTCGCGAGGGCGACCGGGTCATGCAGATCCGCAACGATTACGACCGGCAGGTGTTCAACGGCGATATGGGCATTATTGAGCGCATCGACCTGGAAGAGTCGGCGGCGCTGATCGACTTCGAAGGGCGCAGCGTGCAGGCCGAATTTTCGCAGCTCGACGAGCTGGTGCACGCCTACGCGGTCAGCATCCACAAATCGCAGGGGTCAGAGTTCCCCGTGGTCGTTATTCCGCTGCTCACCCAGCACTATATGATGCTCCAGCGCAACCTGCTCTACACCGGCGTGACCCGCGCCCGCAAGATGGTCGTCCTGGTCGGCAGCCGGCAGGCAATTGCCATGGCGGTCCGCAACGACCGCATTGCTATGCGCAACACGCGCCTGGCCCGCCGCATGAAGGAATACAAGCTTCCAAAAAAGGATTTAAATTATGATGGATGAGCGGAAATTCCGCTCACCCATCATAGTTCAGGCATATATCAGGCACAAATCAGGCTTAGCCTTCGAATTTCAACGTCGTCACGCCGTAGTAATTGACCAGGATCACCCACGGGTCCTTCTCGTCAAAGTCGGTCTTGGGCGTGAAGGTCTCGAAGCGCGGGAGTGGGCCGCCGCTGAACGGGAACGGGTCCTTATAGCGGTGGAAGTGCGTCAGGCGCGCCAGGGCAAACTGGTGCGTCACCTGTTCGTCGCGGTTATTGTTCCAGACCACCACGCGCGGCGAACCGGTGCTTTCGGTGTAATCGATGCCCGCGCCGGTGATCACTTCCATGAAGGCGCGAAGCTGCGACTCGCGCAGCACCGGCAGGTAGCGGGCGAGCCGCCCGGGGTTCTCGATCAGCTCGGGCAGATGCTTCGACATATCCTGCTTCGACCATGACTCCATGCGAATGTGCTTGAGCAGCTTGCTGCAGACCGCCGGGCGGTAGTCGCCGAGATACGCCAGGGTTTCGGCACCCGAGAGGGTCACTTCCAGCGTGTCGCGCGGGGTGACGGTCAGCCCGGTCACCGAGAAGGTGTGCGTATCCGGGTCATAAACGCCTTCGACTTCAACCGGCTCGCCGTTCACGCGCGCCTCGACCGTCTCAGGGCGGTTGAAGCCGCGGAAGATCACCTCAATTCCGCGCTCCTCGGGCAGCAGGCCGGCCTGCCCTTCCGCCGGGCCAATGGTCAGCGTCGAGCGGGTTCCGTCCCATGCATGGCGCATGGGCGTGATGGCGTAATCGCCGGAGAGGTAATCATTGGTGTTGCCCTCGTCCTCATACAGGTCGAAGCTGCCGTCTGCGCCGGGGAAGACATGCACCAGCAGGCGGTCGGGGTTGGGCACGCCGAACTTGCCGCTGACCGGCGCTTGCGGGACGACCGCGCCGGCTTTGGCGAAGACCGGGATCTCATCCAGCGTGCCGTAGATCGCGTGCCAGCCGCCCTCATAGTGCAGCCCGGAGAAGTAATCGTACCAGTGGCCTTCAGGCAGCCAGACCACGGCGCGGCTCAGGCGGGTTTGCTCATCTTTGGGCGTGATGAACGGGGCGACGAGCAGTTGATTGCCGTACAGGTACTGGTTCGGGCAGGCGTAGGCGTCTTCCTGCTCGGGATATTCGTAGTACATCGGCACAATCGGCGGGATGCTCTCGCGGTGGAAGCGCCAGGCCATGCTGTAGAGATAGGGAACGAAGGCATGGCGCAGCCGCATGGCTTCACCGGCGGCGGCGAAGGTGTTCGCGTCAAAGCCCCACGGGCGGCGGTCGTGGAAGGGGTTATTGGTGCTGTGCACGCGCAGCACCGGCAGGAACACGCCCAACTGCACCCAGCGGGTGTACAGCTCGGAGTCTTCATAACCGCCCATATGCCCGCCGATGTCGTGACTCCACCAGCCGTAGTTGACGTTCGACGAAGTGGCGGTGAAGTAAGGCTGGAAGGCCAGCGAGGCCCACGAGACGACCGAATCGCCCGAGAAGCCAATCGGGTAGCGGTGATTGCCCAGCCCGCCCCAGCGCGAGAAGACAAACGAGCGGCGCTTGCCGTCGCGGCCCAGGTCGAGGAAGTGCAGGTGGTTGAGCCACCACAGCGGGTCGAGCCCTGAAAGCCGCGTGGTCATGCCCTGCTGCCAGTCCATCCACCAGAAATCAACGCCGCGCTTTTCTTCGGGGTGGTGCAGGATGCGGAAATAGGCTTCGACAAAGCGCGGGTTGGGAATATCGAACTCGACCGGCTCCCTCTCGGCAGGGTCCTGCCCCATCGCCTTGCACATATCCTCATACTGCGCCTCGTGCGGGTACACGCCCAGCGCCGGGTGCAAGTTCAGGGCCACTTTCAGCCCCTTTTCATGCAAAAAGCGCAGCGCGCCCTCGGGGTCAGGGAACAGCTCGCGGTTCCAGGTATAGCCCGTCCAGCCGGAGGACTCGTTGCCTGTATCGGTGATGTGCCAATCCATATCGATGATGCACACACTCAGCGGCACTTCGTGTTTTTCAAAGTCATAGATCAGGTTTTGCAGTTCTTCCTGGGTATACGCCCAGTAGCGGCTCCACCAGTTGCCCAGCACGTAGCGCGGAATCATCGGGACATTCCCAGACACCAGATTGAATTCGCGCAGGCAGCCGTAATAATCGTGTCCGTAGCCGAGGAAATACAGGTCGAGCTGCCCTGCCGGTGCGCCGCGCGGTTCGAGCCAGCCCACATCGTTGAAGACCAGGCTGTTCGAATCATCGACCAGCGACCAGCCCGAGCGCGAGATCAGTCCCAGGCTGAGCGGCGTCGCGCCGTCTACGCCGTCGACCGTGCGCGCCGTTCCGCCCAGGTTGCCAGGGTCGGCGTCGCCGTAGTGCCAGACGACCGGCTTGCCGTCAACGACCATATCTTTCAATTCGATCCACAGCGTATCCGCCGCGAAGGGCTGGCCGGGGCGGTAATGCAGCAGCAGCGAGCCGGTGTCGATCACCAGCTCGCCGTCCTGTTCGCTTACATTAAACGCAGGCACAGGCTGCTGGCGGAACCAGAATGCCTGGCTGGCGCGGTCTTCAAAATCACCTCCCGGCTGACGCCACTCGATGCGGATCATGCGCGGGGTCAGTACGGTGAAACGGGCCTGCCCGGATTGAACCACAGCTTCCGGATTGGCTGAAGAGTTGAACTTAAGCTTAAAGTGTTCAGGGATGTAATCCATTTTGGCAGTCTCTTCGGGATGGAGAATTCCGCGGATGCGCGGTTATGTTAATTATACTATGGTACACTAAGCATCATCATCACACTCCCATTGCCGCGCGTTCAAGCGAATATGAGTCATTGCGGCATAAAACTTAACTTAGAGGCGCCAGATGACGGAAATTCAGAACTTTGTCAACCGTGTGGCTGACAATATCGAAAAGGTGATCGTCGGAAACGGAGCTCAATTGAGCTGTTAATGGTCGCAATGTTGTGCGAGGGGCATGTGCTGCTCGAAGATGTGCCCGGCGTGGGCAAAACCATGCTGGCGCGCTCGCTGGCGATCAGCCTGAGCGGGCAGTTTAACCGCCTGCAGTGCACCCCTGACTTACTGCCCAACGATGTCACGGGCGTTTCGATTTACAACCAGAAGAGCGGGCAGTTTGAGTTCCGCGAGGGGCCGGTTTTTGTCAACGTGCTGCTGGTTGACGAGATCAACCGCGCCACGCCGCGCACGCAGTCGGCCCTGCTGGAAGCCATGCAGGAACAGCAGGTGACGGTCGACGGCGTGACCTACCGGCTGCCGCGCCCCTTTATCGTCCTGGCGACTCAAAACCCCATCGAATATGAGGGTACCTTCCCGCTGCCCGAAGCGCAGCTCGACCGCTTTTTGATGCGCCTCTCTGTGGGCTACCCAAACCTCGAGGACGAGCGGCTGCTGCTCACCCACCTGCAGCGCGAGCACCCGGTCACGCGCCTGCAGCCGGTGGTCGAAACCGCGCAGCTTCTCGAACTGCAGCGCCAGGTGTGGGAAGTTTTTGTCGAAGACAGCCTGCAGGATTACATCGTCAAGCTGGTCGCTTCGACCCGCACCCACCCCGACCTGGCCCTCGGCGCAAGCCCGCGCGCCAGCCTGGCGCTCTTTAAAGCCGCGCAGGCCCTGGCTGCCGCCCGCGGGCGCGATCACGTGCTGCCCGACGACGTGCAGTACCTCGTCCCGTCTATTCTGACCCACCGCTTGCTGGTCTCTCCTGAAGCCCAGCTTCGCGGGCGGACGGCGCAGAGCATCCTGGACGAGATCCTTGAACGCACGCCGCTTGAAATCGGCAACCTCGAACGCTGATCCGCACAGCCAATGGGCGACGCTTTCACCCTTTTCCTCGTGGTTCTCATCATCCTGGCAGCGCTGACCCGCGAGACGTTTGTCATGGCGCTGCTCTACCTGTTTGTCGGGGCAACCATCCTCGGGCGCTGGTGGAGCAGCCGGGTTGTCCGCAAGGTGACGTTTACGCGCGTCTACGACCGCAAAGCCTTCCCCGGCGAAACCGTCCCCGTGCGGCTTGAGATCCAAAACGGGAGCCTGCTGCCCGCCGTCTGGCTGCGCGTGCAGGACTTCTACCCCATCGAAGTGGCTGATTCCAATACCTTTCAAGAGGTCGTCAGCTTAGGCCCGCGCGAGAAGGTCTGCCTGAACTACAACCTGAAAGCCCACAAGCGCGGCTATTACACCATCGGCCCGCTGAACGTCTCATCCGGCGACCTGCTCGGGCTGACCGGCGACCGCTACAGCGAAGGACCTTCCGATCACCTGACCGTCTACCCGCGGGTGATCCCGCTGAACGATGTGAAGCTGCCCTCGCGCTCGCCGATGGGCACGATGCGCCACAAGCAGCCAATCTTCGAAGACCCGACCCGCCCGATGGGCAAGCGCGACTACCAGTCCGGCGACTCGCTCCGGCGCATCGATTGGAAAGCCACCGCGTCAGCAGGGCGCATGCAGACCAAGCTGTTTGAGCCTTCCATCGCGCTCGAAACGGTCATTTTCCTCAACCTGAACCTGCACGATTACCACATGCGCTCGCGCTTCGATGCCACCGAGCTGGCGATCATCGCCGCGGCGTCGCTGGCAAACTGGGTTGTGTCGAAGCGCCAGTCAACCGGCATGATCGTTCACGGGCTCGACCCGCTCTCCACCGGCGGCCGCCCGCTGCCGATCCCGGCGCGCAAGGGGCGCGCTCACCTGATGCGCATTTTAGAGGTGCTGGCGCGGATCAAAGCCGTCGAAACCGAGCCGTTCGCCGCGCTGCTGCGCCAGAGCCGCGTGAGCCTGCCCTGGGGCACAACGATGATCATCATCAGCGGGTCTGCCGGCTCCGACCTGTTTGACGAGATGATCCAGGCGCGCAAGGCAGGCATCAACCCGGTGCTGATCCTGTGCGGCGATCACCCAACACAGCGCGAATCGGCCCGGCGGGCGAAGATGTTCGGCATCCCGGCGCATACGCTGCTGCACGAGAAAGACATGGACGTGTGGAGGAAGTAGCCGCATGAAAAAGCCTTCGCTCGAACTGATCGACCAGTACAGAAGCAGCCAGGATTTATCGATACACGCCAGCTATCTGATCGTCATCCTGATGATGATCTGCGCCGCGGCGGGCATTGTGCAGATGGGGCAGGCGTTATCCTCTACATGGAGCGGCATGTACCTGATCTGGCTGGTGCTGCTGGTGAGCGTGGAAGGGCTGCTCACCCGGCACCGCACCGCCGATATGGAGCTGCGCGACAAGATCATCTTCCGCCTCTCCGAATGGGTCGCCCTCGCCGTGCTTGTCAAAATCGCCCTCTACATCGTCCGCGGCCCGGCGCAGATTCTCGAAGACATCCCCCTGTGGCAGGAAGACTTCACCCGGCATTTCTTTACGCCTGAATATGTGCTGAGCCTGTTTACCTGCTTCCTGGCATGGCTGGCCACCCGCTCCTATGCCTTTGATCTGGAAGAGCTGTCTAATCACGAGCTGGACACCGAGTGGGATGACCTGGGCAAGCGGCAAAACAAACTGCACGAGATCCGCAAGCGCATTGCGTCGCGCGTGTTTCTCATCGGCGGGGTGGTCGTCACGCTGGCGGTGTTCTCGCGCATCGATGAAACCGTGCTGATGCGCCTGACGGGCGTTCCGCCGCACGGTTACACCGCCCCGGTCGTCAATGTGCTGGCGTATTTCCTCCTGGCGCTGGCGCTGCTCAGCCAGACTCAGTTTGCCCTGCTGCGCACGCGCTGGTTCTGGCAGCGCATGTCGATCGGCCCGCAGATCGCCCGCAACTGGATCCGCTACGGGCTGATCGCTTTCGTTATCCTCTCGGTGATCGTCTACTTCCTGCCGACGGAATATTCGTTGGGGCTGTTCGATACGCTGCGCCTGTCGCTGGACTTTCTGATCAAGGTGGTCAACATCCTGTTCCTGCTGATCACCCTGCCGGTCACGCTGTGCCTGTCGCTGTTTAACATCAGCTCGCGCCAGCAGCAGCAAGACCCGGTCCAGCCGCCGCCAATGATCGTTCCCCAGCAGCCTTCCGGCCAGCCGGTCGAGTGGCTGGAATTTGTCCGCTCGCTGATCTTCTGGGTGATCTTTCTGGGGATCATCCTGTTCGCCCTGCGCTACTACCTGTCGCAGAACGCTGCGCTCTGGAACGCGATCCGCGGTTTTCCGCTGATCCGCTGGGCCGGCGGCATATGGCAGTCGCTGCGCAGCTGGCTGAAAGGCGCGAACCAGCAGGTCGCCGCCATCGTGAAGCGCGGCGTCAGCCGTCTCATGGCGCGCAGGCCGTCCATCCCTGCGGCGCAGATCCGGCGCATGTTCAACCTCTCGCGCATGAGCCCGCGCGAGAAGATCATCTACTTCTATCTTAATCTGGTGCACCTGGGCGGTGAGCGCGGGATCGCCCGCCGGCCGTCGCAGACCCCCTCTCAATATGAGCAGCAGGTCATCAGCGCGGTCCCTGAAGTGGACGCCGACCTGCACGCCCTGACCGGCGTGTTCCTCGAGGCGCGCTACAGCAGCCACGCCGTCGAAGAACCCGCGGCGCAGCAGGCCGGCAGCCTGTGGGAACGCATCAAAGCCATCCTCACGGCCCAGCGCCGTTGAGCACCGGGAATTGCCTGTGTGCCTGAACGGCTCGCCGGGTGTACAATCAATTTATAGAAGGATCTTCCGCAGCACCTCACCACCTAGATAAGGAGAAACACCGACCATGCTCTACGTGCAAATCTGCAACGTCACCGTCAGCCGCCTGATTCTCGGCAGCAATCCATTCAGCGGGTTCTCGCACCAGAGCCCCGAAGTCGATATGGCGATGCGCCGCTTTTTCACCACGAACGCGATCAAAGCCACCCTGCGCGAGGCCGAAGAACTGGGGATCAACACATTCATCGCCCGCACCGATTTTCACATT
>Ga0134094_1002722_pt1 | contig 14282 bp, 14 predicted proteins | sample 5_1taG_FD_94458 | JGI IMG/M metagenome (GOLD analysis project Ga0134094, IMG submission 94458) | Switchgrass degrading microbial communities from high solid loading bioreactors in New Hampshire, USA - 5_19_20_110_A1 metaG | ecosystem: Engineered > Bioreactor > Semi-continuous > Anaerobic >... | reverse complement strand
TCCGAGATAGGCAGACCACACCATCGTGCAACGCCAAGATGCAGGGTTAAGGAAATTGCTATTCCCATTCAAAGCTTTTAAGTTGATACCTTGGCGCTCCAGCCAGCGTGACAGGCAGACCCGTTCGAATTGCGCATTGTGTGCCCATTTCACAACTGTTTCGTCTGTTAGTGCTTCTAAAACTTCAGGCGGTAGAGCTTCTCCCGAAGCCAGATCAATAACACGCACCTCACCGTCGTCTGCACAGTATCCAAAGAGGAGCACCTCAAAGTCTGGTGCCTCTGAATAGCGATAGACCCCGGATTTACCGAGGTCTGTTCCGCTATATGTCTCAATGTCTATAAAGAGCTCTTTCATGACAGGAAATCGTCATCGCTTTCTGTGGCAAAATCGTCTACTGCATTAGAGCGACTGCCCAGCGGCTCTCCATCCCGAATTTTTTGGATGTTGCCAAGTCCACACGCAATACCCTTGTTACCGTTGGAATTGAAGGCATAGAAGTTTATGGACACCCTGGCATATACGCCGGAGTAAACCTCCGAGCGGTCAAGGATCGGCTCAAGTTGACGGTTAACGATCTGGGGAGCTGTGGTGGAGTTGGCATTAACAAAATAGCTGTTGGCATAAGCTTCGTCGTCAGGTCGGTCTATGTCACCGTCGCGCAAAGGGAGTTTAAGAGCGGCCTTGTTCGGTATCTTCCCACCGAATTTACCCTTACCTTCCTCAATGGCGGCGTCCACAGCTGCGTTGATAGCCGCAATGGTCTTGGTATCTGACTTCGGGATGATCAGGCTGACACTATATTTTTCAGTGCCTCCATTTACTGACTTCGGCTCCCATACGTTAGCATAGGACAGGCGAACAACACCGGTAACGACCTTCGTGGGGTTCTTCCTGGGATTAGGGTTTATACGGTTAGCAGTATTTGTCATGATTTACATTCCTCCATAAAATCAATTTTTGCATTTGATATGTTCATGGGTGGACGCTTATCCGAAAGTGGAACAAGCGTCGGCTTACCTGGCGGTTTGATAATAAGCCCGCCGAGGACTTCGTTGAATTTTGATTTTCCCATCAGTTTTTCCATCTCAGTGATTGTGATAAGACTCTGCCTGTAGATGTCACGATATCCGGCTGCCTTTGCTGCTGCAGCGACGGCTTCTTCATCGGAGTACTTACGATTGGAGCGCCCCTCAACCACCTTGAAGCCAGGCCACTGTTTACCGTGATTCACAGCCGCATCGGTGGCATAGGCAATGATTTCATTGGCCCAGCTCGTCAGGTCACTGATTGAGGCGAGTATTTCAGATATCTCCTCATCAGATAGCAATGGCGGTAAAGCAAACTCGAAAGCTGCCAGCTTCATCTTGGACTCAGCTCTTGCTCGGCACTTAACCGCCGCCCTGCAAAACTGGCAATGCTCTCCGGGCACATATTCACCACCGCCTTCATAGGCAATGGCTGCAGTAGGCTTTAGGACTTCCTCTGCCCATTTGTAAAGCGCTTCCTTTGAAACCGTATAAGTACTTACGTTTTCGCGTCTCGGCTGGAAAATGGTCATTGACACTTCGTTGATATCATAAATGCCATCAAACAATTCCAAAGCGCCAAGAGCGTAAAGCTTCATCTGCGGATTATCCTCAGCTTCAACTAAAACGCCCTGACCGTACTTAAAATCCACGATGTGGAGCGTGCCATCAGCTATAATCAAGCAATCTCCTGTACCGAAGCCATCTTTAACATATTTGGAGAAGTCCAATTTTTGCTCGATGAGCACCATCGGATCGGGACATCTCTGTTTTGCTAGAGAGATCTGTTCCAGCACGAAAGATACATAATCGTCAGTATGGGCGTCCATCTCATCGCTGTCGTACTTGGATGCCGGCTTCTTGGAGCGCATTTTTAAAGCTTTACGGAGCTTGTGTTCAGCAAGTGCGTGGGCGGCTGTTCCCTCATCGGCAGCAGCGCCAGAGTTATCATCAAACTCTAGTTCCAACCTTGCCGACGGAGTGCAGGCTAACCAACGGTGTGCACTGGAAGCAGAGAGAATAGCATGTTCACTCATTTCAATGCCTCCGCTTCCGCAAGAAGGGCGGCATACCTACTTGGATCAATCTGGCTGAGTTTTGACGCACCATACTTTCCAAGAAGGCCTCGTACTTCGGCTGTAAAACCGTCATGGGACTTCTCAGCCAAAACTGCTCGCACTTGTTCCAATGTAACTGTCTTTTCCTCAGGCTTCTGAGTTGGTGCTTGGGCGGGTGTTTCAGGCTGCGATGCGTCGACAGGCTCATTACCCGCCATTGCGTCGGCTACTGCCTGTAAGCTGTTCGCCAGAGATCGAAGATCCGTGACAACATCAAGAAGCAGTTTGATTTTGCTCATGCTCCACGCCTCCTTCCTTAATTTCCTTGATCTCGACCGTTTCAACCGATTCTCCTGGCGTGATCACAAATACACCGACCTTCTCACCAAACAGCCAGTTTAAAAGCTTGCTGCGGATACTCTTAGAACCACTTTTTATTACGGGATCACGGATACCGCCGGGTTTGGCAACGTTGATAGTAACCTTGTGTTTCAGACTCATGTTTTGTCTCCTTTCTGGGGGCGATTTCCTGCCCCTCAGCGATAAGCGAAAAAGAGGGTTCTTTCGAACCCCCTTTTCAGAAAAGATTTTTATGTGAAGGGTTATTGCGAACCCTCATTTATGATAGAATTTTTCTAAGTCTTTCTTGGAGTTTCTTAAGGCGGCCGCGAATAGCTGCTTCTGTAACGCCTTCCTCCGCTGCAATTTCAGTGTTAGTCCGTTTTTCCAGATACACCTTTTTGAAAAGTTCTTTTTGCTGAGGCAAAAGGCAATCCATAGCCTTTCTTAACTTGTCCAACATATCTTGATGCTCGGCTTCATCTTCTGCTTGAATCATAAGTTGTTCAGGGTTTACAGTCACGTCTGCAAGATACTTATTACGATCAGATGCATCTTCACCTTCGCCATCATGATAGGAATCCAGATGTGCTGTTACCCGATAATTGTACCGTCGTTGTTCGTCGACTTCTGCGTCATCCATCGCATGTAGAAGCTGAATGTCAGCTTCGGTGACACCATCTTCACCTGGTGTAATTACGATCTTTGCTCCTTCTGCGGTGTAATAAATGTAGTTAGTTCTCTTCTTTTGGCTTGTTTTGTACGCTCTTGACATGTTTTTGCATCCTTTCCGCCGGATTGCATTGGCGGCAAAGGATACAAAAATTGGTCTGTGCTTGAAGTACACAGACCTTTTTAGCCTGAAAATGGGCGCAATAAGGTAAGGTACTTCTATTGCACCGCAACAATCCCTACAGATTGGAGCGAAACAATATGTATCCTTTGCCCTTATTGCAAATCAGGCATTCGATATTTTTTGAGACGGGAATAGTTGAATTAGCTAATTGCTTTTCCTTCGTCTATTCATATTGTAATTAAGAAATGGACAACCTTGGCGGACACTTCATGCCCGCTATTTCCGAGTCAAAATGATATTCATGGTCGCATAATTACACAAAGACAATAAAAAATGAGCCATATATAAGTCCTAATAAACGGATTTATATATGGCTCATTTGAGAGCTATAAAAAGCGGACATTCCGTGTCCGCTTTTCAGAAAAAAATTATAAACTTTTTTATAATGGATCTGCACCTTGTTTTCGTAAGAAAGCTCGAATCTCGTCCATCGTTTGTGGGTATAGGTATGTCAGAGCAAAATCATACCAGATATGACTATTATTATTATGAAAATTTAATCGGAAAGGGGAATTATTAATTATATGATAGCTGATTCTAGGTGGAAGATGCAATCCAAGGCAAATTAAAATGATGGAATTTAGTGACCCTTGTTCTTCGCCATTAAAAATTCGCCTTAAAGTACGTTCGTTAACCAATGTTCTTTCCGCCAATTCTTTAAATGTTACATCTTTCCATTCACGAACTATTTTCAGACTTGTATGATAGTTAGTTGGCAGTTCACCATATATACGATTCTCTTCCATAAGTTTTTCTGCCAGTATTTCAGCCTTTTTTTCTGGAGAAGCATACTGATATCCTTTTCCGTATACTATATCAAAGGCAATGTCAGAAGTCTCATCCCTATTTAAAAAGCATTCACTATGATACCTTTCCTTACACCCTGACTTGATCGATAAATCAAATACCAAACAGCACTCTTCCATATGGTTTCGTGCGTAGTTAGTTAATACGGTCTGCCCAAATATATCCTGCGTTACATACTTGGGATGGTTTAAAACAAAATGTGCATCAACATATTGGTAACTTCCATCCCTTATGAGTGCACCTAATGTAGGGTTGATAAGTCCCTGAATTGCCGCATCTTCTGCGCTGATAGAAAATGTTTGGTTTTTTTCGAGTGCACCTTTCCTGAATCTATGCGGCTTAACATAGTGCCCATCTATGTATGTAAAGGTACCAATAGCTTCTTCAAAACCGGCATCAATCATCCGAATTTTTGCTGCTGTGCGAGAAACACAGAAAAACGTAGCCAGAGCATCTATTACTGGCTCTATTATGTCTATCAGTTCATCGGTTCCTAGTTCATTACGATACTGCTTTATAAATTCAAAGGCTTTGGTCTTAAACATAGCAAGAGGCATTTGAATCTTTGGTGCCAGAGAATTCGCCTGCCATTCCATCCAGTCAGTTGCATCTCTGTTGCTGTCTTTTATGCCACCGACAACCTGGCACTTGATTCGTGTAGCACTGCTGTTATAGAGCCGTTCCAATTCAAACGCTTTTCTATGTAAATCCCAGTGCACACATTCATGCACAATGGTATTATTGACCGTTCCGAGGTTACGTAGAAAGTACGCTTTTGGATCTACTAAAATAGTACGAGCCTTTACATGGGTTTGTACCATTTCATCGCTATCCTCATCATAAAACTCTGCGTCACAGTCATGAAAATATATTTGGCCAAAAACAGAGAAATCCTTTGTGATCTCCCTCATTTCGATTGAAAGGCCCATTTTTTCAGCTAATACTTGTGGCTCAACTGCCATAGGGGTTTTTAATGCTTCTGGGTAATGTCTGCGTAGAAAGTCTGTGGCAACGGATTCTAGCTGTTCTTTATTGATGATAGGAACAAGGGAGTCTGACATAGGTCTTGGCTGTTTATTCTTGCTGGTGTATTCTGTTACACTGGAAATTTCAAAGTCATCCAAATCGCAATCCAAATCACCGGAACATTTCAGCATAAACCACTGGCTGCAATTTTCTGAAATGTCATAATGGTAATCTGCTTCGCGGACTTCAAGTTCAGCTTCTACAGCAACATCAAATTCTATCCTCATACCGGGTAAATCATTAACAGATACAAATTTCACTTCTATATCTGATAATTCAATACCGGCTATATTACGAACTCTATATAGCCACAAGTTTAAATCGTCTTTGTTATCATAGGTATAGCTTTGAATGGCAGTAAATAATTCATTATAATATCTATCTGCCACATAGTCTTTAAATGAACGACCACTTGTTGCCATAATACCAACCCCCTCATCCTTAGAATTTTGAAATATATCATATTCAACTGGCTAATTAAACATATCCTTAATCACCCATATTATACCATCATAAAAAAGATTATTCAACATAACGCATATATTATTCTTGTGTTTGTGAAGATTTTTATTGCAGCGTGTCTTTTTGCTTGATATAATAAGGAATATAAGAATGAATAATGATTACTTCATTCTCAATTAAGAGAATAAAAAACTGAGAGGTGGGCAAGAAATGGCCGTCTGTTATAAAAAATTATGGAAAATGTTGATAGATAAAGACATGAAAAAAAAAGACCTTCAGGCAGCATCAGGGGTAAGCTGGGCTTCAATCACAAAGTTGTCAAAAGGTGAAACTGTAAGTATGGATGTCTTAATCAAGATATGTAAGGCGTTGGAATGTGATATTGGAGATATCATGGAAGTGATTCTTGATGAGGCTCCACCTCGAGCATGAACCTAATCGCATATAGGAGGTAGGTACAAATGTCTAAGAATAATAAAAATTTCTTTAAAGTTAAAAATAGCTGGTCGGAAATTAAAGATAGGCTTCTTGGTTGTTATTTGACTCCGTATTTTCAGAAGGTTCTAACAACCAATCAACCTATCTTCTATGTGGATTGCTTTGCCGGAAAGGGAAAATTCGAAGATGGAAAGCCTGGTTCTCCACGCATTGCTTTACAAGCACGTGACGACTGCATGAGTAAAACAAAAACTAACTGTGGTCGAATAGATTCATGTTTTATTGATCTTAATTATGCAAATGAATTAAAGTCCAATATTTCTGATTTTAGTACTGCCAGAGGGCGAATTGATGTTATATCCGGTAAGTATGAAAATGAGATTTTAGAAATACTCAAGCATAGAAAAGGAACAAACATATTCTTATACATAGACCCGTATGGGATAAAGGCTCTTGACTTATCGTTGTTTGACAAGTTTGCAGCGTACGGCTTCAGAACTTTTGAGATGCTGATAAATTTTAATTCATTCGGGTTCTTCCGTGATGCTTGTCGTGTTATGAAGGTAGATTATAAAGACGACGAAGCTCTGCAAGATTTAGACGAACTTGTTGAATATGAGCCAACCGAAGTAAGCCCTAATAAACAGTCGGAAGAATTGCTTAATTGTATTGCTGGAGGAGAATATTGGAAAGATATTGTTAATGATTTTAACACAAAAAAAATTAATGGGTACCAAGCAGAAAAACGGTTTTCAACAGAGTACAAACAACGCCTTCGACAGAGATATGGATATGTTTTAGATATGCCCATTCGCTTAAAACCTGGGCAGCGTCCTAAATATAGGATGATCCATGTATGTGATCATGAAGATGGTTGTTTTTTAATGGCTCAGAATATGCAGAAACGTAAGGATGAGTTATTTATAAACATTCAACAGGATGGGCAGTTATCGTTAATTGATATTAGTCCTAAGATAACTTCCTCCATAGAAAATGAGCTTGTCACTTCAGAAGAAATTGAGACAAAACTATTAGAACATTTAACGCGGTTCAATTCTGATGTAAGTATAACAAAACTATTGGCTACGTTTGTAAATGATTATGGATTGCTATGTGAATTTAAGATGATTTACAATATACTTGATGACTTAAATCATCGTGGACTAATACAGATTGAAAGGAAACCTGCTTTTACTGAAAAAACAGGAAAACCGTCTATCTTCTGGGAAGAGAAAAAAGGTAAATGCGTAACCATAAGGAGGAGCAGGCCATGAAATTAGTAAAAGGGTATATAGAACGAAAAACAATGCTCTATAAAACCGGTGTAGAATACGGTGACTACACTATGAACCATATCCTCGGCTGTGCACATGGCTGTAAATATCCTTGTTATGCATTTTTAATGAAGAAACGTTTTGGAAAGGTAACTTCGTATAATGATTGGCTTGAACCATACTTAGTTAGTAATACATTGGAGATCCTTGACAAAGAAATTCCGCGGCTTAAGTCGAAAATTAAATCCGTTCATCTGTGTTTTACTACTGATCCGTTTATGTATGAATATGACGAGATTGAAAAAATGAGTCTAGCAGCTATCAAGAAACTGAATGATGCAGGGATTAAATGCACAGTTCTTACTAAAGGATTGCTCCCGATTGCTTTGGCTACATACTCAAAGGAAAATGAATATGGAATCACACTCATTTCCCTTAACGAGAATTATCGTGAGAAAGCTGAACCTGGCGCTGCCCCATACGCAGATCGTCTCGCAGCATTAAAAGCACTGCATGATAAAGGATGTAAAACTTGGGTAAGCGTGGAACCCTACCCTACGCCAAATTTGATTAAGCAAAATATAGATGAAATACTTAAAGCAGTTGATTTTACCGATAAAATAATATTTGGGCGCACGAACTACAGCAAGGAGATAAGTGCATACAAGTCACATCGTTTATTTTATAATGAACAAGCTGAAAAAGTAGTCTCTTTCTGTAAGGAGCGGGGTATTATGTACCATATAAAAGATGGTACTATATCTTAAATTACTGAACAAAGCATTTAAAATTAAGGTGTCGACTTTCTATGTCTCCTTGCTTATACAAACAATCAATTTTCTCTTAAATCTTCAGAAATCTCATGTGATACATACTCTTAATAAAAAAAAGCTCCGAACTCAAAACAAAGTACGGAGCTGGTTAATTATTAATAGAATATGGTATCGATTGTTTTCTCATCAGCCTTTTCTTTTATGTTAATTATTTTCTCGCAAATCATCTGTATAAGCTTCGGAGGTACGCTTTCACCAATTATTTCTGCAAAGAATGCGTTTGTAGGCGGTTTTCCGTTTATCATGAAGTTATAATCATATTGGCTTATTGTCTGTATAACCAGTGCTTCATAGAATGAAAGCACCCTATCTTGTTCTGGATGCACCTTGTTGTCTGAAGCCTCGTAGATAAAATTCTGTGTAAGCGTGGGTGCGGGCTCATCCCATTTCATCCTTCGGTAAGCAGAGTGAAAACCCTTCAATAGTCGTCGCTCATTCGTGATTTTATCTATGAGAGACGGCCGTGGTAGCAGTTGACCGCACTTAGCGCAGAATATCGGAATATCCGTACTAGCTTGAGCTATGCCATCATTTACAACATCCTTATGACCAGGGTTGCCTTGATAACCGCAATCAGGGTTAATACACTGGTTGTTATATGCGGTACTTCCCTCTGGTGTATTGTGAATCCACCAGAGTTTTTCTTTTTTCATTATTGGAACATAATGATATGGGTTAAAATCGAGTCTCGCGTTCTTTCCTTCTTCTGCAGAAAGTGGCGGGAAATTTCCTATGGCTTGGCGTAGCGTAACCTGTGGCTGCTTCTCAAAACTAGGGAAAAACGTACCAAAACGTTTTAGATATCGTTTTCCATCCTCGTCTCGTGTGAATATTGTAATGAGTCTTGGGCGCCGCTGTGGTATACCATAATCGGAACATGTGACAACCGAGGCCTTACCCACATAATCTGTACCTAACCTTTTTGCAATATAATCTATAATATTTACATATTCTCCATATTCATCTTGTATAATTGTGTTCGCCATATTCGGGACATTCTCCATTAACAGCCATCGAGGTTTTAGTTCACATGCAATGTCTGTCATGGGAATTACTAGACGATTTCGCTCGTCGAGATGTGGTCGTGTGCCATTACGTATGTTTTTAAGGAGTGTACCAGCCCCGTTGGTCGACATTCCCTGACAAGGAGGAGTTGCATAAATCATAAACAATTCTTTATCGTCATATTTCTCTCTATAAGCTTCAATTATTTTTGGTACCGTTTCCCATATATCCCCCGTAATACATTTCACACTTGGAAAGTTTTGTGCATATAGTTTATGACGGTTTTCTAATAGTTCGCTACTGATTACAATTTCAATTCCACTTTTTACTATTCCTAAATCACCTAATCCCGCTGATGAAAATAGTGATATTGCTCGCATATCAATCCTTTCCCCCGAAAACCGCTGGCAAGATTTTATCAGCTATTGCTTTGCCTAACAATGGCGGCACGGCATTTCCTATTTGTTCTGTTATCTGTGTTTTTGTCCCGCAGAAAATATATGTATCATCAAAACTTTGTATTCTAGCGCCTTCACGGGGTGTGAGCGCTCTGTCCTGTATAGGATGGATACATTTGCTAGATGCCGGGTTTGTAAACTTAACCGTTATGGTTACACTTGGCTCATCTGCAGAAAGGCGTGAGTAGCAGCTACTGAAACCACTTGTGACCAAGCCTTCAGGCAGAGCGTAAATATTACTTCCTGCGTGACGGATAATGTTTAACATGTACTCAGGATGATTTGTAGCTTTGTGCAAAGTAAGTATTTTACTGCCTTTTCTTCTCTCAGCTTGATATTCATTTTGAGGCGGATTCTTATATACTGTACACTCCTCTCCGCTGGAAACTGGAGGCAAGTCGCCTATTGCGTCCATGACAGTTAGAGCCGGTGGAAGTCCATCATCATTTGCTAAAATCATTTTCTTTTTATTTCCCACACCTATAGTCTTACCTGAGAAATAATGCGTAGGCTCAGGAAAAACAATAGAACCCCCTTTGGGAACTCCTATCATAATGAACCTTTCACGTTTTTGCGGCACCCCATAATTAGCAGCATTGAGTATCCGCCAGTCTGTTTCATACCCGATGTCGGTAAAACATTCTTGTATGGCTTTAAGTGTCTGTCCCTTATTGTGGGAAACAAGTCCTACAACATTCTCAAATATGAACACTTTTGGTCGAAAGTAGTTAACATATAACGCAAATTGTTCAAATAGGGTGTTACGGTCGTCGTCTTTTCCAGAACCTCGAAACGGCCGTATCGACGAAAACCCTTGGCATGGCGGTCCTCCGATAACTACATCTATACTTTTGTCTGCAGCTGCTAAATCCGCTTCCACACGCTCCGGCCTTACTTTCCTTATGTCTTCGTTATACACAAGACACTCAGGATGATTAGCTTTCATTGTTTGTGCTGATACATTATTTATATCTATTGCAGCTACAACATCGCAGCGGGAATCTGATTTCATGAAACCCGATGAGAACCCTCCTGTGCCGCAAAACAAATCAATAATTTGTATTCTCTTCCATACCATTGATACCTACCACCTCTTGTTTTCTATTATAGCAGACTTCATTATAGCTTGAAATAGCCGCTATATCAAGAAAATCCTCCTCTCTTTCCATTGAAATCGGATGTACAAATCGATGTAAATAGAGTAAAATGGTAATGTAACCCAATCAATTTTAGTTGATTTATGAAAGATACATGGAGGGAACTAATGGAATACATACAGATATCGAACAGACCTATTACATTGTCACACATCTCTATAACACCTGATCAAATTTTCGAAGCAATACGCAGAACTAACCAGAAATTTGCTCACATAGGTATTGAGACCGCGAAGATGGCTTTAGATATTTTCAATGTAATTGATTTTCGGGTGTTTTCTGGAATGTTAGGCGAGGCTTATGCTACAACCCTTGAGGAAGTGCTAGATCACAAATTAGTAAAAAACCCCTCGATAGACGGTTATCCAGATCTTTTACAGAATGTGACACCAGAAATGCAAAAATACTTTAAAAGCTGTGGATATGAGCAATTTCTCGATTATAAATACGGTGGCATAGAAGTTAAGAATACCTTCGGCACCAAAAAGAACGGTGCACCAATACTGATGGGCGACCAGCGCATAGGTTATATAAATGATAAGCTTGACTGGAAAGCACACCACCGTAAGACGAATCACCTTCTGGCGTTATTTTCTGATTATTATAATGGTAGACCAGTTATAGCAGCAGTATTTTATTCTGACTCCCTTACCCCAGATGATTGGCAGAAAGTACAGCGTCCAAAGGAAGGTAGCACGATGACATCGTTTTCTACCATAGAAAAAAGCGGTTGCGAGAAATTGCGTAAGGGTATGATGTTCTGCTTGAATGATCCTGCATACCTTGAATTCTTTGGCGTGGAGGTTAAGTAAAATGGCGTATATAGCATGTTGCAAAGAAATATCAGTATATGGTGTAAAATTGCCTGTCGACGAGATTATAGCAGCCGTTGAAAACACGAACGAGTATCTGGTAAGACTCAATGCATTATTTTCCGAAATAGGATTCAATCTGTTTACGGTGTTAGGACAGAGAAATATCAGCGGAGTTATCGGAGAAATATACTCGCAGTTTTTAGCGGCGGGTAATAAGTATTTGGTGAACAATCCACACCCAGATGGTCGCCCCGATGTGCTTTGTGTACCGAATAAAGAAGTGAGCGAGTACCTAAAAACTTGCTTTATCTCCGTTGGTGGTAAACGTATTCCCTCAAAATCAATGCTTGCACCATTTAAATATGGTGGCATTGAGATAAAATGTACAATTGGTGATCCAGTATCGGGATACAAAAAACTTCTCAGAAAAAAGTACAAGATTGATGATTTCTATATTGGTTTCCCGCGTGTAGAATTTTTGTCGAACCTTAATTGGTGGGCACACCATACCAAGTCATCGCATATGCTAGGGTTGTACTACGATTTTTCCGAAAATCACGCCGGTGTACCACAAATTATGGCGGGTTTCTTTGGTGTCCTGACAGAGGATAACTGGACTAAAGTTTCAACCGGCAATGTTGAACATAAGAAGACAAGTAACACTAGTCTTAACAAGACGGGTAAGGAAATTATGAAATCACATCCTGTGTTTGTAGTAAATGATAAGCGATATATAGAGGCATTGCGAAATATAGGTGTAAGGATTTAATTCGTTGCTAAATCCCCCTTAAATAAGTGCCTTTGTAGCTATGCTTTAGCAAAGGAGTAATCTATGTATTATTGGAAGCACAAAACAAAGTCTGGTACTACGATGGAAGAAGAATTGCTATCTTGTAAGTCCGTAAGTAAGGTTATGATAGCATCGGCATTTCTATCTCGAGAGGGTGTACAAGTGTTGCAAAAAATAAAAGAGCAATACTCCCTGAAAAAAGAATGTATCATCCTTTACATATCAGAGCAGTTTTCTGCTGACAAACCATATGAAATACTCAATCAGCTTTCTGATTTGTGTATTACGAAAATATTGTTTGATCATAACTTTCATCCGAAAGTTTACCTAATTCAAGGTGAACCGAATAAGTTTATTTTTGGATCGTCCAACTTAACAGAAGGAGGTATGACTAATAATATTGAGTTTAATTATATCGGTTCACCATCACAGGATGAAATTAATGATATCACTGCTTTTTTCGATTATTGTGACAATAAGGCTAAAGTGGTAGATGCTGAAGTCATAAGATATTATAAAGACAAGCAGACAGATATCGAACAACTATATAAAGCACAGAAAAAGTTGACTACAGCGTTAACAGGTTTTACACATCAAGATGACGCATTCTCTCCCGACGATTATGATATCGACGATTACTTTTTTAATTTTGGGGATTACGAAACCTTTTTTGCTAGGAATCAAAAAAAAGGTGGAACTGATATCAAAGCAAAACGTGAACGGGTTCAAAGAAAAATGCTAGAAATCCACCAACAAGTATATCCAAATATTAGAAAGTTGGGTATAGCACATCATAAGAGAAAAGAGAATATAACGTCGCTAATCATACCGCACCCAATAAATCAGTTTTCGGTCGCATGGCTAGGAGTCCGGTATGGCAAAACACCGCCTGAGATCGATGTTCTAAATATATATAAAGACAAAGATGATGATATTTACGGGTTTCAAAAACATGGATGCCTACAATTCAGCATCAGCAGCAATGGTTTTGAAATTAATTTATTTCTGGCTGTAAGGCATGAAGCCATTGATCGGGATTATTTACATGAAAATTTAGAGAAATTGAAGCCACGGATAGAGATCGAGTTGAAAAAACTTAGAGGGCTCGGTTTTGAGTGGGTAATCTGGGATAACGATAAAGACGAGCCAATCATATTTGATGTTGATAGTGAAGACCTTAGCACATTCTGTGATTTTTTTAGGAAGAATGATAAGGATGGACGAGAATCATATCTTAGAAAATTCTATGAACCCGACAACAATATACTTAAAACCAAAGAATCTATTGCTGCGGAAATTATCCGTATAATGAAAATTCTTTTACCCCTTTATAATACAATGGTATGGAGACCAAAAGTTTAGTATTCTGTTAATAGAAAGTCTTTCATTTTTTATGCCTATAAACTATGCACTTTGATACCGTCATCAATTGGTGATTTGAAAGCTATCAAAAGGATACTCTGTGTAACTCTAAACGTAACTTACTCTTACATCTATCCTGTCTACTCAACCCTATGAAAAAAGTCCGATATCTAATCTGTCAACTCAACCCTATCGCTTTTAGGGTAGTTGACATGTTACCGTAGACGATAAAAAATAAGGTTTTCCAGACATTATCACCTCAGGCAGAACAGCCTTGAGAACATCTCAATGTCTGGAAACCCTTTATTTATAGCCTTTTTCAGTTATTCTATTTATCCACCCGTGACATCAATACTATTGACTCAACGTGGAACGTCCACGGAAACATATCCACCGGCTGCACTTCCCTTACCTCATAGCCGCTACTATACAGTAGCTTAAGGTCCCTGGAAAGGGTTGAGGGATTGCAGGAAACATAGACTATTCGGTCGGGAGCCATGTCGACCAGTGTCCTGAGCAGGGTTTCATCGCAGCCCTTGCGGGGCGGGTCCACAACTACTACATCGGCTCTGAT
>Ga0134094_1002720_pt1 | contig 14286 bp, 10 predicted proteins | sample 5_1taG_FD_94458 | JGI IMG/M metagenome (GOLD analysis project Ga0134094, IMG submission 94458) | Switchgrass degrading microbial communities from high solid loading bioreactors in New Hampshire, USA - 5_19_20_110_A1 metaG | ecosystem: Engineered > Bioreactor > Semi-continuous > Anaerobic >... | reverse complement strand
TATTCGGCACCAGGGGATATTTCCCGCGTAATACATCCCTGTTGTTATTTATATCATCAATAATATCCGGGAACAGGGATAACGGTATGTAGGAAACACTCAGGGAAATTATGCTGTTTTCAAAACTGTTTGTATAGGTAATCGCTACAAAGTCATTTCTTGCATTTGGTTTCAGGTTGAAAGCATCTGCAATAATATCATGCTCATGGCCAATAATTGTCTCAATAGATATTATATTTTTTTCAGAAGGATTTTTACTGTCCAGGATTGAGTCTGTGAAACCGGTATAATCCTTGATGTTTATAAAGGATTTCTTTGAAGATACGAAGGTACCTTTTCCTTTTAATTTGTATAATATCCCGCTTGCTGTAAGTTCATTGATGGCTTGTCTGACAGTTGGCCGGGAGATATTGTATTTTTCACAGAAATCCTGTTCCGAAGGAATTTTGCAGTCAGCTTTGAATTCACCTGAATCGATTTTTTCAATGATTATATTTTTGAGCTGACAATACAAGGGGATATTACTGTACCTGTTAATAGTGACCATACCTGACCTCCACCATATAAAAAATATAACAAGATGATGACATGACAATATTACATCAATACACATCCAAAGACAATAGGACTTATGAGCTATTAATGAGTACTTCCAACAGACTTTTTCTTTAGTTTCTGAGCATTGTCATGCTTTCAGTTCAACATATGTTTCAATGACATTATTTTTATCCAGCAGAGGCTTCACGTAATCATTGAGATACTCTTCAACCTGCTGAGCGCTCCTTCCGATATAATTCCGGGGATCAAGGACTTCAGCCAGGTCTTCCATGTTCAGATTAAAGCATGGATCGTTGGATATACGCTCAAGAAGGTCATTTTCTTTACCCTCTTCCTTGACCATTCTGGCAGCTTCCATGGAGTGTACGCGGATTCTTTCATGGAGCTCCTGTCTGTCACCGCCTCGTTTGACAGCTTCCATCAGTATGTTTTCAGTAGCCATGAAAGGAAGTTCGCTCATGACGTGTTTATTGATGATCTTTGGATAGACAACAATGCCGTCCGCTATGTTGTTGTATATATTCAATATAGCATCAACAGCCAGGAAGGCCTCAGGTATAGTAATCCTCCTGTTGGCCGAATCATCCAGGGTTCTTTCAAACCACTGAGTAGAAGCTGTTATCGCAGGATTAAGGGCATTTACGATAACGTAACGGGCAAGTGACGAGATTCTTTCACTTCTCATGGGATTGCGTTTGTAGGCCATTGCAGAAGAACCTATCTGATTTTTCTCAAAAGGCTCTTCCATTTCTTTGAGATTGGCCAGGAGACGCATGTCATTGCTGAATTTATATGCGCTCTGGGCTATACTGCTCAATACGTTCAATATTCTTGAATCCTGTTTCCTGGAATAAGTCTGACCCGATATTGGCATGACATTTTTAAAATCTAATTTTTCGGCGATGAGCTTTTCCAGTTTTTTGACTTTTTCGTGATCCCCGTCAAAAAGCGCAAGAAAACTTGCCTGGGTACCTGTGGTTCCTTTATTGCCAAGAAGTCTTAGGGTGGAAATCACAAAGTCAAGTTCTTCCACATCAAGAACAAGATCCTGTATCCACAGACAGGCCCTTTTCCCCACCGTAACAAGCTGGGCGGGCTGAAAATGAGTAAAGCCAAGGGTGGGCATGTCCTTATATTTTTCAGCAAAGCGCGATAGCTTTGATATTACTGAAAGAACTTTACTTTTAATTATTTTTAATGCCTGGAAATATATAAGAACATCTGTATTGTCCCCCACAAAACAGGAAGTGGCGCCCAGATGGATAATTCCTTTTGCTTTCGGACATTGGGCTCCATAGGCACGGACATGGGACATTACATCATGACGTGTTTCTTTTTCAATTTTCTCAGCAAGTTCATAATTTATATCATCTTTGAATTTCTTAAGCTCTTCAATCTGTTCATCTGTAATATTGAGACCCAGTTCCTTCTCAGCTTCTGCCAAAGCAATCCAGATTTTCCGCCATGTCCTGAACTTGGTATCCGGTGAGAACAGTTCAAGCATTTCCCGACTTGCATATCGTGAATTCAAAGGGCTTTCGTACACTTCTCTGGACAATTGGTAATAACCTCCGGTTCCGTATTGTAATGTCATAAGAACATGCTAACATCAGTATGTCTTATTACTTTTATTAGGAGAGCAAAAATAATTATATAACTAAACTGTATAAAAATCCATACTCATTTTTATTATTAATTAAATCAGCAATTTATTCAAGTTATACAAATCCGGCCATAGACAGCTTCTTCTGTTTTATCGCTTCAAAAACAGTTTTTGGCCCAGCACAAAAACAAAGTTGAGCAGCAAAAAAGTGAATCCTCTTGGCTGCTCAACCGTAATGGCATTTTTCATTTCAGGATAAAAATCAATAAATATCTGAACTAAATTTCATCCAGACAAACATTTTATTGAATAAGGCTGTATAATAATTCACCCAAGCAGTTTTTCCAGGGCTGCAAGTTCAACGCACACCGAAAGTATCTCCATGGCCTGCCTTAATTCCGAAATCGGAGGATAAGTAGGCGCAATGCGTATATTTGAATCATCCGGATCTTTTCCGTAAGGGAATGTTGCACCAGCAGGCGTCAGAGTAACACCGGCCTCTTTTGCGAGGGCGACCGTTCTTTTGGCACAGCCGTTCAAAACATTGAGACTTATAAAGTATCCGCCACGGGGCTTATTCCACTCGGCTATCCCTTTACCTTTCAGGTTTCTGCCCAATATTTCGTCAACGGCTTCAAATTTGGGCCGGATTATTTCTGCATGTTTTTTCATATGTCTTTCGACATTTTCGCGGTTCTTCAGGAATCTGACATGAAGCAGCATGTTTATCTTATTGTATCCGATGGTCTGGTAGGATATCTGTTTCCTGACGTGATCGATATTTGCCTTGCTGGAGGCCATCATCGCAATCCCGCCTCCCGGGAAAGTAATTTTGGAGGTGGAACTGAACATGTATACCCTGTCAGGATAACCTGCCTTTGCGGCTTCGTCCAGTATGTTCAGAAGCTTGTCATGCTCATCGTATAAATGGTGGAAAGCATAAGCGTTGTCCCACATAATCCGGAAATCACCGGCTTTTGTTTTCATGGAAACCAGTCTTCTGACTACATCATCGGAATAAGTCAGCCCTGTGGGATTACTGTACATAGGAATGCACCATATACCCTTTATGCTTTCATCATTGGCGACCAGCTCTTCAATCATGTCCATGTCCGGACCGTCACTTTTCATTGGTATGGTGATCATCTCAAATCCAAATTGTTCGGTTATCGCAAAATGGCGGTCATATCCGGGAGAAGGACATAGGAATTTGATGTTTCCCTGTTTTCCCCAGGGTTTTTCAAAGCCGTTCAGACCAAAAACATACGCTTTTGAAATAAGGTCATACATGAGGTTCAGGCTTGAATTGCCGCCTACAAAAATCTGTTCAGGTGAGATCTCAAACAACTCCGCAAAAAGATCCCTGGCTTCCCCGATACCGTCGAGAAGACCATAATTCCTGCAGTCGAAACCGTCTCTGGTAAAAAGATTTTCTGTATTTTCAAACAGTCCGTTTGAAAGATCAACCTGTTCTGTGCAAGGTTTGCCCCTTGACATATCAAGTTTCAGATTTTTACTTTTATACTCCTCATATACCTTCAGCAATTCATTCTTTCTTTTTTCAAGCTGTTCCTTGTCAAGATTCCTGTAATCCAGCATGCAAAATCCTCCAAAAGCTATATTATGGCGTTAATCCTCTTTATAATTCTATGCCAGGAACGAGGATTTTGCAAGTTTAAAAATGAAATATTGCATAAATAATTATTCAAATTTTTTTGGGCATGCTGCCAATCTGTGATTGGCCGGTTGCTTTAATCAGTACAAAATTTATAATACCTTAACATTGCAGGAAGTATATTTGTTTAATTCATGACAATAAGATTAACCAGAAATTTTGGACCACTCAATGAAGACCTGCTTGATGTAATCCTTCAGTTCCTTCCTTTCGGCACTGTCCATGGCAATCAGGGATGTCTCGGCAATTATTCTGTCTCCCTGGAATACCGATACGGTACCCATTATGCTTCCCTTCCTTATCGGAGCCGTCACTGTTTTTGGAAGTGACACCCTGGTAGACAAGGTATCCTTCTGGTTATGTTTCAGAACTGCGGCCAGATCCTCGGCAGCCGAAACCTGGATTTCCTGTGAAGTCCTGGACCTTTTCACCTTTACCGACCCCATTATTGTTCCTTTATCAATAAGCTGCACACGGTCATATTCGGCAAAGGAATAATCCAGTATTTTTATGCTGCTGGTGGTTCTCAAATTCTTGGTGTCACAGAACAAAACGACAGAAATTAGGCGCATGCCTTCACGGGTGGCACTGGTTATAAGGCACCTTCCTGCGAGACCTGTATATCCGGTTTTGACCCCGTCTGCTCCTTCATACAGATCCAGCATTTCATTGGTGTTTTTTAGCACCCTGCCATTGAAATAATACTCCCTTTTTCTAACTATTTCGTTGAATTCAGGTATTTTAAGGGCGTATCTGGCTATCTTGGCCAAATCATAGGCAGTTGAATAATGATTTTCATCGTCAAGGCCATGCGGATTGGTGAAATTGGTTGAAAATGCTCCTATTTCCTTAGCTTTTCTGTTCATCAGCTCAGCGAAGGCTGCAGTACTTCCCCCAATATGTTCTGCAATTGCCACAGCAGCGTCATTTCCTGAACAGATCAGCATACCATGAAGAAGGTCATTGAGTTTTACCGTTGTACCGGCTTTTAGTCCCATTACCGATCCGCCCATGCCTGCCGCTTTTTTGCTTATTAGTACGTCCTCTTCAAGGGAACAGTTTTCAAGGGCAATAATTGCGGTCATTATTTTTGTCGTGGAAGCCATAGGTCTCTTTCTAAAAGCATTTTTGGTATACAGCAATGTCCCGGTTTCGAAATCCATGACAACTGCAGACCTGGCGTTTATTGAAGGCTCCGCAACTGTCTCCATTATACCGTCATTGTTAATTATCATGTCGTCGCTTATACCTGATATATCCTCTTCGTAAATATGATCAGAAGAATCATATTCATCATGAACATCAATATTAAAAGATCCGTTCATGTTTGATAAATCTTCCCCAATTGGATTTGTTCCTGTATCAAAGTCTTCTTCCGGGACATCATTATATCCCGGTAAAATGTCAATGCCAGAACGGCTGTTGGCTGCAAATATGCTGAAAAAGACATATATAATCAACATCAGGACAATCAGATACAGAAAATCGGATTTTTTCAAAATGTCTTCACCAAAAGAAAGTGTTCTGTTGTCAAATATATTGTCTAATCGCCCCCGCTATGATTAAATACGGGAATTATTCTTCCGATGCCTGTTCTGGTTATTGAATATTGAAATAATTTCCGATATTGCCTTATCCATGTCGGAAGTGTGGATATGATAATCGCAATATTGAAGATAAAAAAATTCACGCTCTTTTTTCAGCCTGTATAAGACTTCCTTGCCGTTTTTGAGCAGGGGCCGGTTTTCCGGGTCCACAGTCCTGACAATATCATCTATTGGCCTGTCCAGATAAAACACCAGCCCGTTCTTCTTAAGCAAAGACATGTTTTCCTTCCGGAGAACAACTCCCCCTCCGGTCGATATCACCGAATTTTCAAAACGCGATACAGTTTCCACTGCTTTGCTTTCTATATCCCTGAAATATTCTTCACCTTTTTCAAACAGTTTAGGTATTGAATCATAGTGTTCCTCAATAAATTGGTCCACGTCGACGAAAGGCATGTTCAGAAGTTCTGAAAGCTTTTTGCCCACCGTTGTTTTCCCGCATCCCATAAGGCCTGTCAGCACAATATTAGTTTTCATCTTTCATTCCCTTGTATATTTCATTTATTATTTCAGCATCAACCGATATTTCCTGCCAGATTTCCTGCGCGCATATTGCCTGGGCTATAAGCATGTAAAGCCCGTTGGCGCAAGGGATTCCAAGTTCCGCGGCATATTCCAGGAGTTTTGTGGTTTCTGGGTTATATATCAGGTCCATTACAAAACCTGCGCCCTCAAGCTGTTCTTTTTCAAGCGGAGAAAGACCTGTTTTCGGATACATCCCTACCGGAGTGCAGTTAATGACCAAATCGTATCCTGAGGCTTTGAATTCGCCAATATTGACTGACTGGAGTTCGGGATATTTCTGTCTTGCCGCATCGGCATTCCTTGAAACAACTGTTATTGAACCGGCTTCATTGTCTGCCAGATATGTTATGACCGCTCTCGCCGAGCCCCCGCTTCCCAATACGGCGGCTCTTTTTCCATTGATTTTTACACCATAGTAATTAAGGGACATCCCAAAACCGGCGTAATCGGTATTGTAACCCTTAAACACAGGATTAAATCTGATGGTGTTTACGGCACCAATTTTCAAAGCCTCACGGGATATTTCATCCAGATATTTCATTATTTCAGTCTTATATGGTATGGTTACGTTTATTCCCAAGTATCCCCTTGTTTTCAGGTTTTCAAGAACAAAAGGAAGTTCGCCTGGAGCCACTTCCACCAGGTCATAATCTGCTGAAATGCCTAATTTAGCGAAAAAAGCACTATGGATTTGGGGAGAAAGACTGTGACCAAGCTTTTCCCCTATCAGAGCGTACTTTTTGGCGACAGCTTTGTTGCCGGCTCCTATTATTTTTTGCTGGTATTCTTTTGAATGGTGCATGATATCCCGGAAAATAGACATTATGGTATCGGCGTATTCGGGATTTCCAACTTTCCGGAGCACATTAAGAAGTACCTTTTCCTCCCGCGCTGTATCCAAAATTTCGGTACTGGTACTTTTTTTGTATTCCGCAACCCGGCTCACCAGGGACATCCTTTTTTCCAGTAGTTCAGTCAGTTTTTCGTCAACCTCATCTATTTGCCTTCGGATTGCTTCAAGATTGCTGCCGCTCATCAAAGCTCTCCTCCACTCAATGATTCCAGTCCAAACTGGCATATGATCAGATCAAGGACGGCAACAGCGCACGCGGCCTCCACCACCGGCACGGCTCTCGGTACTATGCAGGTGTCATGTCTTCCCTTAATTCTGATGGTTGTATTTTCCCAGGACTTAATATCGACTGTTTCCTGCTCAAGGGAAATGGAGGAAGTGGGTTTAATTGCCACCCTTAGTGTTACCGGCATTCCGTTGGTTATCCCTCCGTTAATGCCGCCGTTGTTGTTTGACCTTGTCCTTATTACTGTCCCGTCGGTATAAAAGCTGTCATTTGCTTCGCTTCCGTACATGGTGGTTATGTTGAAACCTTCCCCGAATTCCACGCCTTTTACGGCCGGTACCGAAAAAAGCGCCTGTGAAAGCTTTGCCTCCACATTGTCAAAGATGGGTGAACCTATTCCTGCCGGAAGGCCTATTATTGCCGTTTCAATTATTCCTCCGACAGAATTAAGGTTTTTTCTTGCGTTTTCAATCACATCAATATATTCATCAGCAATTGACTGGTCAATAACCGGCAGTTCCATTTCCCTTAAAGCCAGAAGCTGCTCCTTTGTTATGTTTGCTTTGTCAAAGCCCGTATCTTTCCTGTCGTATATGGAGGCAATGTGTGAACCGATGTAGATCTGCTGCGTTTCAAGAATCTGCGATGCAATGGCACCTGCAAACACAATGGGTGCCGTAAGCCTTCCCGAAAAATGCCCGCTGCCCCGTATATCATTGTATCCTTTATATCTGATATATCCTGAATAATCAGCGTGACCGGGCCTTAAAAGCCTTTCCATTTCCCTGTAATCAACCGGGCGGGTATCCTCGTTTCTTATAATCCCACACAATGGCGTTCCGGTAGTAAAACCGTTATATAGCCCGCTTAAAATTTCCACTTTATCTTTTTCATGTCTCTTGGTGGAATAAGCCCTTGATTTGGCGCGTCTCCTTGCCATTTCGGCTTCAATCCTGTCAAAATCGATTCTTATACCAGGCGGAAGACCGTCCAGCACCACTCCGATTGCCGGACCGTGGGATTCACCGAAAACTGATATTTTGAACCTGTCTCCAAAAACGCTACCCATAAATTCTCACCTTTCCGCCAACTGCGGCAAAATCATCCCAGAATTCAGGATACGACTTGTTTACGGCTTCGCATCCTGAAATTTCAACGCTGCTTTCACAAACGCATGAAGCAGCGGCCAGCGCCATTACAATCCTGTGGTCATTGCAGCCTGATACATTTCCGCCTTTCAAACCCGGTACGCCTTCTATAATGAGTCCATCGGTTCTTTCAGTTATTCTTCCTCCCAAAGCGTTTATTACGCTGCTGGTTGCCGCAAGTCTGTCAGATTCCTTAATTCTCAGCCTCTCAGCATTCCTTATTACCGTGATCCCTTTTGCAATGGAGGCTGCCACACTGATGACAGGAATGAGATCCGGGATTTGTGATCCGTCAATTTCTGTGCAGTTTAAATTGGATTTGCTTACCGTTATTTCGTCTTCCTTAATTTCTATATCTGCTCCCATCTTTTGAAGGATATCAATTATGGCTTTATCGCCCTGAAGAGAATCCAAACTCAGGCCTTTGACAGTCACACTGCCGGACAATGCTCCCATGACACAGAAAAAGGCAGCCTGGGACCAGTCCCCTTCGACAGCATAATATGGCACTGCATTATAACGCTGATTGCCAGGAATTCCGAACGTCCTGTCGTCTGGACTGTAATAGATGGTTATGCCAAACTCTTTCAAAACCTGTAATGTCATCATTATGTAAGGTTGTGATTGCAATTCTGTTGTTATATTGATTTTTGAATTCCCGTCCAAAAGCGGCAGGGTGAAAAGTAGCCCCGTAATGAATTGGGAACTTATATCCCCGGGTATGTTGAATATGCCCGGCTTTAATACTCCCTCAAGTATGATTGGCATTTTTCCGCCATTGTCAGAATACATAATTCCATTCTCTGAGAAGATTTCCCTGTAGACTGAGAAAGGCCGCTCAACCAGCCGTCCTCTTCCTGTTATGGTTACCTTGTCACTGACAAGCCGTGTTACCGGTATTATGAAACGGGCAGTGGAACCTGATTCGTTGCAGTCTATTATATTGTTCTTCAGTTTGACCGAACCGCTTGAAATTACCGTAACACATTTTCTTCCATCATATTTTGGGCTCTCACTGACTGAGATTTCCGCGCCGAGACTTCTTACAGCTTCTATTGTGGCTGTAATGTCATCGGATAAAACTATATTGTCAACCATACTTTTCCCTTCAGCCAGAAATGCGCTGATCAAAGCCCGGTGCGCCATGCTCTTGGATGGCTGGGACATAACGCATCCTTCAATTGGTGAGGGAGTTATTACTGACAAGGCCATAGATTTCTTCCTCCAGGTCTTTTAAATCAAGTTCAAGAAGCTCACCATGCCCAATTTCCCTTATATATGAAATGGTTATTTTGTCCGAACGCGCCTTCTTGTCAATTTTTATCGCTTCAGTCAATGCCCCTGGATCAATGTCCGGCATAGTGGGAGGCAAGCCATACATTTCAAGCGCAGCCCTAATTCTTTCAGCTTCACCCGGCCTGGTAAGCTTCATTTTTTCAGTCAGGCGGGTAATCATGTACATGCCTGCCGATACAGCCTGGCCATGGGTATACCCCGAATAGTTCTGGATTTTCTCAATGGCATGGCCTATTGTATGCCCAAAATTCAATAGCTGCCGGATGCCGTTATCCTTTTCATCCTGCTCAACAATGTCTCGCTTTATTATGCAGCTTTCCTTAATTATATGGTCGATTTCCGGTTCAAGCCGTTTCCTGATATTGGACAAAGAGCACGAACCTGATGGGGTTTTCAAACTTTCATCTGTCAGAAGATCACACAGTTTGCTGCTTCTGATAAATCCATGCTTGAGAAGTTCAGCCATGCCATCCGCAAACTGGATGTCCGTAAGGGTATTTAAGAGCCCTGGATCCGTATACACCGCATCAGGCTGATAAAAGGCGCCTACAAGATTCTTGCCCTGTGGAAGGTCGACAGCTACCTTTCCGCCAATACTCGAATCTACCATTGCAAGAAGTGAAGTAGGAATCTGGATAAAGCCCGTTCCTCTCAGAAATGTGGCAGCAGCAAGACCGGCAACATCGCCCGTGACACCGCCGCCCAAAGCCACCACTATATCGCTTCGTGTGAAGAAATTATCAGCCAGGACTGAATAGATATAATTAAGTGTGGAGAAATTCTTCCGGCTCTCCCCGGCCTCAAAGACTGCAGTGACAACCTTGAAGCCTGCTTTGACAAGTTCAGCCCTGAATTTTTCCCCGTACAGGGGAAACACATTGCTGTCAGATACCAGGGCAATTTTCCTTCCGCCGTATTTTTCCCTGAATATGCCGGGCAATTTACCCAACAGATTTGTCTCAATATATATGGGATAGGTCTTGCCCACAGTTGTAACTATGACTTCTTCCATGGGCTCAGACCTCCAGCTTTCTGTTTTCGAGCTCAGCATACCTTTTCAGCACAGGAAGTATTTTGGCATACTGATCAGGTGTTATTGACTGTTCACCATCGCTCAGGGCGTATTTGGGATTGTTGTGGACCTCAATAATGACGCCGTCTGCGCCCAAAGTCAGTGCTGCTTTGGCCATCGGTCCCACCATCCACGACTTTCCTGTGCCATGACTTGGATCCACTATTATGGGAAGGTGGCTCAACCTTTTCACGGCAAGGACAGCGCTCAGGTCGAGGGTATTTCTGGTGTAGGTCTCGAAAGTCCTGATGCCGCGTTCGCATAAAATTACGTTTTCATTACCCTCGCTGAGTATATATTCGGCTGACATCAGCCATTCTTCAATGGTTGCAGACAAACCCCGTTTCAGAAGTATCGGTTTCCTGGTCCTGCCCAGTTCCCTCAGAAGCACGTAATTCTGCATGTTGCGTGCCCCGACCTGGATTATGTCAACATCCTCGATAAAGCGGTCCAGGACGTCGGTGGACATAATTTCAGAAACTATCGGAAGTCCGGTTTCCTGTTTTGCAATTTTTAAATAATTCAGGCCTTCCAGTCCCAGTCCCTGGAAGCTGTATGGAGAAGTGCGAGGTTTATATGCCCCTCCCCGTAAGAAGGAAGCTCCCGCCTTTTTGATCTGCCTTGCAATTTCAACTATCTGTTCTTCGCTTTCCACTGAGCAGGGTCCTGCAATGACAACAAAATATCCCTGACCTACCTTTCTACCGCATACGTCGATGATTGTGTCATCGGGTTCGAACATCCTGTTCGCCCTTTTGAAGGGCTCAGTCACGCGAAGAACGTTTGAAACTATTTCATAGGATGAAAAAGTATACTTGCTTATTTTTGAAGTGTCTCCGATAAGACCGATGATGGTGGTGCCTTCGCCTACAGAGACATGAACCCTCAGGCCCATTTTCTCAATGTCGTGAATGAGCTCATTCTTCAAATCTTCAGGCGCACCAGGTTTTAATACCAAAATCATAATAACCAACTCCTACCGTACTACAATCAAGGGAAGCAGATGCTCCTGCCCCCCTTTGAGTTATTGCCGTTATACAGAAATTTGCAAATAATATATAAGATAATTATTCAAAAAATTCATGATATATTGCAATTATGGCATTGTCCACATCTTCTTCGCTAATTCCGAACATAATGCTCACTTCTGAAGAACCCTGGTTGACCATTCTGATATTGATTTTGTTTTTGGCAAGGGCGCTGGTTATCCGGTGCAAAATTCCAGGCGTGTTTTTCATCCCTTCACCTACTACCATGACCAGTCCGAGGTCATATTCGATATTGATGCTGTCAACCATGAGCTCCTTGGCGATACGTTCCATTATCCTGCTCTTCTTGTCCTCATCCAGGTATTTCTTTCTTACAATGATCGAAATATCATCAATCCCTGAAGGCATGTGTTCAAATGGAACAAACTCTTCTTCGAGCATTTGCAGAACCTTTCGGCCAAATCCGATTTCCCGGTTCATCATATATTTGTTGATATTGAAGGAACAGAACCCTGTATCGCCGGCAATTCCTGCCACAGGTCCGTTGTTGTTCTCCCTGGTGGGAACAATGAGGGTTCCGGGTGCCGAAGGGTTATTGGTATTCTTTATGTTTACAGGTATCCCTCTTTTGAATACCGGCTCAAGGGTTTCCTCGTGAAGCACTGTAAATCCGGCATAGGAAAGCTCCCGCATTTCACGGTATGTCAGGATTGAAATAGGCTTGGGATTTTTAATGAGCTTGGGACTTGCCGCAAATACTGAATCAACATCGGTGAAGTTTTCATACAGATCCACCTGAAGGGCGGCAGCCAATATTGAACCCGTGATATCCGATCCACCGCGCGGGAATGTTACTACTTCACCGGACAGAGAGTACCCGAAAAATCCCGGAAAAATCACTATACCATCAGAAGTATCGATTTTTGAAAGGTTTTTATATGACTGGGGAAGCACACGGGCATTCCCGTACTCGTCACTAAGGAAGAGACCTGCATCCTTGGGATTCAGATATCTTGCCCTGACACCGGTCTTATTGAGGTAACAGGCAAGCAGCCTTGCGGCATTGTCTTCACCTGCGGCCTTCATTCTGTCCATGAACTTCTCCGCAGTATCAAACGGCAATGAGATCCGGGTTCTGAGGTTATTTTCTATATCTCTGATTATCTGATCTCCAAGTTCCAGTTCTCCGGCTATCTCAGCAAATCTGCCGACTATGGCATTCAGTACGGTTTCATAATCCTCGTTGTTCAAATACCTTGTCGCGCAATCTATAAGCATGTCCGTGACTTTTGTATCTGAATCAAACCTTTTTCCTGGAGCTGATACGACTATGACCTTTCTTTCAGGATCACTTGTGATGATTGAATGGATTTTTGTCAGTTGCTGAGCGGTGGCCATGGACGTTCCGCCAAACTTACAGACTTTCATCAATTAACCTCCGGAATATATGCTTATTTATCCAATTTTATAATATATAAAAAAAAGGTAAAGGGTCTCCCCCTTTACCTACTCATTCTATATTGGTGATTTGCGCTTGTCAACAAGCATTCGCACATTTTTTTACAAAATTTTATAATGAAAAATTGATATTTTTTGTCGTTAATACCAGCAGGTACAGCAAAACCTCAGGAGATCAATTTCATGGTTTCTTTAGCAATAGCAAGTTCTTCGTTTGTAGGGATGACAAGTACCCTTACCCTGGCATTACCGTTGCTTATGTCTATTTCCCTTCCTCTTACTGAATTCTTCTCTTCATCAATGGAAATGCCAAAGTATTCCAGGCCTTTGCAGACCATGCTCCTTATAACGCCGTTGTTTTCACCAATTCCTGCAGTAAAGACTATTGCGTCTAGGCCGCCCATTGCGAAAGCATAGCTTCCTATGAGCTTCCTGACATGATAAGCAAAGATCTCCAATGCCAGTTTGGCCCTTTCGTTGCCCTGCTCAACAGCTTCGTCCAGATCGCGGAAATCGCTGCTGACACCTGAAATACCCAGCACACCTGATTTCTTGTTCATGATATAATCCATTTCCTCAGCCGTTAATCCCTCTTTGTTCATGATGTATGTCACCAGGGCAGGATCTATGGTTCCGCATCTTGTGCCCATCGGCAGCCCGTCAAGCGGGGTGAATCCCATGGAAGTATCTATTACCTTGCCGCAATCAACAGCAGCTATGCTGGAACCATTGCCAAGATGGCATGTTACAATCTTAAGCTGGTCCAGAGGTTTGCTTAGCATAGCAGCCGCGCGTTCTGAGACATATTTGTGGCTTGTGCCGTGAAAACCGAACTTACGGATTTTGTATTTTTCATAATATTCATACGGAAGAGCGTATAAATAAGCCTTTTTGTGCATTGTCTGATGGAAAGCCGTATCGAATACCGCAACCTGCGGAATTCCTCTGAGTACCTGCTGACAAGCCTTGATGCCTGTGATGTTGGGCGGATTATGAAGCGGAGCGAGTTCAGCGCATTCCTCGATGGTTTTCATTACTTCGTCGTCAATAATAGCAGACTTGAAAAACTTCTCGCCGCCATGCACAACTCTGTGCCCGACAGCAGATATTTCGCTCAGATCCTTTATTACCCCACATTCTTCATCAACGAGGACTTTCATGAGAGCTTCTATAGCATCCTGGTGGGATTTCATCTCAATTTCCCTGATCACTGATCTTCCGTCATGGGTATTGTGTTTTATCAGGGAACCGTTAATTCCTATCCTGTCACAAAGAC
>Ga0134094_1002717_pt1 | contig 14297 bp, 15 predicted proteins | sample 5_1taG_FD_94458 | JGI IMG/M metagenome (GOLD analysis project Ga0134094, IMG submission 94458) | Switchgrass degrading microbial communities from high solid loading bioreactors in New Hampshire, USA - 5_19_20_110_A1 metaG | ecosystem: Engineered > Bioreactor > Semi-continuous > Anaerobic >... | reverse complement strand
TGCCCTGCACCGGGCTGGCTGAATGCGGCGTCTGCGCCGTGGCGACTCGCTCGGGCTGGATGCTGGCCTGTTCAGACGGGCCGGTGTTTGATTTTAATGAACTGGAGGGGACATAGTATGGCAAAACCTTTAGAGATACTGGCCTTTTTTGCTCACCCTGACGACGAAACGATGCTGTGCGGCGGAACGCTGGCGCTGCTGGCGAAGAACGGGGCAAATGTACACGTGCTGATCGCCACCCGGGGCGAAGGCGGCGAGCTTGGCGAACCGCCGGTGACCACCCGTGAAAAATTAGGCCGCGTCCGCGAAGACGAACTGCGCTGCGCGGTCAAAGCGCTGGGAGCCAGCAGCCTGACGCTGATGGATTATTTAGATCCGCTGGTGGGGCCTGAAGATACTTTATTTGCTTATACCGAAGAACTGGAGCAGTTGACCAGCCAGGTGGTCGAGGCGATTCGCTACCGCAAAGCCGATGCAGTGATCACGCACGGCGCAGATGGAGAATACGGCCACCCGGCGCATAAGATCACGCACCAGGCAGCCTCGGCAGCAGCGATTTTGCTGGGCAGCGAAGCGCCCCTGCTGTACACCGTGCAAGGCACGTTCGACAGCCATCCCTTCCCGTTTATCGCGAACGAAAGCACACCGGCTCACCTGATCATTGACGTTTCAAGCGTGCTGGAACAGAAGACCGAAGCCGCCATGTGCCACCTCACCCAGCACGCCCTGTTTGTGCGCAAGCGGTCTGAAGAAGAAGGACGCCGGCTGACCGTGCCGGAGATTATCCAGCCGCTGGAGAGCCTGCACCGCGTTTCTCCGCCGGTAGAGGCCGGCGAGGACGTGCATGACGCGCTGGCTGACCTGCTGTGGGCCAGCGGCTGCGCCAGATCGCCATTTGAGGCGTAACCGTGTTCCAGCATGATCTGTATCTCGACTCGCCCTGGATGAACGCAGCCGGAACGCTGGGCTATTTACCGCCTCCGCGCTGGAACCTGCCAGAGCCAATGGGCGCGTTCGTCACCAACCCGATCAGCGCCGCGCAGCGCACACCGGCTGCAGAACGCTGCCTGCTCGCTTACCCGGGCGGCGTGCTGATTCACAGCGGGCTGCCGAACCCCGGGTTTCGCCGCGTGCTGCGCAAATACAGCAGCCGCTGGGCGCAGGCGAGCCTGCCCATCTGGGTCCACCTGATCGGCTCGAACCCCGACGAGATTAACCGGATGGTGCGCGGCCTGGAAGGATTGGAAGGCGTTATGGCTGTTGAACTGGGCCTGCCGCCTGAGCTGCGTGGTGAAGAAGCCCTGGCGCTTGTCGAAGCCGCCTACGGCGAGCTGCCGCTGATCGTCCACCTTCCGCTGTCATCGATGACGGAGCCGTGGCTGTCGGAACTGCCGGGGCTTGGAGTCAGCGCGGTCAGCATTGGCGCGCCGCGGGGCATGCTGGCTAATGAGTCGGGGCGCCTGGTCAGCGGGCGGCTGTTCGGCCCTTCCATTTTGCCGCTCGCGCTGGCTGCTGTGCGCGCCGGGCGGCAGTTCGGGCTGCCGGTGATCGCCGGGGCGGGGATTTACCGCCGGGAAGATGCGCAGGCGCTGCTGGATGCCGGCGCGTTCGCCGTCCAGTTGGACACGGTCTTGTGGCGAGGATGGATGGAGTAAGCGGGGCCGTTACATCTCGAGAAGAATGGTCACCGGCCCGTCGTTTTCGATCTCGACCAGCATGTGCGCGCCAAATTCACCCGTCTGGGTGGGGACGGACTGCTCAGACAGCAGTTGGGCAAAGCGGTCGACCAGGGGGCGGGCCATATCGGGCAGCGCTGCGCCGGTGAAGGAGGGCCTGCGGCCCCGGCGCGTGTCTGCATACAGCGTAAACTGCGAAACCACAATGGCTGAACCGCCAATATCACGGATCGACAGGTTCATTTTGCCCTGGTCATCCTCAAAAATACGCAAATTGGCGACCTTTTCCACCATCGCGCGGGCGATTTCTTCTGTATCCTCATGGCCCACGCCCAGCAAGATCACCAGGCCGGGGCCAATTTCAGCAACAGCCCGCCCTTCTACCGATACCTTTCCGCGGCGAACGCGTTGAAGCACAGCGCGCATTGAATAACCTCCCAAAAAGATCGATGATTTCTAATATTCTCTGTAAAATGGAGCTGGCTCGCAAATTACAGAGCATGAAAAGCTCACTGGAGAATTCCTTCAGCCGATTCTAACCGATAAAAGAGGATGTTTCAGAGAATTCCGGCATGTCCGTTAAAAGGAGCGATTGAGCGATGTCTTTAACAGCCTGTGATGATGAGTTTGGTATCATCTTGAAAGCCCTGCGCTTTGCCGCGCGAAAGCACAGCGGGCAGCAGCGCAAAGGCGGGACGCACGCGCCTTATATCAACCACCCCATTGATGTGGCAGAAATTTTATGGCGAACCGGTGGGGTGCGCGACGCCGCAACGCTGGCTGCCGCCCTGCTGCACGACACCGTGGAGGATACAGGCACCCGCCCGGAGGAGATCCGCGAGGCATTTGGAGAAGAGGTGCTGGCGCTCGTCATGGAAGTGACCGATGACAAAAGCCTGCCGAAAGCGGAGCGCAAGCAGAATCAGATCAAGACCGCGCCGCACAAATCGCCGAAAGCCCGGCAGATCAAACTGGGCGACAAAATCAGCAACGTGTACGAGATCGCCCACGACCCGCCGCGCGACTGGTCACTGGAGCGGCGCAAAGAGTATCTGGATTGGACAGAGCAGGTCATCAACGGGCTGCGCGGACAGAACCCTGCGCTTGAAGCCCGCTATGACGAAGTTCTGGCTGAGGCGCGGCAGATGCTGCAGGACGAGATGATGAAAAAATAGATGCGAAAACGACAATATATTTACTGTTTATGAATTAATTGACAAACTTTTTTTACTATGCTACTATATTTCTATCGGCAGTCCGTCCCTTCTTCGTAGCAGTATGGATTTTCTGTATTGTCTTGTCTGGAACGCTCTGCCTAAACGCCCATCTAAACACAATTCATAAAGGAGAATGTCAAACACATATGGTAGAGCGGGAAACTGGCACAGTTAAGTGGTTTAACGCGACCAAAGGCTTTGGCTTTATTACGCGCGACTCGGGTGGTGATGTATTTGTCCACTACAGCGCCATTAACGCGAAAGGCTATCGCTCATTGGAAGAAGGACAGCGGGTTGAATTTGCAATCGTTCAGGGTCAAAAAGGATTGCAGGCCCAGGATGTAAACCTCGTTTCGTAATATTCTCAGGACTATTTTGCTCGCCTGCGACGCCGGGTTTCCTGCGTCGCATTTTTTATCATTGGGATTAGAAATTAAGCCATTTCACAAGGCTCAAAAAGATGAACAATTCGCTCTACTGGCAGCGCCTGGACGAACTGGTAAGCGCGAGTGAAGTCGTCATCGACCGCCCGCGCGGAACCGCTCATCCGCGCTACCCTTCATTTATCTATCCCCTCGATTACGGCTACCTGAAGGACACGCAGTCCGGCGACGACAGAGAGATCGACGTCTGGGTTGGCACGCTGCCCGAAAAGCGGGTGACGGGAATCGTGATCACCGTTGACATGGTCAAGCGCGACGCTGAGGTCAAGATTTTAATCGCCTGCACCGCTGAAGAAGCGCAAATGATCCTTGAGACGCATAACACAGGCCCCCAATCTGCCCTGCTGGTGATGCGGCCGGTGGACTAGCGAGTCCTCATCTGCCGGCGCAAGATTGCCCAGGAGAGGAGAAACAGCAGAAGACCGATGCCAAGCAGCCCGCCCATCAAGAGCGGGTTAATTGGGTTCGCGCGGAACATGATCTCTTGCAGCATTTGCAGCCCGTAGGTCGCAGGGATCATCCAGGCGACAAAGCGCAAATTCTCCCACATCAGCCGCAGATCGAGGAAGAAGCCGCTGAAGAAAATGCTAAACAGCAGCACAAGCATAGCATATTGAACCGCCTGGCTGGTCGTTTCGGAGAGCAGCGATATGAGAAAACCGATTCCCAGCGCCGCGAACATCAGCGCCGCCAGCACAGCGGCGAAGTTGGCCCAACTGCCAAACATCGGCACCCGCAGCACCAGCACAACCAGCGCCGAAATGGCCGCTGCCAGCATCGCGCCGATGAAGAAGTAGCTGAGATATTTGCCCAGCAGCGTCTCGAATGCCGAAATCGGCGCAACGCGGAATAATTCCATCGTCCCTGACAGGCGCTCGCGGACGATTGAAAGCGCGGCGAAAGTTGTCAGGAGATGCTGCAGCAGCAGGACAATCACGCCGGGCGAAAAGAATTCAGATGAGGTCAGCTCGGTGCTGGAGATGCTGACCGCTTTCGAAGTAAAGGGACTGACAAGCACCTGCGGGTCAATCTGGCGAAAATCCTGCAACTGCTCCTCAAGCTGCTCAAGGTCCTGTTCGATTTCAGCCGACTGCTGCGCCTCTTCATTGTAGCTGCCCTGGTCCGAGGAAGAGTTGCCCAGTTCCTCGTTTCTCATTCGAATCTGTTCGATAGAAGAAAGGATCTGGCCTGCGGCGCTCTCGTCAGACGTCCCATAAGCCTGTTGAACGCCTGCCAGCACGCCCAGGCTCGTCCCGACGCTCAATGTCAGCGAATCCATCGACGAGTTAAGCTGCGTGCGCTCGCGCTGGGCTTCTTGCTGGTCGCCGCGCTCAAATGCCTCGCGCATGGCGCGGGCGCTTGCCCTGGCAGCCTGCAGCTCATCCTGAACATCCCCCGCCGACTGCTGGCCCTCCTCAGCCATGCTGCGCAGCACGCGGCGGTTTAACTCATCGACGTAAATCTGAGCGACATATTCAATATAGCTGACCTGAAAGGGGTCAATTTCGCGGTGGTAGAGATGGACAACCGGCTGCTCGCTGTTGCGAATCTTGTTTTCCACGTCGCCGGGGATCACCGCGACAGCATCCACCGCCCCGGTAGAAAGAAGCGCCAGGGCGTCGCCCTCGTTGTCCGTCACCCCACGAAAATCGAGCTGCGGACCTAAGGTGGTTGCGTATGTCTGGACCTGCTCGCGCACAGACTGGTCTTCTTTAGGGACGACAAACATCGTCCGCAGCACGCGCGCTTCATTGCGAAAGCCCAGACCAAACAACAGGAGAATGAGGAACGGCCCCAGGACCAGCGCTAACATCAGGCGCGTCTGGCGCAAGATCTCGCGCAGCTCCTTCATGATAAAGGAGGAAGTACGGATAATGAAAGCGCCAAACCTACGCATACGGTTCACGCTCCTCTTGCCGGACCAGTTTCACAAATACGTCGTCAAATGGCGGTAGGTATTCCCCAATCGACTCGACCTCCAGGTTTCGATCTCGCGCCCATTCCATCACCTTTGGGATGGTTGTGTTCGCTTCATCCACCACCAGGCGCAGCTCGCGGTTATCGACCTGAATCGACGGGGCGATGATAAACGGCAGCGAATCGATCGACTGGCGCACTTCATAGGTCATCGGCGTGTACATGCGCAGGTCAATAACGTCGCCGCCGTATGCCCTGTGGCGCAGCCCTTCAGGCGTATCGACCAGTAAGAGCCTGCCCTGCGCCATCACACCGACCAGATCACAGTATGCCGCCTCGCCCACATACTGAGTCGTCACCAGCAAGGTATATCCCCCGGCGCGCAGTTCTTCGAAATAATCCCAGATCTTGCGCCGCAAAATGGGGTCAATTCCGGCAGTCGGCTCGTCGAGGAAGAGCAGCTCCGGTTTGTGGATCAGCGTCGCCGCCAGCGCCAGCCGGCGCTGCATTCCACCGGAGAGGTTGCGGGCCAGTTTGTTTTTTTCTTCCGATAACTCAACAAATTCCAGCAGGTTCTTCAGGCGTTTTGAGCGCCTGAACGAAACGCCATAGAGCGAGGCGGCAAAATTCATGTTCTCCCAGACCGTCAGATCGGGGTAAAAGATGAAACTTTGGGTGAGGTAGCCCAGTCTCTCGCGGTCCCGTTTGGAAAATTGGGATGGAACACGGCCCATCACCTTTGCCGTGCCCGATGTGGGCTCGTAAATACCCGTCAGCAGGCGGACGGTTGTCGTCTTGCCGCAGCCGCTTGGGCCAATTAATCCAAAAATTGCGCCGCGTGGGACATCAAATGTAAGCCCTTCGACGGCTACTTTTTCTCCGAATATTTTCGTCAGGTTCTGCGCCCACGCGATGATTTCCGGCTGCTGGTACGAGCTCACCTGCGGGTCCGGGGCCTGGGCTTCTGGTATTCTTTGCGTCATGATCCTCCCATAATTCTGATAGACCAGTTAAGCTAATACCAGTTAATCATCTTTTTCATCAATAAATGGTAAAGATAGCGGCGCATGCCTTCAGAATGTCGTCAGTTTGCCTGAAGAATGAGGGGCTGTTTCCTCAGGTATAATGGAAAAATAGATTAAGAGGAGGGAATCGCAATTTATGGAACGAACGGTGCCAAGCGCAACGTCTGAAGAAATCAAACTATACCGCAGCACAATCTACTCGCTGCTGCGTTCTTCTGCTGAAGTGCAAATCCGCACGCTCGAAGAGCTGCATGCAGGGATGAATTCACTCCTCCACCCCGGTGCGCGCAAACCTTCACCCGATATTTCAGCCTTCATTTACAGCACGCTGCGCCTGCCAGACTGCATGCCTGATGTCAACCTGGTCGTCCTGGGACAGAATTCGCGTGTATTCCGCAGGCACGGCTATACCAACCTTGAAAGCTGGCAGCCGGTCTCAGCCCGCGCGCGGCGGCGGCGCTGTTTCTTTGACGGCGAGGGAACGCTTGCCTGCTATATTGCCAGCCGGTCGGATATTGAAGACGTGATCCCGACGCTGACGGCATATCAGATCGAATGGAACAAGATGAACCTGCTGTTGAAACGCTGGCCTGAGGATGTAGACCTGGCTGCGGTGGAAGAAGACCCTGAAGCAGCGCAGCTGCTTGCTGACGTGTTGGGCATCACAACAGACGACATAAACCGCCTGCGGTTGATCTGGCGCGAGCGTTTTGTCGAGCATTTGAAGCGGATCCAGCGCACGCGCCGGTCGCTCAGCGTGCGGCTGCTCAGCGGGCCGCTCAGCCAGTATATGCGGGCGACTCACAACTGGTGGCAGAATATCGAGCAGGCTTTTCCAGAAATCTCTGAGCGGCCGGTATATTTTGTTTCCTCTAACACGCACAGCCTCGCCAATATTCTGACGGGGTTTGCGCTCAAGCACGAGGAACACCTGGAACGGTTCGTCAGGCAGTCGAATGACCGGGAGCTGATTATGGAATGGGAGGATATCCTTTCCAACCATGTCCGCTCAAGCCGCGAGAACTATCTGTATTACATCATGAAAAAATACCAGCAGACGGCGGAAGGCAGAGCGCTGCTGGCGGAACAGGCCGAACACGAGCGCGCGCTGGGGGTTGTACGCGTGCCCAGCGTACACTCCTTCGACGTAGAAGCCCAGGTGATCGACCTTTCGCGGCTCGACCCGCAGCATTTCGATCCGCGCCTGATCGACAGGGATCGCAACGGGCAGCGTGAAGACCTCTCGTTCTTAAAGGAAAGCAACGCGCTGATTCTAAATATCGACTACCCGCTTGGGCTGGCTGCGTTCAACATCCTCTCGAAAGTGGCCGAACAGACCGACTCGATCGAGGGCGTTTATGTGATGGGCAAATCGGCCTCGCTCAATGCAGTGCGCGGCGATGTGATGATCCCAAATGTGGTGCAGGATGAGCATTCGCACAACACTTACCTGTTCGAGAATGTTTTCTCGGCGGCAGATGTCGCGCCGTTTCTAAAATATGGGACGGTGCTGGACAACCAGAAGGGCATCTGCGTTCTGGGGACTTTTCTGCAAAACGCGCGAGTGATGGATGTATTCTTCCGCGAGGGCTACGCCGATATTGAAATGGAAGCGGGGCCGTTCCTTTCGGCGGTGTATGAGATGTACCGTCCCAAGCGCCACCCGGTCAATGAGCTAGTCAATCTCTACCCGGTTCCGTTCGACCTTGGCATTCTGCATTATGTGTCTGACACGCCCTTGAGCAAAGGCAAGAATCTGGGCGCGGGCACCCTCTCTTACTTTGGCATGGACTCGACCTACGCGACAACCGTGGCAATCCTGCGGCGAATCTTGCACAAAGAACGGGCGAAAGCCCTGCGCAGCCCCCGCCCGACAGGGCTGGTAGAAGAACCTGCTGCGCGATCAAGAACAACCTCACCGTAAAGGAATATCTCATGGACGAAAATGGCGGCAAAAAGGTACAGGACCTGATCAAGACGCAGTATCGCGATTCGAGCAACCTGGACGCGCGCGTGCGGCTGCACCAATTGTTCAGCATCAACCAGCGCGGCTGGTATAACTGGTATCTCGACCAGTTATCACTGCCTGCCGGCAGCAGGATCCTCGAGTTGGGCTGCGGCCCGGGCGGCTTGTGGAGTGGCAACCTGCAGCGGCTGCCCGGTGACTGGACGCTGGCGCTGACCGATTTTTCGCACGGGATGGCTCGAAAAGCCCGCAGTGCCCTCGAGACAGAAGCGAAGGGGCAGGGCAGAACGCTGCTGTTCGCTGTTGCCGATGCCCAGACGATCCCCTTCCCTGACGGCTGGTTCGACGCCGTAATTGCCAACCACATGCTGTATCACGTGCCGGACCTGTCGAAGGCGCTGTCTGAGATTCGCAGGGTGCTGAGGCCCGGCGGGAAGCTGTACGCAGCGACCAACGGTGAGACTCACATGCAAGAGCTGAGCCAGTTGGCTGCGCTCTTTGCGCCTGAGATGGCAGAGTATCTCAGCGATATCAAACCCTGGGCGTGGACCTCACCGTTCAGCCTTGAGAAAGGCGAAGCGCTGCTAAAACCCTACTTCAGCAGAATCCGGATGCTGCGCTATGAAGACGGGCTGCGGGTCACCCAGGCGCAGCCGCTAATCGACTACATGCTGTCGATGGTGGTCGCCAGCCGGTTCTCGTCGCTCTTCACGCCAGAGCGGATCGAACGGTTCAAGCAGCAGTTGGAAGAAGCGATTAAGACGAATGGTGCGATTATGATCCGCAAGGATAGCGGGATCTTCGAAGCCGTTCCGTAAGGGAAATTCTATCTATCCGCATAGCAAAACAGCCCGGCTGGTCTCAACCGGGCTGTTTTATCATGATCGATTCAATTTACCAGGAGCGCCGTCCGCCGCCTGATCCACGGCGGTCGCGGTCGCCGCTGCGCTCGTAGCCGCGCTCGCCATAGCCGCCGCCAGAACGCCGCCCGCCGCCTGAGAAACCGCCGGGACGACGACCGCCGCCCCCGCTGCTCTCGCGCGGGCGTGCTTCGTTCACCTTAAGGTTGCGCCCCTTCAGCGGCGCGCCGTTAAGGTTCGAGATCGCATTCTGGCCTTCGGCGTTATCGGGCATTTCCACGAAGGCAAACCCACGAGACTGGCCGGTCTCATGATCTTTAATGATCGATACGGATGAAACCGTTCCGTAAGCCGCAAAAGCCTGCCGGACATCATCTTCACTTGCCTGGAAAGGCAAATTCCCAACATAGATATTCATACAGATCCTCTTTCCCCGCGGTTCGGGGATATACATAAAAAACTCCCACAGGCAGCTTAGATGTTCGGTCAATCCGTCCGGCAATCGGAATAATGGTGCTGGCAGAAGATGAGCAAACTTCTGCCGCTGTCTGGCCAGTTATTCAATTTGAATGAACACCAAATCCGATAGACTTTCGACCAGTCACCGGTGGCTTTCATTTTCCCCCAGTGGACTACATTCTGGCAACTATGGGTTTATTCAACAAGGTAAGTGTATCACGAAATCTTAAAAAGTAAACCGGTTCTCCGGAAAAAATTTGCCTGCCCGGGGCGTTTTGCGCCTCAGGCAGGCAAATGTCTCGCAGATCAATTGAGAGGGGATTTATCAACCCATTATTATTTCGGCAGGCCAATCGCCTCGCGGACTTCAGCCATGGTCTGTTCGGCAATGACGCGGGCCTGGCGAGCGCCTTCATGAAGCACGTCCCAGACGTAATCGGGGTTCTGGTTGAGCTCATCACGGCGGGCCAAGAACGGCTCGAAATAGGTGTTCATGTTCTTCGCAAGCAAGCGCTTGCAGTCCACGCAGCCGATGCCGGCTCTGCGGCACTCGACATTGATGTGATCAACCTCTTCCTGGCTGGAAAAGACCTTATGCATGGTAAACACGTTGCAGACATCGGGGTTGCCGGGGTCTGTGCGGCGCATGCGCTGCGGATCTGTGACCATGCTCATCACGCGCTGGGTCTTCTCCTGGGGGGGCGCAGCAATCTCAATATGATTGTTCAGGCTCTTGCCCATCTTTTGCTGTCCGTCAATCCCCAGCACCTTCGGAACCGTGGTCGCCTTCATGTCCGGCTCAATCAGCACGTTGGTGTTGAAGCGGTAATTGAAAGAGCGAACCGTTTCACGGGTAAACTCAATGTGCGGCCTCTGGTCAATGCCGACCGGAACGAGATTGGCTTTATAAAGGATAATATCGGCGCTCATCAAGACCGGATAGCCCACCAGGCCGTAATTCACATTGTTGGGGTTCTGGCGAACCTTCTCTTTAAAGGTCGGAAGGTCGGTCAGCTTGCCCAGCGGTGTAACCATCGAGAGGATTGTGTGCAGTTCCGTGACCTGCGGAACATGCGACTGCACGAAGATAATGGCCTTCTGCGGGTCGATGCCGGCGGCCAGCCAATCCAGCGCCATTTCGTAAGTATTTTCCCTTAAGCCGCGGGTGGTTTCGAGCGTTGTCAGCGCATGCAGATCAACGACGCAGTAGATGCACTCATACTCATCTTGCAGGGCGACATAATTGCGTATTGCGCCCAGGTAGTTACCCAGATGCTGCCGCCCCGTCGGGCGAGCGCCTGAGAAAACACGGCCCTTCTTTTGTGTCATTACAAGCGTTCCTCAATCTAATGATCTATCTGCCCATTTCTGGCAGACGGGTTTATACTGCTGAAAACTTTGTTCAATCCGGTAAAATTTCATACGGATTATACCGCAGATAGCATATCTGGTAAAATTTGATTCATGCTCAAACAACGCACAGCCTACAAAATACCTGTTCGCAAACGAATATTCGACCTGGCGCTGACCATCCCCGGGCTGCTTATTCTATTGCCGCTCCTCGGGCTGATCGCGCTCATTCTCTGGATCACGCAGGGAAGGCCCATTTTGTTTTCGCAGGCGCGCGGTGGGCTGGGCGGTCGAGTCTTTTATGTATATAAATTCCGGACGATGCGCGAGGCATACGACTCGCAGGGACGCCCGCTGCCTGACAATGAGCGCATGACAAAATTGGGCAAACTGCTTCGCGCCACCAGCCTTGACGAGCTGCCTGAGCTGGTTCATGTGCTGCGCGGCGAGATGAGCCTGGTCGGCCCGCGCCCGCTGATGGCCAAGTACCTGGACCGCTACACGCCTGAACAAATGCGCCGTCACGACGTGCTGCCGGGAATTACCGGGTGGGCGCAGGTCAACGGGCGCAACAGCCTCACCTGGGAAGAACGCTTTGCGCTGGATGTCTGGTATGTGGACCACTGGAGCCTGTGGCTGGACATCAAGATCCTGTGGCTGACAGTGTTCAAGGTCATCAAACGCGAAGGGATCAACGAACCCGGCGGCGTGACCATGACCGAATTTCTCGGCAACGGCAAATGAGGCTCTGATTGGCCGGGGGCATTCTAATAGCCCCTTCCTACTCCAGCGGAACCGAGAGCGGCGAGATCCGCCCGGCCTGCATCTCAGCCTGGAGTTCCTCGATCAGCCGCATGCGGCCCTGGCTCAAAAGCTGCAGGTTGACATCCTCAAGGACCAGGGCTGCGTCGAGCGCTGCGCCGCCCTTCCCGGCTAAGAGATCGGGCCAGACCTGCTTCAGCGGTTCGACAAAATCGAAACGAACGGTCGCGGCCCACTGCTCGCGCAGCGCATCCGGCGGGGACTGTGTGCCTAGCAGCACGAGCATTTTGCCAAACTGCTCCCTGCCCGCCAGATAGTCGATCACTTCTGGCTTCAGCGCCTCACCGGACAGGAAGAAGACCTCGACCTTTTGGTTATCAAACTGGTCCGCTGCTGCGGCCTGCCAGTTTGAGCTGCCCTCACCCGCGGGCAGTTCGGAAACCTGGGGATAATAGACGCCCAGGGGCCAGCCGGGCGCGCAGGTGCCGCAGAAGTACCGCCCGCCGTTGACATACGCATCCTTCAAATTCGCGCCAGCGGGACTATCTACCGGCAGAAGCCCTGCTACGCGCCAGTCGTTTGAAAGCAGCACCGATATATACCCCGCCAGGAAGGCCTGGTCTTCCGGGCGCTGGCGGATCACGCTTAAATTTCCGGCAGGGGAAGTCTCGCCGCCAGCAAGGAGCAGGAACTGCGCCTGGGGCGCGGCATTCACCAGCTCATTGAGGTTATCTGGCGCAGCCAGCAGAACCACGACGCGGTGCTCCTGGGTCACTTCACCTGGTTGGACTGCCGCGCGCGTTTCTAAAACCAGGCCCGCCTGCTCAGACAGCTCCGCGAGGGCTGCCTGCACCGCCTGCACATCGCTGCCTTCCGGCGCAACCAGAAGCGCTTTTTCAGGCTGCGGCGTTGGAGTTGGTTCGGGCGTGTCCGTCGCCTCTGCCTGCGCCTGGGTCGCATCAACCTGCGTCGCAATGGTGGGCGTAGATTGAGAAGCCGGGTTTGCAGTGCAGGCAGCAAACAGCACAACACTCAGAGCCAGTATCCATATCGCCAGAAAATGTTTCCTCATAATGCCAGACTGATACCCCTGATTGATTATTTTTTATTTTCCATATTTTCATTTTCTACCGGTGAAGGGCAGCCCCTCATCGATAGAAAACAAACGCAAGATTGCCAGGTGACAAACGCTCTTATTCTAACCTAGAAGTAAGGTTTTCTTCGGATTTGCCGTGGTATTATAGAAAAAGCATCGAAACAATGCCCCCTATCATACCACGCTGAAATTCAAAGACCAGCGGCTAGAAATCGGACTTAGTGTATTATAATTGCTTTATGATCGAACTCAGCATCCCTGGTCGAGGAATCATCCGCCTGGAGCACCTGGTTTGCGACGTAAATGGGACGCTGGCGGTCGATGGAAAGCTCGTGGACGGGGTTAGCCGGTTGATCGGGGAACTGCGCGACCGGCTGACGGTTCACCTGCTGACTGCTGACACGTTTGGCCGGCAGGATGTCATCGACCAGCAGCTCAATCTCACCGCCGTGCGGCTGCAAACGAAGCAGGAAAGCAGCAGCCTGACCGGCCCGGCGAGCAGCCCACTTCAGGCAGCGGTCGGGGATCATGGGTTTGAGGCCAGGCAAAAAGCCGATTACATCCGGCAGCTCGGCGCTGAGAATGTGGTCGCAATTGGCCAGGGCGCGAATGATGCGCTCATGCTGCGCGCGGCGGCAATTGGCATCTGCCTGGTCTCGCCAGAAGGGTTGGCGGTCGAAACCCTGCAAGCTGCGGATGTGGTTGCCCCAGATATTCTGTCAGCCCTCGAAATGCTTGTGAAACCTCTACGATTGGTCGCGACACTGCGAAGATGAGCTTACCGACGATCGAACCTCTTCCTGATGAAAATACACCTCTTCCGCCCGCGCGCCGGAGACGGCAGCGGCGGATGGTTGTTCCACCCGATTCGAGCGACCGGGCTGATTTTCTGCGCGAGCTGTCGCGCAAATGCATGCCCTCTTTTGACTTCTTCTTATTTTCACTGCTCTCCGGCCTGACGCTAGGGGCCGCCCTGCTGTTAGACTCGCCCCCGCTAATTGTGCTTGCCGCGCTGGTCGCGCCGTTCATGGCCCCTGCCGTGGGCATATCGCTGGGCACCATCACAGGGGCCGGCGGCTTTATCTTCCAGTCGCTGGGCAGCCTGGGGATCGGCAGCCTGATCGTATTTCTGTGCGGGTCGCTGGCAGGCCTGGCGGTCGAGCTGCTGCCTGCGCAGACCTACCAGCAGGCCCAGTTTTACAGCCAGTTTACCTGGCCCGGCCTTGTGGTCCTGGTATTGGGCGCGGGGCTAACCACTTACCTGGTCGCGCGGTCGCCAAACCAGAAACCGCTTGTTGCGAGCGTAGCCGTTGCTTATGGGCTTTATCTGCCTGCCGGCGCTGCCGGTTTTGGGCTGAGCAGCGGGCTGGGCGAATCGCTGGCTTCCGGCGGGCTCAATCTCTATATGGTTCACCTGCTGTGGGCTGCCCTGGCCGGCGCTGTGGTGCTGTTCTTTTTCGGCATTCGCCCGCTGAACGCATCGGGATACTTGCTGACCGGAATCTATGCAGCCGCCGGAATTGCCG
>Ga0134094_1002706_pt1 | contig 14342 bp, 13 predicted proteins | sample 5_1taG_FD_94458 | JGI IMG/M metagenome (GOLD analysis project Ga0134094, IMG submission 94458) | Switchgrass degrading microbial communities from high solid loading bioreactors in New Hampshire, USA - 5_19_20_110_A1 metaG | ecosystem: Engineered > Bioreactor > Semi-continuous > Anaerobic >... | reverse complement strand
TTACTTGGTGGAATCTGACTTTCCCGAAAGTTTCCACCGCCATGAGCAAAACTAAAGCCGAAGAAACCTTCCTTAAAGCCAGACCCCTCGAGCTAAACTATATTTTGGTTTACAAGGACGGCAAGCAACAAGCCAAACTGGTCTACGTGCCCGCCACCGGACAACAACAGACATCCGATCTTATGGATGCCAGAACCGGCCAATTCTTAAACTGGCAAGGCAATCCGTTAAGCGAACCGGCTAAAGCCATTGAGTTTACGGATATTGCCGGTCACGAAGCCGAACAGGAAATTGTTGTCTTAGGACTGGCAGGGATTTTCGGCGAATACGGCAAAAACTTTAAACCGGCCTCCGAGCTCACACTGGCAGCGTTTCTAAAAGCTTTATTGATGATAGATAACTATTCTTCTTCGGCAATATATAATTTAACAGACAGCGAAGTATTGAAAAAAGCCCAAGAACTGGGCTGGCTCAAAGAAGATCTGGCCGCGTCGCAGGCTGTTTCCCGAGACTTGGCCAGCAAAATCATAATCCGCTACCTTGAATTGGAAAAGATCGCCGAACTTGAAGGAATCTATGGGCTGCCCTTCGCCGACAAAGAAGACATTGACCCCGGAGCGACAGGATATATTGCGTTGATTAGCGGACTCAAGATTTTAACAACGGATAATAATAAATTTGAACCCAATAAAGTTTTAACCAGAGCGGAGGCCGCTTCTTTACTGATCAAAAGTTTAGAGTTTCAGACACTGTGATTAATTCAACCCCTCGAAAGAGGGGTTTCCTTTTTTAAATTAATAAGTTTAATCCAAATGCCTCAGTATTAATACAGGTTTCCAAAATTGGACTCCTCAATGAACATAACTTACCGTACGTTTAACTTGTCCTTTTTTAGCCATTCGAGCAAATTGTTTTCCCGCTGCCGGATAATCTTCCGTAATCTTTCCGCGTCCCATTCGTAAAAACCGGAACCGCTTTTGGCACCTAGTTTTCCGCTTTCTACGGTTTCCCGCAAAAGGGTCGGAACCTCAGGGCTGCTACACAGATCTTTTATCAGATAGTCGGAAATACTGTAAAAAACATCCAAACCGCCCAAATCTGCGCTCTCCAACGGACCGGTGGTGGCCAGACGACGCCCTAAAGCATACTTCACCGTTGCATCCACTGCCTCTTTGGACGCGACACCGCTTTCCACCAAAGCCAGCGCCTCGCGCAGCATCGCAAACTGTAAACGGTTTCCGATAAAGCCTAAGATTTCGCGGTTCAAAACCACGGGCTTCTTTCCGGCCTGTTCCAATAATTGAGAGGCAAAATCCACAGTGGCAGCAGCGGTCTTTGCTCCCGGAACAACCTCGCCAGTGGCATCAGATGGGGCGGATTCCAAAAATGAGTAACGACAAAGCGTTCACTGTGTTTTAAATCTGCAGCGATCGCCGTCGGACTTAAACCGGAGGTATTGGAAGCCAAAACTGTGTTCTTCGTACAGTATTCTTCTATCTCAGCAAAAAACCTCCGCTTCACAGCTAAATCCTCAACTATCGACTCAATCACAAAATCTGCGTCGGCCACAGCTTCTCGCAAATTCGTCACTCCGTTTATCCGGCCCGTTATCCGAGGAATATCATCAGGGTTTACCAAACCGTTGGCTAAAAAGGTGTCCGCTATGTCTCCGATTCTTTTTAACGCAAGCTCAATCTTGGCCGGTGTACGTCCATATATTTGAACCGAATGACCGGCCAAAGCAAAAGAAAAAGCGATTCCGGGCCCCATCGTACCTGTTCCCAGGCAACAGATTTTCTTAACCTCGCCTGACATAAATAGCCTCCTCCTTCTTACCCGTTTTCCGGGAATTTTTCGGGAAATAATGTTAGTTGGGTTTTCTTCAAAGATTTAACCTCCCGCCGATAGACGGAATCTGCGGGCAAAATCCTGCTGCACAATAATGGGGAACTCACGCAATAATCCTGCACATTGCGCCGAACTGAGGCCGGACTGTAGTTGGCGTAACAATATTTACAGCCGTTTAGGCAAATATTGTAGGCTCCGATATCGATGCTTTCGACACAGCCACACTCCGGACGCTGGTTTTTGTCTTTTCCGACTTGAAGACTGTAGCCGCCTATTCTGGCGATTAATTCCGCGTCTATACATTTGGCTCTGCCTAAGCCCCATGCGCTAAGTTCCAAGTTTTCCGCACAACTTTCCAATTGCAACCCATAACCGCGGGCTATTTGCAATAAGTTTACCGCCAGGCTGCACTTTTGCCCCGCTTCTGGAGGCTTAATTCCGAGAGCCTTGACGTTGGCAGAGATCTTATTATAGAAGTTTAGAAAACTAATTACACATTTTTCCGTCGAATCCTTTAACTGTTCCGCCAAGAAAGCAAAAGAGTAAAGATGAAATTCTTCGGTATATTTTTCATTGAACAAAATAGGGTCGTAGCGCCAAACTACCCTGGACGCTCCAAGGATTGCCGCAAGCCTCTTAAAAGTTTCAACCCTTTTGGTCAACGGCGGCACATTCGGTTCAATATCCTTTTCGTAAGGATTCAGGGTAAAGTGGAAATAGTAACAGTAGTCCCGCAAGCTGGACAGATAGGCCATAAGGGGTTCAGGATTTTTCGTCCAAAAAACTATGCAATCCACTACCTCGGGCCCCAGTTCCACTCTTGCCACTTGCTGTCTGTTCAACGGATTCCGCACTAAAACGTATTTTTGCTGCAGCCGTTTTAAAAACCACTGGGCATAATAATTGGGTATATCGGTTCTGCGGCTAGCACTGATAATCATGGCCGGCGCTCTCCCTGTTTTTTTATAGTTTAGCCCTTAAAATCCTCTGCTTGATTTAACATTTGCTAATAATATATAATCAACATGGGCAGTATCTTAAGAGCTGCACCTTTTCAATTTCATTTCAAATCTTTTCTCTTTATTAACCTTTTTAAATTTCAAAACTTTTATTAAGTTTTTATTTCTGCCTAGATCTGAAAAAGACTGGGACGGAGGGATGAAACAAAGATTTGTTTTGTCGCCTCCTAAAAAAGGAGGAATTTTTTATGAAATCAACTACGGATTTTAAAAAAATGAAGGCTGAAGGGAAAAAAATCGTAATGATAACAGCCTACGACTACCCTTCGGCTAAGCATGTTGAACAAGCCGGCGCGGACATGATCCTTGTCGGCGATTCTCTTGGCAATGTAGTATTGGGCTATGATTCCACGATTTATGTAACCGTCGAGGATATGATTCACCACACCAAAGCGGTTAAGCGAGGTGCCCCGAATACCTTTACAGCCGTAGACATGCCTTTCATGAGTTGCCACCTCTCTATCCGCGATACCCTTTTAAACGCAGCCAGGATTATTCAGCAGACAGGCGCCAACGCAGTGAAAATCGAGGGAGCCGGAGAAATGCTGCAACATATTAAAGCTCTTGTCAATGCCGGAATTCCGGTTATCTCCCATTTGGGCCTGACCCCTCAATCGGTGGCGGTCTTGGGCGGTTATAAAGTTCAGGGCAAAGATGCCGAAGCCGCCAGAAATATGCTCGAAGATGCCAAACGTTGCGAAGAAGCCGGTGCCTTTGCTCTGGTGCTCGAATGCGTCCCGAAACAGCTCGCCAAAGAAATAACGGCAGCCCTGTCAATTCCTACTATCGGCATAGGAGCAGGCGTTGACACTGACGGTCAAGTATTAGTATATCACGACATAATTTCTTATGGTGTACAAAGGGTACCGAAATTTGTTAAATCCTATGTGAATATAGACGAGCAAATTGTTTCCGGTCTAAAAGCCTTTGCGGCCGAAGTACGCAATGAACTTTTCCCCGACGACGAACACAGCTTCAGTATGAATGAAGAAGAGCTAAAATCCCTTTACGGGGGCAGGGAATAATATTTCAGCCCTTCCGGCCCAAGTGTACCGACCCAATAAGACCTCTTTGGAGGTCTTTTTTATTTTTCGGTATTTTTGCTACAGGCTTTCTACCGTAAGAAAGCCGCTTCTATACTTTTCAATATACTACGAGTACTTGTAATTGCGTTCACAAATTGTCAGAAAATTCAAAAATATCCCCCCGGGTTGGATTGTTGCAGCCAACTACCAACTATATAATAGAATAAATTCCACTTTACTATGTTGAATGACTAAATTTTGTCCTAGCTTGAATAGGCGCACTTTAAAAGGCCAAAAAAAATATTCCTAAGGAGAAAAGAGAAATGCACAGGAAAGTATTTTTATTGTTGGCCCTGCTTATCAGTGTCGGTTTGGTAATTACGGCTTGCGCTCAAGGAAACAATTCAGCGAATACTACGGTTGAAAAAATAAACAGAGACGAACTGGTCGTTGCCATAGGCGGCGAGCCCGAAGACGGTTTCGACCCGACCACAGGTTGGGGAAGATATGGTTCCCCACTTTTTCAAAGCACGCTGTTAAAAAGAGATAAAGATATGAACATAATAAATGACTTAGCCACAGCCTATGAAGTTAGCCCCGACGGCCTGCGCTGGACGGTGAAAATTCGTAATGATATTAAATTCTCCGACGGAGAACCTTTGACCGCGAAAGATGTGGCCTTTACTTTTAACACTGCCGCCGGAAGCGGTTCGGTTGTGGATTTGGCAAACCTGCAAAAGGCTGAAGCCATTGATAACGAAACAGTTGTCTTTACCCTTAAAGAACCCCAGTCCACTTTTATTAACCTGTTAATTTCTTTAGGGATAGTTCCCGAACATGCTTACGACGAAAACTACAGGGAAAACCCTCTGGGGTCTGGCCCCTACAGTTTTGTCCAGTGGGATAAAGGACAACAGCTAATCGTTGAAGCAAACCCGTATTATTACGGACCTGAACCCTACTTTAAAAAGATCACTTTTCTCTTTTTAAGTGAAGATGCCGCCTTTGCCGCGGCTCAAGCCGGGCAAGCGGACGTTGTCAGTATTCCTGCCGCCTTTGCGCAAAAAGCGGTTCCCGGTATGAAACTGGTTGAGGTTCCAAGTGTGGATAACCGCGGAATTATGTTTCCTATGGTTCCGGCCGGGGGTAAAACCGAAGACGGAAATCCTTTGGGAAACGATGTAACTTCTGATATCGCCATTCGCAAAGCCATCAATGTGGCCATAGACAGACAGGCCTTGGTTGACGGAGTTTTGGAAGGCTTCGGCACCCCTGCTTTTACGGTCTGTGACGGTTTGCCTTGGTGGAACCCGGAAACGGTTTTTAAGGACAACGATCCGGAAAAAGCAAAACAGCTCCTGGCCGACGGCGGTTGGCAAGACAGTGATAACGACGGGATTCTGGAAAAAGGAAACCTTAAAGCCGAGTTTTCTTTGCTCTATCCTGCCAGCGATCAGACTCGTCAGTCTTTGGCTATTGCCGTAGCCGATATGCTAAAACCTCTTGGTATAAAAATAAACGTCGAGGGTAAAAGTTGGGACGAAATCTATAAAAAATGTTACTCCGAAGCGGTGCTTTACGGTTGGGGAAGTCACAGCCCTATGGAAATGTACAATCTTTACAGTTCCACCAGAAAAGGAATAAATTCTTATAACCCCGGTCATTACAGCAATGAAACTGTTGACGAATATATGGAAAAGGCCCTTAGAGCACTTAGTGAAGAAGAAGCCATCACCTACTGGCAAAAAGCCCAGTGGGACGGTGCAACCGGCCTTAGTTTCCACGGAGATGCACCCTGGGCCTGGTTGGTAAATCTTCAGCATTTGTACCTGGTCAACGAAAAGCTGGATATCGGAACACCCAAGATTGAACCCCACGGCCACGGCTGGCCGATTACCGATAATATCGTAGAGTGGAAATGGTATGAATAAGTCTCTTGCTCTTTTTCTAGCCAAAAAGTTAATAAGAATAGCCACTTTGCTCTTTGCCGTCTGTCTGATAAGCTTTGTGCTGGTCAGCAACTCCCCGATTGATCCGGTTAAAGCCTATGTGGGCGCCGACATAGCCTTAGTTGGCCCGGAACAGATGGAACAAATTCGCCGGTATTGGGGTATGGATAAATCTCCTGCAGAGCAGTTCATTAATTGGTTTGGGGCCCTAATTCACGGGGATTTTGGCACTTCCCTGATTTACCGCAAACCGGTACTGGATGTCATAGCGGAAAAATTCCTCGCCTCTCTGGCTCTGATGGGAACGGCTTGGGTTCTGTCCGGTGTATTCGGTTTCATCCTAGGCATTATTGCCGCTATGAAGCAAGGTACTTGGCTGGACAGACTAATCAAATGGTACTGTCTGACCCTGGCTTCCACCCCTGTTTTTTGGTTAGGCCTATTGCTTTTAATAATATTTTCAGTCTGGCTTCAGTGGTTCCCGATTGGTTTAAGTGTGCCGGTCGGTGTTGTGGCTGAAGAAATAACTATTACCGAAAAAATAAAACACTTGATTCTTCCGGCCCTAACTTTAAGCATTGTCGGAGTCTCCAATATTGCTTTACACACCAGACAGAAATTAGTCGATGTTTTAAACAGTGATTTTGTTTTATTCGCCAAAGCCAGAGGAGAAAAGGATTCTGCCATTCTTTGGCAGCACGGACTGCGAAACATTGCCCTTCCCGCCCTTACCCTGCAGTTCGCCTCCTTCAGCGAACTATTCGGCGGCGCAATTCTGGCCGAGCAAGTATTCTCCTATCCCGGCTTAGGCTCAACCATTACGCAATCGGGCTTGCGCGGAGATGTGCCGTTATTGCTCGGTATTGTAATCTTTAGCGCCCTATTTGTTTTTATTGGCAACCTGGCCGCAGATACTATTTACAGGCTAATTGATCCCCGGATTAAGGAGGGAGGTTCGGTATGAGAGATGGGAATGCTCTCTGGCTCGAGTCCTACCCTTACGACCGGATGCTGGGACTTAACCGCCGCCAAAGGACCCTGCTGCTGACAGTATTGGCTATTATACTTCTTGGCACGGTCTTTTTCCTCGGAATTTTTTCCGGTGAGGATAAAATAGCCACGAACCTCGCTTTAAGAAATTTGCCTCCTTCTTGGGAACATCCCTTTGGAACGGACTGGCTCGGGCGGGATATGTTTATACGAACCATGAAAGGCCTTACCTTGAGCATCCAAATTGGATTGCTTGCGGCTTCAGCCAGCGCTCTCATTTCTCTTTTATTGGGCTTGGCGGCAGCCACCCTGGGAAAATGGGTTGATGAAATCATCGCTTGGTTGATTGACCTTTTTCTCGCTCTCCCCCACCTTGTGACCCTTCTGCTGATATCCTTCACGTTGGGCGGAGGACTGAAAGGTATTGTGATCGGCGTAGCCCTTACCCATTGGCCCACCCTGGCCAGAATAATCCGGGCTGAAGTCTTGCAGTTGCGTTCCGCGGATTACGTGCAAATTTCCAGAAAACTTGGCAAGTCCCGCTGGTGGATTGCCACTAAGCATATTCTCCCGCATGTTATCCCTCAGTTTTTGGTTGGACTTATTTTGCTGTTTCCGCACGCTATTCTCCACGAGGCTTCCATTACTTTTCTGGGCTTTGGTCTATCGCCGCACCAACCGGCTATTGGCATCATTCTCTCCGAGTCTATGAGATATTTGTCCGTCGGAATGTGGTGGCTTGCCTTTTTCCCCGGACTTTCCCTGTTAATAATTATCCGAACTTTTGATGTTCTGGGCGAAAATTTAAAGTTACTGATTGACCCTTATAATGCGCAGGAATAGGGGGTATATAATCTATGGCAGTTCAATCTCTTGCCGAACTACAAGATTATCAAAAAGATTATCAGAATTATCAACAAGGCCAGGTAAAAGAACTCAAACTCGTTCCATCCGCATTAAAAAAACCCATTTTGGAAATCCAAAACCTAGCGATTTCTTTCGTGCAATATACCAGAGGGTTAAAACAGAAAAGAACCAGGGTAATCACTGATCTCAGCGTCAGAGTAAATAAAGGCGAAGTAACGGTCATAGTTGGCTCCAGTGGAGCCGGTAAAAGCCTATTGGCCCATGCAATTATGGGGGTATTGCCCAAAAAAGCTGTAGTCGAGGGGAAGATTTTTTACAAAGGATCAGAGCTTAATCCCCAAAGACAAAAAGAATTAAGGGGTAAAGAAATTGCTTTAATTCCCCAGTCAGTCAACAGTCTGGATCCGCTAATGAAGGTAGGCCGCCAAGTACGGCTGGGCGTAAAAGACCAGGACGCCAAAAAGGTGCAGCGTGCCGTATTTGAACGCTATAACCTGCGTACAGAAGACGAATCCCTCTATCCTTTCCAGCTTTCCGGAGGAATGTTAAGAAGGGTCTTGATTGCCACGGCAGTGGCGAGCAGTGACGTTCAAGTCATCATTGCCGACGAACCTACCCCGGGCCTGGATCCCGAAGTGCTTGAAGAAACTCTGACTCATTTCCGTCAGTTGGCTGATCAGGGTAAAGCCGTGCTGCTCATTACCCATGACATAGATATGGCTTTGAAGATTGCCGATAGAGTTGCGGTCTTCTATGCGGGCACAACTGTTGAAATAGCGCCTGTTCGGGACTTTTGCGGAACCGGCGACAAGCTCAGGCATCCTTATACCAAAGCGTTATGGAGAGCTTTGCCTCAAAACGATTTCATCCCTATTCCCGGGGCTCAGCCCCAGCCAAATGAGCTGCCTTCCGGATGTTTCTTCGCTCCGCGTTGCCCTTTAGTCACTCAAACTTGCAGCCAAAAACTTCCGGAATTACGGGAAGTTCGTGGCGGAATGGTGAGATGTAATAATGCTTCTTAAGGCTGAAAACATAAGTTTTCAATATGATAAAAATTCTTGGATCCTCAAAGACGTTAGCCTGACCTTGCAATCGGGAGAGATTGTAGGTATCAGCGGACCCAGCGGCTATGGCAAAACCACTCTTTGCAGAATTCTGGCAGGCTATGAACGGCCGCAGCTAGGCCAAGTGACTTTGGACGGTAACCCGCTGCCCCGCTCTGGATTCAATCCTGTTCAACTGGTTTTTCAACATCCCGAAAAAGCGGTTAATCCCCGTTGGCCAATAAAGAAAATACTTAAGGAAAGTTGGGAACCCGAGGACTGGATTCTGCAAGCGCTGGGCATTGAAAAAGAATGGTTGAACCGCTGGCCCCATGAATTGTCAGGTGGAGAGCTTCAGAGAATTTGTGTGGCCAGGGCCTTAAATCCCGAAACCCGCTTTTTAATTGCTGACGAAATGACCACTATGCTTGACGCGATCCTGCAGGCCAAGATTTGGCAGGCAGTACTGGCAATCGCCTCAATGCGCAATCTGGGTGTTTTAGTTGTCAGCCACGACGAACATTTACTGAAACGCCTATGTACGCGCATCCTAAGAATTGAAGATTTAAATAATGTAAAAAAATAAAAAATGCGGTAGGCGGCTCAAAAACCGGACATACTAACCATTGCAAATAACGGATGCACTTTTTGAATCATCTGCACCAAACGATAAGGAGAAGGTAATTTGCAACCGGATAAAGTCTTCTATGAGCCTGCCGCGCTGGACTACGAATTAGGGAAACAATTGAAAGAGAAATTTAAAAACATTGAATGGGTACCGATCGCCAATCATAACAATATTGAACAATTGCGTAAAAATCCGAACAAAGAATTTCCCCGGATGAAGAGACATCTTATTATCGGCGTGCGCAAATCATTGAAGTACGTCCCGAACCATAAGGTCTCGGATTTTTTGGTTCCTTACACTTCATCCGGCTGCAGTGCAATGTGTCTTTATTGTTATTTGGTGTGCAATTATAACAAATGCTCCTATTTGAGGTTGTTTGTAAACCGGGAGCAAATGCTCGAAAAACTGCTCAAAACCGCTAACAACTCTCCAAAGGATCTAACTTTTGAAATCGGCAGCAACAGTGACCTAGTCCTGGAAAACACCATTACCGGGAATCTGGAATGGACTGTCGAGAATTTCAGCAAAAGCAAAAAAGGCTTTCTTACTTTCCCCACCAAGTTTCATATGATAGAGCCGCTTCTCAGTTTAAACCACAGAGGCAGAATCATCGCGCGTATCAGTGTTAATCCTGAGAAAGTTATCCGCCAAATTGAATTCGGGACTTCTCCGTTAAAAGCACGCGTCAAAGCTCTAAATCAATTGTGCGAAGCAGGTTATAGAGTAGGAATGTTGATAGCACCGGTTGTACTGGCGGAAAACTGGCAACAACTCTACTCAGAATTGATCGAATACTTAGCTGACGAACTCTCGCTCCAAGCCAAGGAGCAATTATTTATTGAGATTATTTTTATGACTTACAGCTTCGTCCATCGCGCAATAAATCAAGAAGCTTTTCCTCAGGCTCCGGATTTGTATGATCAAACATTAATGACCGGACGGGGTCGGGGAAAATATTGTTATAAACCGGAAGTCCGAGCCGCCGGCGAGCATTTCTTAAGGGAAGAGCTCGCTCGCAAGTTAAAAGGAATTCCTATCATCTATGTAGTTTGATAACCTGTCAAAGGCTCTTCAGCAATGGCCAACCAAAAAACTCAAAGGTATAGCACCAACGTATAGCGCCGAGTTGTTTCATCAATACTAAGAAACAAAACAAGAAGTTTAGGAGGCTATAGCTGATGGGCTACGAAAAATTATTGGAACCTGGAACTATTGGCAAAATGGAACTTAAAAACAGGTTAGTTATGCCCGCTATGGGAACCAACCTGGCTGCAGCGGACGGTACGGTATCCGATGTGATTGTAAATTATTATGCCCGCCGGGCCAATGGAGGAGTAGGACTTATCATAACCGAAGTCTGTTGCCCGGATCCTTTGGGACGGGTCATCCCCGGGGAAATTGAGATTACCGATATAAGTTTTATGCCGGGCTTAAGCCGAATCCCTCATGCCGTTCATTCCGGCGGGGCCAAAGTATGCTTGCAATTAGCTCATGGAGGCTGTTTTGCCAGTGAAGCAGTAACCGGACATCGACCGCTCTCTCCGTCCGGAGTAGGAACTATGCAGTTACCGAATGACATACCGCGAGAGATGACTATCGAAGAAATCAAAGACAGTATAGAAAAATTCGGTAGAGCGGCCGAACGGGCTCGGCTCTGCGGATTTGACGGTGTAGAGCTGCACGGTGCCCACGGCTATTTACCTTTGCAGTTTCTGTCCGGCTATACAAACAGAAGAACGGACGAATACGGAGGCAGTCTGAGAAATCGGGCCCGTTTCGCTCTGGAATGCATTAGGGCTATAAAAAAATATGCCGGCAGTGATTTCCCTTTAATCTACCGTTTAAGCGCCGAAGAAGACGTGCCCAACGGTTTGACCGTCGAAGAGGCTTGTACTTTTGCCAAGTGGGCCGAAGAAAAGGGAGTGGACGCCATTCATGTATCCGCCGGAACTTGGGACTCCAGGCTGGAAACCTATTTTAAAGTTATGGAGGGCAAAGAATCCCCTGAAGGTAAAAACTTGAGCTATGGTGTAGCAACCTCGATGTGGGTACCTCCGAACTATACCCCGAGAGGTTCGCTTGCTCATTTGGCTGCAGCAATTAAGAAGGTCGTAAATATACCGGTTATTGCCGTATGCAGTATTACTCCGGAAATGGGCAATGAGATATTGAAGAGAAATGAAGCTGATTTCATCGCCATCGGCCGTCAAACCATAGCAGACCCGGACTATGCCGCTAAAATTGCCATTGGGGAGCCTGAAACCATTCGACGTTGTCTGCGCTGCAATGAATGTCTCGGAGAAGTTATGCGCAGTTGTGGGATTTCCTGCGCCGTAAACCCTGAAGCCGGTAAGGAATATGAAAGTTTTACCCGGATTACCCCGGCAACAACCAAGAAACGGATAGCCATCGTCGGAGCAGGCCCGGCAGGAATGCAAGCCGCATTGACGGCCACGCTGCGCGGACATGAGGTCACATTGTTTGAAAAAGAAGATAGATTAGGCGGAGCTCTCTATTACGTAGGTATCCCTGATTTTAAACAGGATTACCGGGATTATACCAATTATCTGATCCATGCCGTGCAAAACTGTGGTGCCACGATTAAGTTGGGAACTGAGGTAACTGTTGATACCATTAAAAACGGCAATTTTGATGTAGTAATCGTGGCCACAGGGGCTTCCACCTACAGACCGGATATCAAAGGCGCCGATGACCCGGCGGTGCTTGATCCGTTAGAAGTGCTTGACGGCAAAATCCCTGAAGGCAAGAATATCATCGTCTGTGGAGCCGGTCTGGTGGGCTGTGAAGTAGCAATGTTTTTAGCCGAGAAAGGTAAGAATGTAACTGTACTCGACATGCTCCCGGATGTAGCACCTGACATGCCGATCTATACCAAATGGGTTCTGAAATCCAAGCTTGCGGAATTGCATATCAGTGTTATAACAAATAACAAAATCATTGCCATGTCCGGCACTAAAGTTCAATGCGAAACGGAAAACGGGAATCAGGAATATCACGCCGATGCAGTCGTTTGCGCTCTTGGCCTAAAATCCAACAGAACTTTGCTCGAACAACTAAGAGCTGAGTGTAAAGACCTTGAAATTATACCTGTCGGCGATGTAAATAGTCCTCGAAAAATTATGCAAGCCACCCATGAGGGTTTTCATGCGGCCAGAAGGATATAAAGCAGCATAAGGCTGTCGAATGAATTAAATAAATCTAAATAAACAATCCGCTTGGTGCTGAACCACCAAACGGATTTTTTATTCCTATCTTCATTTCTCTCCTTTCTGTTCCAGCAACGGATTATACATCATGATAGCGTGATTCTCCGTCACGAACTCGTCGGTAACCGGATTGCCCGAAAGATCGAAAACTCTGCGTCTTATTTCATTATGGCGAGTGTAGCCTCCCCACCATTCCTGTTTTATCAAATGCTCGCTTTCATAGACTTCATATTTATGGGGACATGGTTGTTCAGCTCGCCATTCACCTTCCAAATCCCGTTCTCCTACTTTAACTTTAAGTTGGTATTTATACGGAGTGTCGTTTCTGATCTGTAAATCGACGTAATTATAGACAACCGTCGCTCCGCTACCGAAGGGCTGGGTGCGATTGGCATCAGGGAACACATCATGGGTGTGTCGCCAGCGCTCAGTGACGGTTAATGGGGTATGCAGGGTCAGCCAATAAATAAGGTTGGAAAGCTGACAAAGGCCTCCGCCCACTCCGGCAGTAAAAGTGCCGTTGGTGAGCACCATACCGTCCAAATAGCCCTTTGCTTTTGTCGGCTTGCCGACCAAACGCCAGAAAGAAAAAGTTTCTCCGGGATTTAGGACTATACCATTGAGTTTGGCACAAGCCAACTTTAAATTGGTCACTTTATTTTGTTGCAGCCACATATTGACATTGCGAAGCTGTCTATATAACGGCGTTTTATGAGTTGCCACCAAATAAGGAAGATCCGTGGACCGGAAGTTTGAGGCAAATTTAACTGAACGGTCAAACGTCCATTGCAAGTAGCGCCGCGACCTAAAATACAGTTTTCCTAAAGTCATACGGATTTTGGAGCGAATAACCGGCTTTGGCAACTGAATTTGGCAATCCAAGGTTCAACCGCCTCCGTTAAGTTAAGAAAAAATGCTATTAAATGCTATTTCACAATTTCTATTTTAAGCTTACTGCACAAAATCTATATTACCATAACGAAGAATAATAAAACCATTTTGTCGGCAACAAAAAGGTCCAAGGCATGGTGACCAGGGCCAGCGTAAGAGCAATCTTTAAACGCAAATTCTTTTCTTTGATTTGCTCTTTGAAAGTAATATTGTAATTCAGTAAAAAAATTAGCGCGGCAGAAACCAGCATCGCGAATAATATCAGAACGACAGCCAAAGGGTTGCTAAACGGATCAAAATCTATTGCTGAAATCAAATCGTGAGGCAATCCTAAATAATTCCCGAAAATTCCAAAGACAAATAATATTGCAGCACCGGCAATATCGGCCAAAAAACCAAACAGCCAAACCTTCAATATACCGGCAGTATAAAACTCTTTCAGACTTATTCGTTCAGCGAGCTCAAATAAGAAAAAGCAAGCTATTAATACTAACGAATCAATAACAAAATTGCCTATAAGCGTGATAATAATAATCGGCGGTATAAACAGCATAAACCAGATAGGGAAAATTACATTGTACAGTTTGAGTTGATCCGTCTTTTTAAATTGTTTCATTTTCTGATTAACTTTTTGTTGCATTTCCTTGCTCCTTTTCAAAAATATCAACGCGTACCCCGCACTTTACAGTTTAATTTTTGCCCTATTTCCTTTAACCAGGCATCCGGATAAGCTTCATATTTTATTTGAGCCAATACGCCGCCGGGAGGCTCGCGGAACTGCTGGAGCACCCAATTGGTGTCTGGACCTAAGTATCTACGGATAGACTTTAAATCTTCAAAAGTATGCCAAACCGG
>Ga0134094_1002705_pt1 | contig 14357 bp, 11 predicted proteins | sample 5_1taG_FD_94458 | JGI IMG/M metagenome (GOLD analysis project Ga0134094, IMG submission 94458) | Switchgrass degrading microbial communities from high solid loading bioreactors in New Hampshire, USA - 5_19_20_110_A1 metaG | ecosystem: Engineered > Bioreactor > Semi-continuous > Anaerobic >... | reverse complement strand
CAACACAAATTCAAGGTTATGCCAGTCCGTTATTTGTTCGATTTTGGGCTCCACCACCCGCCGGGACTGTTTGACGGCTTCCCCGGCAATCCTTTGCCAGCGACTCACCCTATCTTCGGCTTTTTTGCCCTCCAACTGCTTAACCGCCCGGTGGGTCCTTAAAGGTATAAAGCCGGCCATGCCAAGTTCAGTGGCTTTTTGAATAACCCAATCTATTTTATCCCCTTTGGCCAAACCCATTACTAAATATACTTTGGTCTTGGCTTCCACTTCCGGGTATTCCTCAAGCACAACCCGGCACAAAGCGCCGTCTTTCTCCAGCTTTTCTATAACCCCCAGCCATTGCAGTCCGGAATTATCAAAACCATACACTTTTTCCCCGGTTTGCAAACGCAAGACTTTAGTCAGATGATGATAATCCTGCCCGGTTATGTAAAAGAAACCTTCCCTATGGGCTACTGCTCTAAAACGGTGCATATTATCCCCTCAAGAAAACAAATATTTCTTGATTATAATACACTAACGGAATCGGGCCTTCAATAACACCCATCCTGCCTCTTCCATCGATCCTACAACCTCAAGACCCTGTTCTTCCATTTTGCCCGTAACCTCTTTTACCCGTTCCGCAATCAGCCCACAAGCCAAGAATATACCCTCAGGCTTCATTAACGACGGTAATTGAGGCAGTAATTCGATTATTACCTCAGCTATAATATTTGCTACCACCACATCAGCCCGGCCTGTAAAAACTTCCCCCAAATTGCCGGCTCGCACCTCTACCCTGTCTTCCAGACCATTGAGCATAACGTTTTCCCGGGCAATTTTAACTGCTAACTTGTCGATATCCCCGGCCTGAACTTTGGCTCCAAGTTTTGCCGCGGCTATGGCCAGTATGCCCGAACCGGTTCCAATATCAAAGACTAATTGGTCAGGCTTAACATGCTCCTCAATGGCCTGCAGGCAAAGGGAAGTCGTGGCATGGGTACCAGTACCAAAAGCCATTCCCGGATCGATTTCGATCACCACTTGGCCCTGTTGGGGAACAAATTCCTCCCAAGAAGGCTTTACCACGAAATTCTTGCCGATTCTCATAGGCTTAAAGTACTTTTTCCATTCATGAGCCCAATCTTCTTCCTTAACCATTGCCTTGGCCGATTCAATAACCCAATCCGGAAAGAGTTGTTTAAGTATAAATAATTCTTCCCTTAAGGCTAAAACTTTAGACTCCAAATCATCGTCCTCAGGGAAATAACCTTTAACAATACATTGCCCCTTCGGTTCAATTTCCCCAAAGATATGGCAATCCCATGTTCCGGATTCAATATATTCTTTTACCAGTTCCGGCGATTCAACGCATACCCCTTGGCAACCCAAACGATAAAAAATATCGGTAACAGCTTCTTCTCCCGCTGATGAAACCGTTACCGCAATTTCCATCCAGTTCATAACTAATCTCCTTAATTCATATCCTTAATTTATCAATCTATATCCTTAATTATTATATCCATTTATTTTAACATAAAATATCAACCCATAGCGTCGCGGACATTTTCTTTTACCCGTTCCCAGAATGACTTTTTGCCAAGCTGCTGGTCAACGGGCGTGATACGGGCAAATTCCCTAAGCAGTTCTTTCTGTTTTTCCGTAAGTTTGGTTGGAGTAGTAACAACGACCTTGACGTGCAAGTCACCGGCCCCTGAACCTCTGCGATAAGGAATGCCCATGCCCTTAATCCGGAAAACCCTGGAGGTTTGAGTTCCTTCAGGAATTTTCATTTTCACATGGCCTTGCAAGGTAGGTACCTCTATTTCATCCCCTAAAGCCGCTTGAACAAATGTGATGGGAATTTCGCAATATAAATCATTGCCGTTTCTTTCAAAGAACTCATGAGGTTGGATATTTAAAACAACATAAAGATCACCTGACGGACCGCCTCTTTCCCCGGCTTCGCCGCGTCCGCTTAAGCGAAGGCTTAAACCGTCTTCAGATCCTTTAGGAATATTTACTTCTATTCTTTTTACAGTGCGCACTTTTCCTTTTCCGCGGCACTTATCACAGGGAGTGCCGATTACTTTACCTTCGCCGTTGCAAACAGTACAAGTACGAGTGGTAGTAATCTGGCCAAAGGGAGTCCGCTGCACCGTCCTAATCTGCCCGGTTCCTCCACACTGTACACAAGTCGCAGGCTTGGTTCCGGGTGCCGCTCCGCTGCCGCCGCAATGTTGGCAAGTATCGGACATGGGGACTTCAATTTCTTTTTTGGCGCCAAAAGCAGCTTCTTCCAAAGTGATACTCAAATCATAGCGTAGGTCGGCGCCCCGGACGGGCCCTCTTCTTCTGCTGGTTCCGCCCATACCGCCGCCGAAAAACATATCAAATATATCCCCAAAGCCAAAGTCAAAATCGGAAAAATCAAATCCGCCAAACCCTTGACCGTTAAAGTCCACTCCGGTATGGCCGTATTGATCATATTTAGCTCTTTTTTCGGGGTCACTTAATACGGCGTAGGCCTCGGTCGCTTCCTTAAACCGCTCCTCTGCCTGTTTATCACCCGGTTTAACATCCGGATGATTTTCTCTGGCAATCTTTCTATAAGCTTTTTTTATTTCATCCAGACTGGCTGTCCTGGGAACACCGAGCACCTCATAATAATCTCGCTTCATTGGCTAGTCTAAACTCCTCCCTGTTGTACGCTTTGAAGATTTCAAGCCTATCTTCAAAGTCGAAGTGGGCACAAAGATTTCTTTGCGCCCCCAACTCAATTCCAATATAATATTATACTATTTTATCGGGCTTAATGTTAAGCCTATTTATCCTTGTCAACTTCCGTATATTCAGCATCGACAACATTATCATCAGGATTTGTCTTCCCCTGATCCTGCGTTCCGGAGCCTGCTCCGGGATTTGGTCCTGCCTGACCGGTATTAGGTCCTCCCTGTTGCCGATACATCTTTTCCACGAAGGGATAGAAGACTTTGGTTAGAGCTTCAGACTTAGCCTTAATATTTTCTACATTATCGCCGGTTGCAGCACTTCTCAGTTCTTCAACCGCTTTCTTGATGCTCTCGATTTCAGCGGGATCGCCTTTGCCCTCAAAGTCTTTCAAAGCCTTTTCAGCCTGATAGGCGAGAGAATCAGCCTGGTTTTTGGCATCTACCAGTTCTCTTTGTTTTCTATCCTGCTCGGCATGGGCTTCCGCATCTTTACGCATTCTTTCAATTTCTTCTTTGCTCAGACCGGTGGAGGAGGTGATCGTTACTTTCTGCTCGTTGCCCGTAGCCAAGTCTCTGGCCGAAACATGAACTATACCGTTGACATCAATGTCGAACTTAACTTCAATCTGGGGTACACCCCGAGGAGCAGGCGGAATTCCTGTGAGTTGGAAACGACCCAATGTTTTGTTATAGGCCGCCATTTCTCGTTCTCCCTGAAGCACGTGAATGTCCACAGATGTCTGGTTGTCCGCGGCAGTGGAGAATATTTGCGATTTGGTGGTAGGAATAGTGGTATTGCGTTCGATAATTCTGGTAAACACTCCGCCTAAAGTTTCGATTCCAAGGGACAGCGGTGTAACATCGACCAGAACTATATCTTTCATTTCGCCGGCAATTACACCTGCTTGGATAGCTGCACCCAAGGCAACTACTTCGTCCGGGTTTACTCCCTTGTGAGGTTCTTTGCCGCTGATTCTTCTAATAGCTTCCTGAACAGCCGGTACACGTGTGGAACCTCCAACCAGAATGATCTGATTTATATCATCAAATGTCAGTTTGGCATCTTCCATAGCCTGACGAGTCGGGCCCATGGTAGCTTCTATCAGGTCGCTGATAAGCTCTTCAAATTTGGCCCTGGTTATATTCATATCCAAATGAAGCGGGCCTTCGGCAGACATGGTAATAAAAGGCAGGTTAATATTGGTTTGGGTAACGCCGGAAAGCTCTATTTTGGCCTTTTCCGCAGCTTCTTTCAGGCGTTGAAGAGCCATTCTGTCTTTAGAAAGATCTATTCCATGACTTTTCTTAAACTCAGCCACAATATAATCAATAAGGCGTTGGTCAAAATCATCGCCACCAAGGTGATTATTTCCGCTGGTAGCTTTTACTTCCACCATGCCTTGGCTCAGTTCCAAAATGGAAACATCAAAAGTACCGCCGCCCAAATCATATACCAGAACGGTCTGGTCCTTTTCCTTATCCAAACCATAGGCCAGTGCGGCAGCGGTCGGTTCATTAATAATCCTCATTACTTCGAGTCCGGCAATTGTACCGGCATCTTTGGTGGCTTGACGTTGAGCGTCGGTAAAATAGGCAGGAACAGTAATAACCGCCCGTTTTACGGTAGTGCCAAGATAGGCTTCAGCATCGGCTTTCAATTTTTGCAGGATCATAGCCGAGATTTCCTGAGGGGTATAATCTTTGCCCATCAAATTCACTTTATAATCGGAACCCATATGGCGTTTAATCGATATAACCGTATTCTCGGGATTGGAAACGGCCTGCCGTTTTGCCACCTGACCTACAAGCCTTTCCCCGTTTTTGGAAAAACCTACAACTGAGGGTGTAACTCTTGCCCCTTCAGAGTTAGGAATAACAACAGGCTCTCCACCTTCAATTACGGCTACACACGAGTTCGTCGTTCCCAAGTCAATACCGATAATTTTATCACTCATATTTTATTTTCCTCCTTAGCATTTAAACTATAACCTTAACTGCTGAAATTGATTCCATTAAAAAAATTAGTTACAACTAGCCGGATACTTTAACCCTGCTGGGTCTTATTACTTTATCTTTGAGGTAATATCCCTTTTGTAGTTCCTCTAAAATAATATTCTCTTCCTGATCCGATTCTTCCCTGAACATGGCTTCATGCAGGTTAGGATCAAACGGCTTGCCCACAGCCTCAATAGGCCTCAACCCTTCCTCCTCCAATATTTTCATAAACTGGCGGAAAATCATTTCCACTCCTTGCGAGAAAGAATCAAAGTCCTTATTCTTTTTGGCGGATTCCAAAGCCCTCTCGAAATTATCCAAAACCGGAAGCAAGGATGATATTATCCTCTCCGAAGCATATTTGCTAATCTCTTCTTTTTCCTTCACTGTTCTCTTTCTGAAGTTATCAAACTCCGCTTTTAACCGTTGCAAATAATTGAAATACTCCTCAGCTTGTGTCTTTGCTTCCAAAAGCTCAGCTTTAAGAGCCGACGTATCATCATCAGGCTTAGTTTCAGGAGTGGAGGTTTCACTCTCTTGCTCGGCATTTTCTGCAACTTGCTCTGGCCTGTTTTCAACTGTTTCCTCTAATATATCCGCGGTTGTACTTTCAACCGTTTTATCTTCCAAATTTTCTTCCTCCAAATAATTAGTATTATCACTCACGGACCTGTGCTCCCTTCCTAAGTTTTCTGATTCCGATACCTGTTGGTCAACATATCAGTCAAACTCTTAGTCATATAGTCAACAATAGAAATTGCCTTGCGATAGTCCATCCTGGTAGGGCCTAAAACCCCAATCGTACCGATTTGCTTACCATTAATATTGTAAGTAGCAGAAATTATGCTGCAATCTTTAAAGGCAAGATCCGGGTTTTCAGAACCGATAGTAATGTTTAAGCCTTCACCTTTATCTTTAGGAGCTAACAGCTCCTGTAATTTCCGATTTTCTTCAAATATGGAGAACAGAGTTTTAACTTTATTGATATCCTTGAATTCCGGCTGATTCAACATATTGAGCGTTCCGTCGAGATATACTCGTTCCGTATTGTCTCCACTTTTTTGATCAAACATTCTCTCCAGAATAGTCAACATGCCATCAATTATCCTGCGTTTCCTGGCAAGTTCTCTATATAATTCATTCAGCAATCCTTTTTTCAAGTCGGAAGCTTTACTGCCGCTTAGCTTTTCATTAAAAATATTGGCTAAAATCTGAAGTTCTTCCGGAGTAGTATCGGTGCCTATATCGACAATACTGTTCTCCACCATTCCATTATCCTTAACCGTAACCATAATGGCTTTTCCATCTTCATAAGGCAAAAAATACAATTTCTTCAGAGTGCATTCCCTGGTTTGGGGCTTAAGGACCAGACTGGTGAGATTTGTAATTTGTGATACAAGCTTTCCGGTATATTCAATTACTTCTTGAATTTCATCCAACCTTTTGGCCAGTTCTTGATTGATCATCCTTTTTCTTTCTTCGTCCAGATCAAAAGGATCCATTAAATTTTCCACATAATAACGATAACCGAGATCGGACGGAACCCTGCCAGCAGAAGTATGAGGCTGTTCAATGAACCCAAGTTCTTCCAGGTCGGCCATTTCATTGCGGATGGTAGCCGGGGATACCCCTAACTCGAATTTTTTTGATATGGTCCTAGATCCAACAGGTTCAGCGGTGGCTATATAATCCTGTACAATGGCTTTTAAGATTTTTTGTTTTCTCTCATCCATCTGCATAGTATGCCACCTCCAGCTTTAATTGTTAGCACTCTATCCAGGTGAGTGCTAATCATCTGCCCTTACATTAGCACGTTAAAAATAAGTTGTCAAGAGAAAAGTGGAAGTTTTTGTTTATCAAGTCTATTCTAAAATAAAATCTCTAATTATGGAATTAGCCACAAAATAATAGGAAGGATTAAGTTTGATTCTGCCTTTTTCCAAATATATGATTTTTTTATTAATATATTTTAACAATAACTGTCCATAAATATCCTGGATTTGCCTCCCGAATTTGCGGGCGAATAATTCCGGATCTATACCCTCCGCCGTCCTCAAACCCAACATAATATATTCAGAGATAAGCTGTTTTGGAGTCAAAATCTCCGTTTCTAAGGGATCCACAGGTTTGCTGCCCTTTTGAGTTATGTTGCTATATTTAAAAATATTCTCCCAATTCTTATATCTCACCCCATTAAGGCAAGAAACCGCCCCCGGTCCTAAACCCATATATTCTTCGCTTCGCCAGTAAGAAAGATTATGCCGGCATTCAAAACTGGGCCGGGCAAAATTGGAGATCTCATAATGCAAGTATCCTTGTTTTTGAAGATAATCGGTTGCCAGCTCATACATATCAGCCTGTAAATCATCATCAGGAACAATTCCTTCTTCCCCTTCCGCCGCTAAACGGGCAAGGGGAGTACCCTCCTCAATAGTCAAGGCATAGAGTGAAAGATGTTCAGGTTCCTGGTCTACAGCCCTCTGCAACGTTTCTTGCCAGGCACTTATAGTTTGGCCGGGAAGACCAAACATTAAATCCAAGTTTATATTCTCAAAACCGGCCTGGCGAATAAGCTTTATACTGTGATATACATCTTGGGCGGAGTGAATTCGTCCGATTTTTTTCAGCAAATCGTTGTCAAAGCTTTGGATTCCCAACGAAATTCTGTTAAAGCCATAACTCAACAATAAATCCAATTTCCCGGAGTCAAGAGTCCCCGGATTGGCCTCAACCGTTTTCTCCGCTCCGGCTTGAAAAGCAAAAAGCTCGAGGCTATCCAACAGGCACTCAAGCTCTTCCCGGCTCAAAACAGTAGGCGTACCTCCCCCCAGGAAAAGGGATGAGATCCCCCCCTCAGCTTCTTGCAGGCGCAAACCTATCTCTCGCTTTATTCCTCGCAAATAGGAGGAAACCTCCGCTTTGGCATAAGGTATGGAAAAAAAGGCACAATAATTACATTTTCGGCGGCAAAACGGCACATGCACATATAAAGAAGGCATGGATTCCTCCGGGCTGCTAATCATCCATTTTAAGTACGGCCATAAACGCTTCTTGCGGAATTTCAACGCTGCCTACTTGTTTCAAGCGTTTTTTCCCCTCTTTTTGTTTTTCCAGCAGTTTTCTTTTACGGGTGATATCCCCGCCATAACACTTGGCTAAGACATCCTTACGCAGAGCGCGAATGGATTCCCTGGCAATAACCCTGGAACCAATTGCCGCTTGAATAGGCACCTCAAACATTTGGCGCGGGATAAGGCCACGCAGTTTTTCCACCAGCTTGCGGCCGCGGGCATAAGCCCTGTCCTTATGCACAATAAAAGAAAGCGCATCCACTACTTCACCATTAATCAAGATATCAAGTTTCACCAGTTTGGCCTCTTTATAGCCGATTAATTCATAATCCAGAGAAGCATATCCTTTAGTCCTGGATTTTAACTGATCAAAATAATCATAGATTATTTCACTTAAAGGCAATTCATAAGTCAAACTTACCCTGGAAGTTGTTATATAATCCATGGTCAGAAAAGTTCCTCTTTTCTCCCGGTTAAGCTCCATTATGGCTCCCACGAACTCGGAGGGTACAAAAATTGTAGCCTTAACCACAGGCTCTTCAATGGAGGCAATTTGTCCCTCCTCTGGCATCAGGGCCGGATTATCGATTAAGAGTTGTTCGTTATTTACGGTGTTTACCTTATATACCACACTGGGAGCCGTAGTTATGATGTTTAGTCCGAATTCCCTTTCCAGCCTCTCCTGGACAATCTCCATATGCAAAAGTCCTAAAAAACCGCAGCGGAAACCAAAACCCAAAGCTGCCGAAGTTTCCTTTTCATACATCAAACTGGCATCGTTAAGCTGCAGCTTTTCCAAAGCATCCCGGAGCTTATCATAATCGGAGGTTTCCACCGGATAAAGGCCACAAAACACCATAGAAACCGCTTTGCGATAACCCGGCAAGGCCTCGGATGCCGGACAGTCAGCATCGGTTATGGTATCACCCACCCGGGTATCGCTGACATTTTTGATACTGGCCGCAATATAACCAACTTCACCCGCATGCAGCGCCTCAACAATATTCATGGCCGGCGTAAAAATTCCGACTTCAGTAACTTCAAAAACTTTGCCCGAGGACATCATTTTTATATTGGTCCCCTTGCTCACTTTACCGTCAAAAACCCGGATATAGGGAATAGCTCCTTTATAAGAATCAAACTTGGAATCAAAGATCAACGCTTTTAACGGTTTTTCATCGTCCCCTTTAGGTGGTGGTATTCTTTGAACAATCGCCTCTAAAATTTCTTCCACCCCCTGGCCCAATTTGGCTGAGGCCAGGATGGCATTGCTGGCATCAAGCCCGATAACTTCTTCAATCTCCCGCTTTATCCTTTCGGGATCGGCGCTGGGTAAATCAATCTTATTTATAACCGGAATAATTTCCAAGTCATTTTCCAAAGCCAAGTAGACATTAGCCAGAGTTTGAGCCTCAATTCCCTGCACGGCGTCTACTACCAACAAAGCTCCTTCGCAGGCTGCCAAACTCCTGGACACTTCATAAGAAAAATCCACATGCCCTGGAGTATCAATTAAGTTGAGTTCATAAGTCTCCCCGTCCTTTGCTTGGTAAAGCAGGCGAACGGCCTGGAGCTTGATGGTAATACCCCGTTCCCTCTCCAAATCCATTGAATCCAGGACCTGCTCTTTGAGTTCCCTGGTTGATAAGGTTCCGGTGTATTCTATTAGCCGATCGGCAAGGGTTGACTTGCCGTGATCTATATGGGCAATGATAGAAAAATTCCTGATTTTTGATGATGCTTTAGCCATTAAGCTTTCTCTCCCCGGTACAACGATGCAATTCAACATTAAGTACCTAAATAGAATTCAGCCATAATAACTTAGCTATAGCAAACTCAGCTATAGCGGAATTACTATAACTTATAACTAGTCATTAATTATACCAAAGAAAGTTTTTCCTAAGCAATATTATGTCCTAAGCCCTTTAACCGGATTAAATTCTTACCCTTCTTTTCTTCTTTGAACCCGACGTTTTCTTGCCTATCATGGCCATAGCCATTGTATATTCTTCCATTTTTAAACTCCTGGTAATCAAGACAAAAATCGCCAAACCTATTAAAGTTCCGCTGACCAGCACCCCAATTGAGGCCAGTTTGCCAACACCGAGCCAAGGAGTGATCAGTCTTGCCCACAGCATTACCACAAATCCCATAACCGCCGAAGCAATCAGGGTTTTAAAAAACGTCCCGATTAACCTTCGGCCGTCAATCCTTCCCAATTTGATACGCAGTACCCAAAACAGCAGGAACATATGAATGATTGCCCCCAGAGTCACAGCCAAGGCCAGACCGCCGTGGGCCAAAGGCCCAACTAACACAAACATCCAGCCAATGCTGGCGGCCATGGCGATAACTCCCAAAATAACCGGCACCCAGGTATTTTGCAAAGCATAGAAAGCCCGGGGCAGGATTTGAATAATAGCTTGGGCGGTTATACCCATACAAAAATAGAACAACGGAACCGCTGTAGCTACAGTATCCGCAGGTCTAAATTCCCCATGTTCAAAAAGCACCCGCACTAAAGGAAAGCGCAAAACAATCATACCGACGGAAATCGGAACGGTGATGTAGATAATAAGCCTAATAGCACCGGATATGGTCGCCAAGAATTCCTTGGCTTTCCTAAGGGCGGCTTGTTCAGACAGCGTGGGGAAGACAGCGACCCCGATGGCCAAAGCAAAAATCCCGACCGGCAGTTGAAAAAGTCTGTAGGAATACCAGATAGCAGTCAAACTTCCCGGCACAAGAGCCGAACCCAAATTGGAATTAACGATCACCTGGAACTGATTCAAGGTATACATGATAATAATCGGTAAAGAAAGAGCCGCAATTTTTTTTACCCCAGGATGTTTAAAATCAATTAGGGGGTAATAACGAATCCCCACTCGGCGCAGGGCGGGAACCTGTACCAAAAAATTGAGAGCCGCTCCGATAACCACCCCAAAAGCAAACCCGGAAATACTGCGGGCTTCTCCCGAATCGGCCAATAAAGCTCCGAAGAAAATGACACTGGCGTTATACAAAACGGTTCCTACAGCCGAAGGCCAAAATATTTTATAAGAATTAAGTATGCCCATGGTTATTCCGCTTAAAGCCAGGATTACAGGCTGTAATAACAGGATGCGGGTTAGGTAGATAGCCAGCTCTTTGTTTTCCGGGCTGAATCCCGGTACTTGAAGCGCAATAAATTTTGGGGTTAAAAGCATCGCCAGGATAACCAGCAGACACAAAAAAAGAAAGATTAGATTAGTAACCGAACTTACTACTCTCCAACCCTCATCTTCCTTACCCTTGGCAATATATTCCGAAAGCACGGGAATAAAAGCCGCACTTAATACTCCTCCCACCAACAGCCAATAAAGCAGGTCGGGAAGTATAAAAGCAGTGTTATAAGCGTCGGTTGCCCCGGTCTTGCCAAACAGTCCTGCCATCAAAGATTCCCGAACAAAACCGAGAATCCTGGAAGTCAGGTTGGCCGCCATTAAAAAGCCCGCCGCTCTTATCATTTTTTGCCCAGTGGTCATAAATCACAATATCCTTTATCCCATTATAATCCAAATAGCAGTATTCAAGTTTACAATAACAAACTAATATTTCCGGCACAACCGTACATACTAACTCATTAGTAAGTCTACTGCGAATTATATCATTTTTGAAGATACTCCTTCAATACTTGGGCCAGAGGTTCGGCTGCATTCATAGCTTCCTCCAGAGTGTTCAATTGGCTGCCAATCTCCAACAAAAGAGCGCCGTCCGTCAGGAATTGATTGTAACGGGCATCGGAAGCATAGGTGATTCTGTTAAAAAACAATCCCGGATACTTTTCTTGCCCAATTTTAATTATTTCTTGCGCTATTTTATTATTCTTTTCCCAATGGGGATTTTGCTGGCCAATAACAATCATAATTTTAGCCATATTTTTTCCATCTATTTTTACAACGGACTTGCCGACTTCCGGCGGAATTCCGTCGCGATGCAAATCAATTAATATGCGGATGGTAGGGTTTTCCTCCAACATTTTTTTTGCCGTTTGATATGACTTGTTGTAGGATTCAGTATAATCGGCATCATTTACCGTTTGATCCTGGATTGCTTTTACGCCCAACCTATTGAGGGTTTCCGCCAAAACTTGACCCACTATAACCACATCACCGTTCTTACCGCCCGGTACCCGGTCTCTTCCCCCATTTCCGGCATAGCACTCCGCATTATGGGTATGGTATATTCCCACTAAGGCATCGTGTTCACTGGTAATCGGTGCCGGTTCATTGTAAAAGGGGTTATCCAGAGGTTCAAGTATAGGCCCTTCCATTTCCGGGTCATCAGGATAATATGTCCAGCCTATCCATGATATATCCTGTTTCGGAGGCGCGTAAAAACTAAGAAAATATGTCCTGGCATCCGATATGTTGACCCCGGTCAAAAAATACATTCCCAGCGCCACAGTTTTATAGCGTATATTATCTATGTACTCTCTTTGGGGCTGGGACAAGCCCGGGGCACCATCCAAAAGGAGTATGGGAAAAGGAAAACTCCTGTCGCTTAAAATGGTTATCAGATAGCCTGTACTGTCATTGACAATACAAAGGTATATAGCAAAAAGAAAAAGAATTATAAGCAGAATTACCGCCATATTCCTAAACCAAGTGTTTCGATAAAACATAACTCACCCCCCTGTTTCCATATTTTAGAAATATGAGGGGCGATCTTCATTTAGAACAGGAGTACCCTCTTACTTCCGTTTAAGTTTATGACGTTTATGGTTTTTTAATAAGATTATTAGTTTTTAGTTGCATATGCTTGGCAATGTATGATAAAATGTTCTTTGCGTAAAATGCAACGGTAGATCTCTTAAAGGGGGTGACAATATGCCGAATACCAAATCCGCCATCAAAAGAGTTAAAATCAGCAACATGCAGAAAGCCAAAAACACCGCTGCCAGATCTGCCTTGAAAACTGCAATCCGTCGTTTTGAGGAATCTTTGCTCAATAATCCTGAAAACGCCGCTGAAGCTCTGCAAAAAGCTTCACGCGCTCTCGATAAAGCCGCTGCTAAAGGTTTGATTCACAAAAATAAAGCTGCCCGTAAGAAATCGAGATTGGCAAAAAAATATGCTCAGTTAATCAATAAAGCCAGCTAATTTTTTTCAATATTTAAAACATACAAGTCTATTAAATTAAACAAAAGGATGACGTAAAATGATATGATACTCCAAAGTATCAATATCATAAAGTGCATCCTTTTTTTATTACAAAAACCGCCGGTTTTCACATGTTAATTATTTATCATTTTATTATATAATTGAATTAGAATAAAATTTTTGAACCATTTCCTATTTTATTGGCTTTTGTTTTTATAAACCTGTTGCAGTTCATAAGCGTATTTTTCCACAACCTCCATTTTATCGCTGGGGCGCCACATGGCCAACAGGTTATCGTCCATACCCATATAATAGCACTTTAGATTTCTGTTTATCGCCATCCGGCTGTTTTCTATGCCTACCACAATTCCTATTCCCAGCTCAGCGCTGGTATAAGCCGAATCCCTATCCGGAGCACATATAACTTTGGAAGGTTTTAACCCCCACAAGCCTACTTCGCGCTTCACTCTATTATTAAACTCAACAGGACTCTCATTCTCAAAGGCTTCAGTAATCAGGGGCTCCTCTGCAAAATCCTTATAAGTCGCGTTCTCTGTAGCTAAAGGATGGTCGGCCGAAACCATAAGCATAAGTCTCATTTTGGTCAGTTCCAAATACTTAAAGTCATTGTGATTGGGAGCAAAACGGCCGTTAATAAGTATTAAATCCAAATTTTGATTGCATAGCCGTTCTACCAATATGTTGGGACAATACCTGAACCCGTTTAGCTGCAGTGCGCAATTTTTCTTTTTAAGTGCCACCAAAGCCTCTTTGGGGGCGGAACCAAAGTCAAGATAATTTTGAAAACCTACATTGATATAACTCGTTCTTATCGAATGTTCATGCTGTACTTCAGCTATAAATTCATAATATTCTTTATAAAATCTGGAAAAAAAATCATAGCACTTGGCACCGGCTTTAGTCAGTATAACCGAACGGGTGGTGCGAACAAAAAGAGGAAAACCCAGCTCTTTTTCCAGAGCCGCAATCGACTTGCTTACCGCTTGTTGAGTCATGAATAAAGCGTTGGCAGTGCTTGAAAAATTCAATGTTTCAGCCAAAGTCAGAAAACATTTTATTTTGGTATCATTTATCATAAGACCCGTCCCCAGTTTGCATGATTTATTCTTCTATCTAAAGCTTAACAAAGTCCAAATATGGGAAACTTAATTAAATCAAATTACAACCGAAAGTTGTAAATGCAAAGCAAGTGTTGTTTCTCTTTTTGCTTAACTTTAATTATACTTTGATTAGAATAGGCTTCAACTATTTATTTAAGGAAGAGAAAAGCAATTCCCAAATTATTTATAAAGAAAGAAGGAGGTAAACCCAATGAGCAACAAATTCAAACCCGAGTCCCAAAGCCTGGTAAGTTTCAGCCTTATGGGACCGGAAAGCGGCGCACCATGTGTAGTGGATGTCAATGAAGGCAAAAT
>Ga0134094_1002704_pt1 | contig 14373 bp, 25 predicted proteins | sample 5_1taG_FD_94458 | JGI IMG/M metagenome (GOLD analysis project Ga0134094, IMG submission 94458) | Switchgrass degrading microbial communities from high solid loading bioreactors in New Hampshire, USA - 5_19_20_110_A1 metaG | ecosystem: Engineered > Bioreactor > Semi-continuous > Anaerobic >... | reverse complement strand
TCTACCCCCCAAAAGTGTAGTGGCTTTTGAGGGTATTCCAGGATGCTGTTGGGTGGTCCTCTTACTTATCGGACTCTGCATTTCTTAATGATCAAACTCTGCATTTCCAAAGTATCAAACACATGCAACCGAATACACGCTCGTAGAACGTCGCGAGCCTTCTCCAGTCGCGTGCGATCAGGTTCGTGTGTGCGTACTTCGCTCCCAAGTCAGTCCCTCCATGTTTCGAAATGTCGCTCAACATGCTTCTCGGGCTCTCGTGAGGCCAAAGCTCATTCCAAGGGTCCGCTGCAAAGGCCTCGGCAATTACCTCTCTTAGGAAGCCGCGCTGTTCGGCAGTGGCCACGTGGTTAACCTTGACCTTCGTTACACTGGATGATCTCGAGCATCAGCTCAGGCACTGGGATGACCGGTCTGTCCACATACGCGCATACCTTAGGCCATACCAAGTCGTACAAGTCGCCTACCTCGCATCCCTCAAAATAGCGCTGTACATGCTGGTCTGGCCAGTTACGCAGACGTGCATCGAGGGCTACAACAAGCGCCTGCTCGTACTTCGCTTTCCAAGACCTCCAGTACCTGTCCTTGAACGCCCTGCCAGCCATGAACCGTTGAATGGCCGAGTCCTCGGCCCAGCGTTCTCTCAACAGGAGGTGAAGACCCTCGTGAACGAAACCGGCATCGCCGTTCCTATCGACAGTGCCTATGCAAACACTGTCGCCCCAGGTCAAGGCGCTCCAGCCTGTAGCCTCCACCGCTAGGACAAGCATTGAACCGCGCCACTTGGTCTGGGTGACCTGTTCCATCCGATGCAGCATTTCGGCCCAGTTCACCTTGCGGTCCATTTCCTCGAACTCATCGCAGAGCCTGTCTATGTTGTTGCTCCAATACTCCCGGTAGAACGACCCCCACATCTCCTTCAACGCGTCGCCAAGTGGAACTGGGAAAAGGCCAAGAAGCGACTCATTGTCGGGGTTCTCTGTATAGAGGCGTTTCTTCGCGAGCGTCTCTATAGTCGGAGAATAGAGGTTGAGCGGGCCATCACCGAAGTAGCGCTCTTTACCTGCGACGCGGTCGAATATCTCACGGTTTACGGCCTCCCGTGCACGTTTGTCGCCGCTGAGCGAGTAGCCGCCTCCATGCTGGCCAAGAAGGCCATACATGTTGAGCGTGTGCATGACGAGGTTCGCCATCGGATCAAGACTTATCACAAGCTCGCCATCGGGCACTCGAACGACGACCTCTGCACGGGCCACTTCCTTGTCGAATCGCACCGCCACTCTGGACTACCTCCTTACGACGTATGACGGATGCCCAAGCCGTCTCCAAAGCGCAAAGGCCTCGACTTCCGCAAGCCGTCAGACGTAAAGCGCAATCACTGTTCCGTGTGCGACGACCACCGCGTTCCCAAAGGAGCGGCTCCCGAGACAGGTCATCAATGCATTTAGGTCTCATCCCTTCACGCACCTCTGTAGGCGCGTTTCGCGTCGAGAAGTAACGTCGATACATCCGAAATGCGATCGAGCACTCTCGTCGCACCAGTAAACCCCGCCCGCCGAGTAAGGTCGGTCGCAATGACCCAGCAATCGAGTCCTGCGGCCCTAGCTGCCATAAGCCCACGTGGAGAGTCCTCTATCGCCAGGCATCTATCAGCAGGATATCCACTGCGAGCGATAACAGAGAGATACGGATCAGGCGCTGGTTTGGCCAGCACATAATCCTCACGCGTGATTGCGAAGTCGAAATACTCAAGCAGTTGTTGATAGCGCTCGTTCCGGACACGTCGCAACTCGGCGACTGCTGCCTCGCTCAATCCATCTGCCCGATACGACTGGAGCTTCGTGTATGTGACCGTGGAGCGTCAAGACCGGCTGCAGTCGCTCTATAGCCTGACTCACTGCCTTACTCCCAACGTGCTCTCCTCTGCGAATCCCGGCAGCCACATCGCCTCCTACGGTGTCGAGGCCGCCACCAAACGGCGGAGTATGTACTACCCAAATGTTAGCTCGGGTTATCTCCTGAAGCTCCTCCTCAATGCTCGGGAGCGAGTCAAGGAAGTCACTGGGCACACGCTGCAGCGGATTCCCAATCGTCGACGAGAAACTCGGATCAGGCATGGTGGCGTGGTCCTTAGATAGATCCCTCCGTTCCCAATGCTTGATCCGAAACGGGCTGGGAGGTATATACGGATACCCGACGAGGTCTACCCCATCGGGCACCTGTAGAGGATCTAGCGCAAGGCGCTGTATGCGGTGGTTTTCGGCGAACATCTCCTCCAAGCATTCCACAGCGTCAGGCCAGTCTACGTTGCCGGGTATCCAAAGAACCCTCGACCGAACCGCCTCCAGGAACCGCCTCAGCGGGCCCCGTGCAACTGCGAGTTGAGGACCTGCCTCGCGGCAATAGGCAAACAGATCTCCACCCAGTATGAGCAGGTCAGCTGCCGTGGCATCAACGAGATCGGCAAGCTGCCGGTATTGAGACTCATTGCCGTGAAGATCAGTAGCGAACACGATTCGCATTGCCGACAATCACCTGCCACCAATGCTTCTGCCAAACGAACTCGCGTGCCAGCGGCGCTACACCTGACTGCAGCCAACACGACGAAACATACCACTCGGGCCAGCGCATGTGCCTGCCAAACGATTCTTGCGTTATGAATAGATCTCACAGAGCTGCGATCGCTTTCTCTAGGAACTGCCTTCCAATGGAGTCGAGGTCACCCAAGTTGAGCATCAGCAATGACTGAACACATATCTCATAGCGCAGAACTCGAGTCATCAGCTCAGCTAAGCCTCTTGTCAACGCACCACGATCGGCACCGTTCAGTGCGTAGGTGTCCCAGAACAGGTCTTTCTCACTCTCGCTCCATCCGCCGTACACCCACACGGAAGCCACATCCGACAGCGGAATGCCAATGCGAGCAGATCCCCAGTCAGCCAAGACCATGCGTCCATGGGGGTCTCGAAGAAACAAAGCGCTGCACCGTCAGTTCCGATGCGAATCTCCTCATCGTCGCCAAACACAGCCTCACTTGCGGCTCAATACAGCGTCCGGTCGTTCTTCTTTGCCCATCGCTCAAACAACTGGACGCATTCGCGGCGATCAAGCTCGCTGACGCTGACCGCCTTCTCGGCTGCGGTGCCTTGGAAGTACTCGTATATGGCGTTGTCGGCAAACCCGATGGCCGCTGCGTCCCTTCGGTCGGCGCCGTAGTACACGGTCGGTATCCTCGCCCACATGATCGCCGCCATACACATGGGGCAGGGCTCGCAGGTCGAGTATATCACGCAGTCATCGAGGTGGCGTCGGCCGAGCTGCTTCGTCGCCGCACGAATAGCTGCTATCTCGGCGTGCATAGTCGGGTCGTTGGTCGCCAAGACCATGTTGCGGGCGGCTGCAACTATCTCGCCGTCCTTGACGATGACCGCGCCAAAGGGACCACCTTCGTTGGTCTCGAGGTTCTTTGCCGCCTCCTCGTATGCTGCCTTCATGAACTCGTTCACGTGTTGACACCCCCAGACTGTATTCCCAACACACTGTCGCGTCCGAATGAGACAGAGATCTCCGCTAGGTTAGTTATTCGTGGTCGATGCCTCATAGACCCTTCTTGCCACCCCCACGGGGCGCCGGGTTGTAAGTCGGATCACTAGGTGAGCTTCCTGTCGACGCCAATCTGAACTCGCCTCACCACCATTGGAGTGGGACTGACCTGCCCTTGTTGCGGTTGGCGTATTGACGTTATGACGTCATGACGTCATAATGGTAGTGTGTCTAGGAGGTGACGATCACAGTGCCAACCAAGAAGGCGACAGTATACCTTGATGCAGATCTGCACAAGGCATTGCGGTTGAAGGCGGTAGAAACATCGCGCTCTCTATCGGATCTGATAAACGAAGCTATTAGGCGATCTCTGACAGAAGATGCTGAGGATATTGCGGCCTTTGCGGAACGGGTATCAGAACCTTTGATTAGCTACGATGAGATGATCAAAAGGCTGAAGAACGATGGACGTATATAGGATCTTCTTCAAGAGATCAGTAGAGAAAGATCTCAAATCAGTACCAGCAGGAGATCTCAAGAGAATCCTTGCCAGGATCAGATTGCTGGCCAAGAATCCCCGTCCCTTGGGTAGTGAGAAGCTAACAGGCCAGGACAGATACCGTCTCCGCCAAGGCCCATATCGCATTGTCTACTCGGTGCAGGACGATGAGTTGACAGTGTGGATCGTCAAAGTGAGTCATCGGAAAGATGCGTACCGCTAGAGCGAACAAGTGCATTCGGCGATCCCCCGGACGTACCGATGAAGCCTTGCAGGTCGCCAGGGCGTTCCAGGACCGTCGGCGGGCCTTCGCGAGACAACAGGTTCGCACCTTTGGCCCGGTTTTCAGTCTGGCTCTCGTCGAAACGTCAGCGTTTCATCTTGCGGTGTCTCTGGGGAGATCTGTGACAGGCAGCCACGTGTTGGGGTCAATCCTTCGAGAGTACGGCAGAGGTCTAATAGGTGCCTTTCTTGCCAACCAATGCGCTGCACTTGCTATTGTGGATTTCCGTAAGCGATATCAAGTCACGGTACTCACTGATGGCGTCTTTCAATTCGTCCAGCTTGATTCTTTTCGCTCGCTCCAGCGAAATATCTGTTGCAAGAACCTCTTCTGCGAATCGTGAAGCGGCTAGGCTAAAGTCGGAATCGCAGCAAGCAACCTCCAAGACTCTCTTGCCAGATAGATATGCGCTTAAGTCCTGTGCTATCTTCTCCACTCTTCTCATCCCAAGCACTCCCATCATGTGCTCTATTCAGACCGGACTCGCTAGTACCTACTTCGGACGCGGAATCCGATATCTCGTCTGCGGGCGGCTCCTCGGATAGCTCTCAATGCCATCGGGTATTCGATGCCACGGAACGGCTAGCTCTGTCCAGATCTGGCGCGTGGGCTTTATGTGCTCTAAGTTGTCCAAAGTGCCGACCTTGATGTACACCTCCGTCGGGTAGCGCGTGAACGCAGGCGCCGCACAGCATCAACGGCCGGTGTCCGATCAAAGCTCGCATGCTGCGAACGTAGTCTCTCAATCTCGCTCTCACTCCAGTCAGATGTGTCGGGTAAGAGCCTCTGCTAGACTGCCCTGTCCGGTAGCCCGGGCGCCAGCTAGTTCACTCATACTGACGCCGCAGTATCTCCTTGACAATCAACCGCACATCTCGATAGCACTTCTCTTGCTCAATGGCCAGCGCCTTCAGGAACAGCAGTTTTTCCAGTGACACAACGAGTAGATCCCTCTCCTCGACCGCCCCTGTCTTGAGGCAGTCGTAGTCAAATCGGCAGATCTGGTTCCAGATCTCAAACCCGTACTCGCAGATCCCAATGTCGCCATATATGTCCTTAATGTGCCCAGGATACCTCTTGCGCAGCTCATCATGGTCGTAACGCGACACGACGAGATCGATGTCCGCACCGGCCGGGCGCAAGCCGTAGTACTCCATCGCCTTACCGCCGATCAGCAGAGGCTTGTCGCGGAATGAGTAGTTGAGTTTCTCCAAGCCTACGTCCATGTTTCACTCCTCTTCTGACAGTGCCTGGGTCAGGCGGCGTCCACCGCACAGGTCCGGCAGTCAGTGATGCATGTTCTCCGCACTAGAGGTCTTGCCGGTACAACCGGCACTCATGAACCCGGCTGAATCGCTGCCTTATCATCTCTGGCCTGTCGCCGACGTAATGAGCAAACGCTTGGCAGACAGACAGACCGAAACCCATGGAACTCGTACCGCCGGCGTGCCGTCTCGTCGTCTTGGGGTCTAGCTCCGGCCGCGGACGCTCTCATCGCATGATCGCACTTCTTGGGGAGCTTCGCCAAGGTCGACATCGCAGACATCATCGCGCCACACCCGAAGAGCCCATGGGATGCGTGCGGCATGACCCGGATCGATCCCGGAGGGCGTTTACTATCGATCGCAGAGGGCGCTCACTCGCCCGAATACCAGTCCTCCGAAACCGGCGTCCTGTCCACAAACAGGTCTCGGTTTCTCTTGAGAAGAGAAGACACGAGATCTACCATCGGCCTGGCATCGCAGACATACGTCTTGGCGTCACCAATCCTGCCGACCCAGGCAATGCCTGTCTTCAGAAGAGCTTCTTCGATCTTGTCGTGGCTTTGCGAGATGTCGCCTGAAGGATGGTAGTGCCGCCTCGAGGGTCTGTCGATGAGCCGTCCGTCTGGGGTTCGGATCTTGAGCAACTGATGGGTTTCCGTGAGTCTGTTGGGTATGCCATTCCATTCCTCGACCCCGTGAATGGTAGTGTTGGTTTTCAACGAGCACCCAACAAAGAGGATCTTCGCTCCTAGGTCATACAACCTTCCATAGCATCCGCCTCGAGAGCAAGGGGTGTCCCACTGTTCCTCGCCTTTCACGTACTCCTCAGCTCCCCGTCCGATCGCGGCAACGGAGTGCGTCGGGTGCCATGAACGCGCTACACCAGGTCTCTTCATGAACAGGTTGGGCAGGATGCCGACGCAGGCCGGCTCGGTCGTCGGATTAAACACGTTGTACTCATCGTTGATCTGTCGCCACGTATGCGTCGGAAAGACCAACAGCCCGTCGCTGAAGTACTCAATGAACGCGTCAAGGACAGCGTCCGCCCGGCCATCAACCTCTCCGATCGACTTCATTGAGGAGTGTACCAGGACCGTATTGTCCGCTCGCAACCCCATGCCTTTGAGCTGCCTTTTGATATCTTCCCTTGTGTAGGCCATTGCGATCATCCATTTCTGCTGATCAGCTTGACCCGATGGCCACTTCACACGGCCAATAAGTACGACTTACCCCATGACGGAGTAATATCCTTCAGGGGCGTCGCAGTCCGTCGAAAAACCGCACTCCGCCTGGATGGTTGGAGGTGCGGTAATGGGTTGCCGTAACAGTCCTTCTGAAGCGCCTGCGCATCACCTACGACCAAGGGTCCCGCTAAAGGCAACAACGCGTTCATTAGTCCAGTGCGCCGCCACTTAAGCGATGGTGTCACTCGTGGCTCCCGATCCTTGGAACGGAGAGGCCATCACAAATCCTGATAACCAGTTTCTCTGCGATCTCGGAATGACGAGGAACAGTCTGAACCTCGCCCGTCTGTGGGTTGAGCCAAAGCGAGTGCGAGCGCCCCTCGCGCTTGAGTACGCACCCGTATCTCCGCAGATGCCGCAGGAGTGCTCCTCGCTTCACTGCACACTCACTCGCTCTACGATTGCGTCAGTTGGGATTCCTCTCAGCCCCTGTTCCCTTCTGTCTTCTAGGATCAACCGAATAGCGTCCGAAAGGCTGGAGAGCGCTTCGTTCTTCGTCCGCCCCTGGCCATTGGCGCCGGGCATCTCGGGGCAGTATGCGATGAACCATTCTCCGTCCTGCTCGATGACCGCCGTGAACTCGTTGACCACAGAAGCCAACCTCCTTTCCACGTCAGAATGGCTCGTCATCTCTATTCTACCTTCAGATAGCTTAGTCCCGCCGGAGTAAGACTGGCCGAAGAAAGGATTCCTTAGCTTATACTACCGCTTGATCGCAAGTATGATTGTGCCCAGACCGACCAGCGAGATCCCGAACCAGTCTTTCACGCTCGGCCGTTCGCCGAGGAATATCACAGCGAATATGGCAACCAAGACAACACTCAGCTTATCGACCGGAGCGACCTTGGACGCCTCGCCAATCTGGAGTGCTCGGAAGTAGCAAACCCAAGAGGCACATGTCGCAAGTCCGGAGAGGATCAGGAACAGAAGCGTCTTCCGGGGCAGTGTCAGTGGGTTGGTCCATTTGGCTGTCGCCACCACAAACGCGCCAAGCACGAGCACAATCACGAAGGTGCGGACCAGCGTCGCAAGATCCGAATCGACGCCCTGTATGCCGACCTTCGCCAAGACGGACGTAAGTGCTGCGAACACAGCCGATAGGAACGCCCATATCAACCAATCCGGTGTCGATGTCATACTGATCACCTCGCCGGTGTCAGTTTCTCCATCGTAAGGTGATTCCCTGCATGTCCTCAGGCAGTGGCCAACTCTCGGCTAGACAGGCCAAGACTCGGGCGGGATTCTTCTATATCCCTTGACAGTGCTATCGGTCAAGATGGTGGTCCGGATCTCCTCCAATGCCTGCCGATCTCCCTGCCACAGAAGCCGCGAGCCGGCCTCATTCACATCGATCCACCCAAATGCCGTGTGCTCAGGGTTGACTGTAACGGCGGCGTCTTCATCCACGATTGCGCAGAACATGGGAGCGACGTTGAGCGAGTCATTGTCAGGTCTGTAGAAGCTGGTAATCGTGCCAAGGCAATAGAGCTCCACAGGCACCAAGTCGGCTTCCTCGCGCATCTCGCGCAGCACCGCCTGCAACGCAGTCTCACCAGGCTCTATCCCGCCTGAGATCACATGCCATGTCCCACCCATGTATCTGTCCTCCGCCCGCCGGGCCATCAAGAGCTGGTAGCCGTCCCCGTGCGGTCGGATAACCAGTACTGTGACGAAATAGACATGCTTCATGGCAAACACCATCCCTCGCCTCTCGTCCTACACCTGATCGGGGAAGCTCATCGAGCAGTCGACGACTTCGTAGGTGAGGCTATCGAAGCACTCCGTAGTGATCTTGTATACGGATTCGCCGATAGCACCGCAATAAGCTTCATCCTCAAACACTGCGCAGGCGGATTCGTCTATCCCCCACCCGATACTGGTCCGGGTGGTCGCCATGGCACTGACTAGATCAGGGAGGGCATTCCGCTCGGCAAAGTGAGCCTCGACGACTGCACCCTTGAGAAGACCCAATCCGTCTACGACCTGGGGAGCCTCATTGCTCCGTTCCGGATCCAAGACGCAGACCTGAGTTGTAATGATCGCTCCAGCAGACAGCCCGGCGACTGGGATCCCACTGTAGTACCGCTCCCTGATAGCACTACGAATTGGCTCGGTCGCATACAGCCGATGATAGGTCGGTGTATGTCCTCCGCCGATGAAGATACCCGACGCCGGATGAAGCTTGGCCAATGCCTCATCCACATCAAGTAACCCTCTGCCATCTGGAGTGATGGCGAAGAGGTTCGTCGCGCCTCTCAGAACGAAAGAGCGAAGGTACTCATCCTTGTGCTTCCCCCACCCCTGTGCGTCCTGCATCAGGAGAGCAATCGCAGCTTCAGGGCCTCCTGCAGCTGCCATAAAGGCTGGGGCGAATCGATCAACTGCAGCCATGCCTCCGAGCAGAAAGAGACGTCTGCGTGACAACTACCTTCACGTCCTTTCGCCGAGTACTCCATACAAACCAGACAAACCTAACGACCTTGCGTATCCGCAACGGCCAACCGAGGAGCAGCGACACGAGCTGCATTCTATGCGGAGGCGCTTGACAGACGCAAGCCGACTGCGGCATCACATATCATAACGGCTTCTTCGTAGTCTCAGCACCTGTCAGCTCAACAAACGGCACTCCAAACTTGGCTGCCTGCTCCTGTAGCCAAACAGCCACGAGCGAACTCCTGCGCACAAAACGGTAGGCCAAACGTGCCGGATCCCTGCGCTCGCTGTAAGGCCTGGTCGGATAGCCAAACGACACCTAAGAACGGCCTCAGAGACTCCAATCCAGACCGAGCCGATTGCGGGTTCTTGCTTCCGCCATGGGTGCGACGCGTTCGAGCAGCAAGGTCCAACCCTCGGTCACAGCCAGACCTTCTAAGTCCAGTCTGCAGCGAATCACCGCTTTGATCGCCGGCCACAGCGCTCGGTGGGCTCTGACCGCATCAGCAAGGAGCACTTCAGGCGAATGAGAGACGTAATACTGCTCATAGTCGGTAAAGCTATACGCATGCAAGTCAGGATGAGATGCTGGGCTAGTGACTGCCCGTGCGGCTTCGCCTATGATGTCAGTCTGTATCAGGGGCACTCCAAGCAACCGTGCCAGATCTTGTGCCACTGTCGTCTTGCCACTAAGGGGCGCTCCACCGACGAGCATGACTTGCACAGGCTGTCCCTCTTTCGTTGGATTCATTCGCACTCCACTCCGACCAGCGATCTTGAGCTAGGGCAGCAACGCGACAGCTGTCCACGAGTACGAAGATCTGCCGCTACGTCTGCAGAAGACGCCAATTAGGTGCTGGAATCGCCAAGCGTCTTGGAACCTGGCTCTGCGTATCCGGTTTCCTTAGCAGCGTCCGTTATAGACCTCAGCGCTCTCGAGAGGTACTGTGGTGTGAGTGCGCGATGTCCCCAGCGATCGGCATTGGCGATTAGCTGTCCGATCTTCCATATGCTCCGGGCTACCGTGAAAACGGGAATAGCCTCAAGCTCATGGTCGATGAGTTCACGCACGCATGAATAGCCAGAGAGGAAGGCGCTCCACAATTCAGCATCGAAGCGTGCGAAGTCCAAGCTGGTGCAGTGCATGGTGGCCAGGGCATGACAACTGGCAATCTGGTTGAGTGCGGACCTCAGGACAGCGTGGCGCACAGCTTACAAGGACAAGTGATCGATCCGGTGAAGCTCTCCTTCGTCACCAATCTTTGGATTCCTCCATCCATCGGCATGAGGCAGGACCTCCGCCTGAAAGCTGACCGTTCTCATCTTCAGCTCGTGCGTTGCAGGTGCCTGCCTCGCAAGGAAGAGGCCATCGCCTAGCTTGATACCTTGACCAACAACGACACAGGCACGATCATCGAGAACCTCACGTTCATCACATCGGTAGCTGCACTAGGTGGTCGGATGTCGGGTGATGGATAGGCTCAGCCGCACACTCTCCCCAAAGAGAGTGTCTCACTCTGCAGGCCATCCTTCTCCCATTCTCGGGCGACATCTGCAGCGGACCATCCACCCTCACTTCACGGCCAAACGCCGGCTTTCAGGCTGAAGTCCCGCTCCCAGCCCAACAAGACTCGCGCCGGTTGCTGGATGTGCTTACTAGTTTGCGAGGCGAGCAGCGCACCAGGCTGAGATCCGCTGGTTGCGAGCCTCGATGAAGCTGACTGCAAGTTCTCGATATCTCATGTAGGACGCCATGCCGTTTGGCACCGGTGACGAGCTGAAGTCGTCAAACGGCAAGAAAAATCTAACGGCCGAGCAAGCGCTGGTGACCAAGTCCTGCAGGAGGAAGAACTCTACGTATCCACGGAAGTCACCAAACAACCCGAAGAAATCACCGTATCGTGCAAGCGTGGAACTCAAAGGGCTATCCATGTTGAGGTAGTGCCTTCGGATGCACTCAACCGTCAGATCAAACCTGTCCTTGACTCGGGGATGGAACCCTCGGGCGCCGTTAATCGTCATCTGACGACCGATGCGGTTTGCGGGAAACAACATCATGCCTCCGATCGTGTAACCCTTTCGCTTGAAAGCCTCAAGCTCTTCGGGTATTCCCTTGATAACGTTCGACAGGCATGCTTCTTTGCTGAATGTAGGAATCACCGTGTCGCTCGACAGTCTAAACTCACCTAGTTCAGAGCGATGATGGAGATAGACTCCGGGCGTAGTGTCGACGAGGTCAAACATCATGCCGTTTGGCAGCGGTTTGCTCCATAGGAGCTTATGATACCGACGAAGTGTGGGACTCATCGCGTCCGGGTCCGCTTTCGGGTAGCCCGGTGTATCTGTCCGGAAATCGAAGGTGGTATCCAGCAGAAGGCACTCGTCCACAGACTTCCTACCCCCCTTGTATCCGTGTGTGGCTAACGGCGTTGAGCTCAAACGATCGTACGCAACGTTGTCGCGCTCCAAACACTTGTCAGGCGGCACCTTCACCGCACCATAACCCTGTCCAGCAGCCCAGGACTCTAGCTAGATTATGTTGCCTGCCGATCCACCGAACCGAAAGCTCCCGCTCCTCTAACGCTGGTGTTTAACCGAGAACACGCTCGCAAAGCATTGCGAACAGCCTCGAATCATGCGCAATCAGGTTGGTGTGGATAGTTCTAGCTCCCACACTGATCCTCTCACTTCGTGGAATCGGCCTGACAACCCCGCACATTACCAGCGGCTGTCGCCAGTCTCGATTATTGCAGCTGCCCCGCCACCCAACCGGCGAATGCGCCTGGTGGGAAGCCTCCCCGTATTTCTAAACCTGAAACTGCTCAGGAAGCCCATATATCAACTGCTCACATGAGTTGTGCACTAAGATCGGGTCTTCCGAATCCCGTCGCGGGGTGAGGGCCATTCCTCTATCAGGTATCTCTCCGACAATGCCACTCGCGAAGTACAACGCATTCATAATCGCTGCCTCGATGCGTTGGAGCACCCTTTGACTAGCTTCGACAGGTGCCACAAAGACTCGATAGGCATCGAGGAGCCTGTCAGCCGCAATCCGAATCTCCGACTCACGTTCAGCATACTCCCGCTCCGCACTGACGGACCGGCGACCAAACCAGAAGCCTGGCCACACCACCTCACGCCGGCCTCGTTTCAGGATCGAAGCGTCGAAAATCGTATAAACGCCACTGCGATACGCTCTAGTATGCTCACGGAATCGCACTCGGAAAGGGCGGTTGGTGTAACCGGCCGCATAGACCAAGAAACCGGCTTCGTAGTTGACAGTCCAGAGATATAGGCCGCAATGATCGGCGAACTTCGAATCACCAAGATTACGAACATGAACCTCGTTACGCGCCCCGGGCCAACCGAATGGCCCTCGCCATACCAACTCGATGCTTACAATCCTCTCCGACGGTCTCACGGGCCACCACCTGCCTCCACTACTCCTCCTGCTAGCTCGTCCCAGCATTCTCGCTAATAGAATACGAGACAAGCGAATCAAGATGATCCGTCTGCTAGAGACCCACTCATATGACATTCTTGGCGACGCAATCGGCTCCCTCGATCAGCTCCATAACCCGTTCTGCAGTCGGGTCGGTTGATCTCCTATGCGTGCACATGTTTGGTATATCGGCCAGATAGGAGATCGTGCGCCAGGTCGCCGTGTCACAAGCGCCGGCCAGCGCACGAGCCGCGTGCGGACTTTCCTTGATTAGGGACTTAGCAGTCTCCAGTTCTACATCTTGGAGATCAGCTTGAAGACTAGCTTCGGTGTTAGACAAGACAGAGTCGATGAATGAACCAAGTGAACCCAAGATGGCAATCTGGTTTGCCAGACACTGTACGGTTCGTTTGCGAGAATCAAAACCCGTATAAAGAATGCTGTTGAGCGCAATCCCCTTGATGTAGTCCTGGATGACGTACGTGACGTAGCCCACTCCCCTCCTCTTAGGATCGGGTTCGTAGCACTTACGGAATTCGTGGTACCGATCGAGCGCAAGGGCTTTGACCGCGCGCAACGCTTTGGTGTACCGCGCTTGATACCCGAAGTGGAAGCGCAACTCATCTTCGGCGGCAAGGTCGCGCTTGGCGCTGATACCACTGACAGCGGGGGACAGACGCGAGCCCAAGCTGAGCACGGATCCATCTGCAAGTCGGAAGTCCATGCCATTACTCATCGCTCAAGCCATTACTGCGAATGGATTCTGTGCGCTCCTGACTCGTGCAATCATCGCGCGTAAAGTACTGGGATCTCGTACTCTTTCCGAAGAGCTGATAACTTCTCCGCCGCTCTTGTTGAGCACATGGGGTAGGTCATGGTAGTTCCAAGTTCTCCACGGCCGAGCAGGACCCATACGGCCCTGATACCGTATCCGCTCTGGACAAGATGAGTGGCCAAACAGGAGCAGCAGATGTGGTAACCGGCATGTTTGTCGATTCAGGACCTCACGACCGCATCCTGGACAGCTCGCTGGATAGGTAACGGATTCGATCATGCTTCCCTTGGTCACCAGTCGATGGATTCCTCCATCTGCCGGCCTGTGGAAAGACCCACTGCCAGCGCCGGTCGAAGCTCCGCAGCCGGAGTTCGAACAAAGCTGGCTGCAGAATCCCCTGACGCCTTCATTACCAGACCAGCGATGTATGTCCCAGCACGATAGGCGATCCCTTGTCGGCACTCACGGTTGACATTATGTACCTCAACAGACACAACTCGCCTCACGCGATCAGTCCTCCGATCCGCCTAGCGATCACTATCGTGCCGTCTCAACCTAGGTAAGAGGAACCCGGTCCGAGAAGCATAGCGACTCCACATGTCAGGAAAAGCTGCCGCAAGTGCACGTTCCTCTGCTCTCGCTCGTCGTATCGCTGCAGGAGCGAAGAGTACAACAGCGAGTACGAGGCCTGCCGCACTCCTCGTAACAAATGCAGCGCCGCATAACGCAATGAGGATGGCCACGTATGTTGGGTGCCTAACGTACCGTGTCAACGCCGGTTTGCTTTTGACCCTCCTACCGCCGGAATGGAATTGACCCACCCGGATGGTATGACCGCTAGTGTCACGAATAGAGTGTCAATCGGTGTCCGGCTTCACCTCCGGTCTGG
>Ga0134094_1002703_pt1 | contig 14373 bp, 10 predicted proteins | sample 5_1taG_FD_94458 | JGI IMG/M metagenome (GOLD analysis project Ga0134094, IMG submission 94458) | Switchgrass degrading microbial communities from high solid loading bioreactors in New Hampshire, USA - 5_19_20_110_A1 metaG | ecosystem: Engineered > Bioreactor > Semi-continuous > Anaerobic >... | reverse complement strand
TGTGGCTGGAGCCTTAAAAAAACCGTCAAAGCGGTAGGAGGTCACACCAGTCCACAGCGCCTGCGTGCATTATATCAAGCAACAAGAAAACTTGCGCTTGACAGCGCAACTTAATAATACTAGTTGACTATATCAAAGAGAATTCAGCAGTACTCTCATCATTGGGACTGTTGTTCCCGTTCCTGTTATCGGCAATTTTGAAGACCGCGCAGGGTTCCTCCACCGTCGCGATAACCACAACAGCAGGTATAATTGCCCCTATGTTGGCGGCTTTAGGACTCAATACACCTATGCTGACTGCATTGACTGTAATAGCGATCGGCGCAGGCGCAATGACAGTTTCCCATGCCAACGACAGTTACTTCTGGGTCGTAACCAATTTTGGCAATATGAAGGTTGAAGACGGATACAAAACACAGACAATGGGCACGCTTGTGGTAGGGATTGCTGCGATTGTCAATGTATTCATTGTATCTCTCTTTTTGTGAGATCAGAAACCTGGGAAAAACATTGGAATTTTATTATATTAACAGTAAAATGTGCGCCGGGGTATAAACTTCGGCGTCTCCTGTGTTAGAGAACATAATGTGTTGGTAAAACTAAACTATACATCATTATACTTTTACGGGACAGGAGGAAATGCGTATGAGTTTGAGGGATGACTCGAATAAAATAATAGAATCGGCTATTAATGCGGCATTGCCCGATACGGCAGTGAAGACGGCTTTGAAGGATGAAGACTTTTCCGGAGGGAGATTACTGCTAATATCAATAGGCAAAGCAGCCTGGTCAATGGCCAGGGCGGCTTGCGACATTCTGGGCAGCCGGATTGACGGGGGGATAGTCATAACAAAGTACGGCCACTCAAAGGGGAATTTACCGAATATCAGGATCATGGAGGCGGGGCATCCCATTCCCGACGCCAATTCTTTTCTGGCGACAGAAGAAGCTATTAAGATGGTTACAGGTCTGTCTTCCCATGACAAGGTGCTGTTCCTTATTTCGGGCGGCGGTTCAGCTTTGTTTGAAAAGCCCTTGATAGATGAAAAAGAGCTTACAAGTCTTACAGAGCAACTTTTGGCTTCCGGCGCCGATATTACCGAAATAAACACCATCAGGAAGCGTCTGTCTGCCGTAAAGGGCGGAAAATTCGCAAAACTCTGCGAACCGGCCCAGGTTATCTCGGTAGTACTATCCGACATAATCGGAGACCCATTGGACATGATAGCTTCCGGGCCTGCATATCCCGATTCGTCAACCTCGGAACAGGCCATAGAGATAATACGCAAATACGGAATTACCGTGTCGGCACAAACGATGGACTTGTTAAAAAAGGAGACACCCAAGGAACTGAGAAATGTCAGGACTAAAATTACAGGCAGCGTTACCCAGCTTTGCGCAGCAGCGGAGCGTACATGCCGGGAACTAGGGTATGAGCCGACGGTATTAACCGCAAGCTTAAGGTGTCAGGCCAGGGAAGCCGGCAGTTTTTTGGCTTCAATCGCCCAGTATTATAATTCATCTGATAAATCCCTTGCTTTTATAGCAGGAGGAGAAACGGTCGTTCAGTTGAAAGGAAAAGGCAGGGGCGGCAGGAATCAGGAACTTGCCCTGGCAGCTGCTGAATATATTTCTCAGCTCAATAATGTCGCAGTTTTCTCGGTAGGGTCTGATGGTACGGACGGACCGACTGATGCGGCAGGCGGATATGTGGATACAAATACTAAGAAAATTTTATCCCAAAAAGGTATTGATATATTCGAAACGCTGGAAAACAACGATGCATACCATGCGCTCCAGGCCAGCGGCGGGCTTATTATTACAGGTCCAACTGGAACAAACGTAAATGACCTGGCAGTATTGCTTATAAAAAGATAATGGTTTAAATATCCTGTTTTGTGCAAGTTATATGGGAGCAAGGCTTATCTGTGGACGGCATATGGTCGTTGTTGACAATGCGTTTTTCAAGGTGCTATCATTAATTATAATCATTTATTTTCTATAATTTATTATTATAATCATGCCAATGCAATCCATGATGAGTTTCAACCATTCATCAGAAAGGAAGATACAGAATGTTTAAGGTCTTTCTTGTCGAGGATGAAAATGTGGTACGCGAAGGCATACGCAAAAACATTCTTTGGGAACAATATGGCTTTCATTATACCGGGGATGCTTCGGACGGTGAGCTTGCCCTGCCCATGATTCGGGAGATACAGCCGGATCTTCTTATTACAGATATCAAAATGCCTTTTATGGATGGGTTGTCTTTAATTAAGCTGGTACGTCAAGAACTTCCAAAGACAAAAATTGTCATAATCAGCGGATATGATGATTTTTTATATGCGCAGCAGGCCATTCGCATGGGTGTGGATCAATACTTGCTTAAGCCGATCATTAAGGAAAAATTGGTTGAAGTATTGATGGGACTTCATGAAAAAATGCAGGAGGAGCGAAGGCAGCAGGAGTACATAGAAAACTTCAAAAGGGAAGCTCAGGAATACGAGAATTTTGCACGCAGAAGATTTTTTGAACAAATAGTTACGGGTGGTCTGAGCGTATCAGAAATCTCAGAAACCGCCAAGAACCTGAATATAGATATTAACGCTCCGTTCTATAATATTGTCCTTTTTTCACTCAGCAGTGCCGAATACGATGGAAGCGTGCCGGAGCTCTATACTGAAAACCTTGTGGAAGTACAGGAGAACGTTACCAACTATATTATCAATCATCCGGATTTAGTTTTTTTCAGATGGAACATCACAACTTTTGCCGTTTTGGTTAAGGGTTCACAGGAAGATATCGTCGAACGTAATACCAGGGACTGTATAGAGAATATCAAAAACCGTTGTATTTCAGCCGGGCAGGATATAGGCTGGCATATTGCGTCCGGGACACCTGTTTCCCGGCTTTGTGCCATCCCGGCATGTTTTGCAGAAGCCAGCCGCATATTGTCTTACCGTTATTTATGTCCTGAGGACCATATACTTTCAGAAGCCAGCATAATTAATTTGCGGAAAAATAACAGTTCAAAAACAGGCGGAGGAAATAAGGAAATCGACCTGGCTCATGTTCGAAAGTTTTTGAGCAGCGGAACCGAGAAAGAAATCGATGATTTTGTTGAGCAGCTGGTGCAAAACTCGGCTAATGAATTTACTTCGCTTTCGATGTTCTGCAGATACTTGAAAATGACAGTTTATTTTGCGGCAATAGAATATCTTGATTCAATAGGCTGTCGTGCGGACAGTTTATGGTCAACAGAATTCCGGCCGGATGACAGCACGTCTACAATTGATGATGCCCGGCAGTATGTATATCAGGTTATCAGACAGACCATTGAATTGCGGGATCGCGAAAGTGCAAAGCAACAACATGATATTCTAAGTAAGGCTATCGATTTTATAGATAACTGTTATTCCGATACGACCATCTCACTTGATAAAGTTGCAAAAAAAGTGAATATAAGTCCCAATTACCTGTCAGCGATATTTAGTCAGGAAATGGGACAAACCTTGACCGAATACCTTACCTATAAACGAATTGACGAAGCCAAACGCCTGCTCCGCCATACAGACAAGCGTTTAAACGAGATTGCGGCCGAAGTCGGATACAAGGATCCGCGTTATTTCAGTTTTGTATTCAGAAAAGTAACAGGTTGTACCCCAAGTGATTATCGAAGAGGAATGAACAGTGAACGTTAAATACATGAGAAGAGAAAAAAAAATTAAAATGCAGAGCAGGCTATGGAATATGATTATATTGGTAGCGCTGCCGCTGATGGTTGTTATTTTCGCGCTTGCAATTGTGGGTATTGCGTATGCGTTTCGTTATAATGCCATTTTAAACAATGTTACAACAGCTTCTGAGTTTAATCAGAATTTTAAAGACGATGTTGATTTAAAAATGTACTATTATGTGATTGACAGCCAGTATTCGGAAGGTTTGCCGCTGGATGAGGTGAAGTCGGCGAAGGAGATTGCACAAAAATTAAGCGAAACTACAACGAAAAAGAACAGTATCCGGGCAATCAGCAGTGTATTAAGCCTGTGCAACAATCTTGAGCAGAAGATGCAGCAAATAGCTGAGACAAAAGAGTATGACTCCCGTGTTGACCAGTTGGAAAAGAATATCTATATCCTGACTGACCTGATCCAAAAATTCATGTATACCTATCTTTATTACGAGTCGGCATATCTCAATAGTCTGCAATCAGACATGATAACAAATATGATCGTTCTGATGGTTATTGTCGTATTCTTTTCGCTTGTACTGCTTTATGTTCTTCTTGCAAGCTCAAAAAAATTAAGCCGCAAGATCGTTGATCCGATAGACATGATATGTGAGCGCCTGGAAGCCATCGGCAAAGGCAGTCTGACGGTTCGTGAGCCTATACAGGCCGACATAGAGGAGATACAACTTCTCTCCAACGGAATTGAAAACATGGTGGAACGCCTGATAAAGCAGATTGAAAAGAACACCGAGCAGGAAAAGCAGCGCAGACGCACCGAATTCGCGCTGCTGCAGGCGCAGATCAATCCACATTTTCTTTATAATACACTGGATACCATCGTATGGCTGATTGAGTCTGAAGAAATCAACGAAGCGGTAAAAATGGTTGCGAGCCTCTCGAACTATTTCCGTTTTACATTAAGCCGGGGTAAAAACGTTATCACCATCGAAGAGGAAGAACAGCATGTCAGAAGTTACCTTGAAATACAGCAGATGCGTTATCGAGATTTAATGGATTATGAAATTGATATTCCGGATCAACTTAAAAAGTTCATCCTGCCAAAGCTGACCCTTCAGCCCCTGGTGGAAAATGCCCTGTATCACGGCATAAAAAACAGGCGGCGAAAAGGGTTTATCCGATTGACCGGCAAGGCGGTAAACGGACGTATAATTCTGGAAGTAACGGATGAGGGTCGCGGCATGACAGAGGAACGCCTGGCAGAAGTCAGAGCTTCTCTTACCGAAGGAACCAACGAAGGATTCGGATTGAGAACGGTACACCAAAGGATACAGATACTGTTTGGACCGGAATACGGTTTATCATTAGAAAGCACGCTGGATGTAGGAACAAAGGTTATTGTGACCATTCCTATGAAGACCAGCGATAAGGAGATGGCGATATGAAAAAACTTCTTGCTGTGTATTTTTGCCTGGCCATATTATTGTGTACAGGTTGTTCTAAGGAAGAGCAGCCTGAGCCAATATTCGGCAATACGGAAGATAAGCTGATTGTTGTGGGGTTTTCGCAGGTGGGAGCCGAATCGGAGTGGCGGGTAACCAACACTGAGAATGTGAAATCGACATTATCTGAAGAAAACGGATATGTTTTGTTTTTTGATGATGCCAGACAGGAACAGGAAAACCAGATTCGCGCCATCAGGATGTTTATTCAGCAGGGTGTGGATTATATCGTATTCTCACCTAAAGTTGAAACAGGATGGAATTCCATTTTAATGGAAGCCAAGGAAGCCAATATACCGGTTATAGTCATTGACAGGTATATTGATCAGCCGGATGACGAGTTGTATACGGCATATATTGGTTCTGATTTTTATAAAGAAGGCGATATAGCAGTTCAATGGCTGACAGATTTTTTGAAAAAACGGGGAAGAGAGGAAGAACCGATACGGATAGTCCATATCCAGGGCACAATAGGTTCCACTCCCCAGCTTGGAAGAACAGCGGCGCTTGAGGCGGCAGTCAGCCAGAATCCCAACTGGGAAATGGTGGCGCAGGAATGCGGTGATTTTACAAAAGCCAAGGCATACGAAGTCATGGGTTCAATACTGAAACAGACAAAAGATATAGACGTAGTATATTGCGAAAACGACGGTGAGGCGCTGGGTGCAATCGCCGCAATGGAAGAGGCCGGACTGAAGTGTGATCCAAACGAGGGAGTGATAGTGATTTCATTTGACGCAACCAGGCTTGGACTCGAATACTGTCTGTCGGGTAAAATAGCGTTGAATGTGGAATGCAATCCCCTGCAGGGTCCATATATCGACCGGATTATCAAAAAGCTGGAGCTAGGAGAACCGATAGAAAAGATAAATTATATTGATGAAACCTATTTTGACTACTCTACGATTACAAGGGAAATGATCGAGAAGAGGGATTACTGAGGTCAATTAATTACTGAGGTTGGTTATTTTAATATAAATGATTGAAATATTACGATGACTTTTAAAATATATATGGTACAAAGATATTGATTGTTCACTTTTTAACTGAGTTGGTTGAAAATTTTACGAATTTTAACCCTAAAACTTGTTTTTTTTTGGTTAAAAGTTATATGCTTGAAATAAGGATAACAAAAAATAAATGAAAGGGGAATAAAAAATGAAAAGAATCTTAGCCTTAGTCTTAGTAGCAGTACTGACATTAGGATTAGCAGCATGCGGTTCACAACCTGCAGCGCCGGCAGAGCCATCTTCACCTGCTGCACCGAATGCTCCTGCTGCACCAGCAGCACCAGCAGCACCTGCAGGCGACGGCCTCCTAAAAGTCGGTATCGTTAACAATCCGCCTTCAGAGTCCGGATATCGTGCTGCAAACGTTGCAGACTTTGAAAAAGTCTTCACAGAAGCAAACGGGTACAAGACTACTACATTCTACAGCCTGAAGAACGATGAACAATTGAACGCTGCACAGCAGTTCATCACTGATGGCGTGGACTACCTCCTTATTTCAGCAGCTGCAACAGACGGGTGGACCACCGTTCTTGAGAGCGCAAAACAGGCCGGTATCAAGGTATTCCTTTTCGACCGTATGATGAACGTAGATGAAAGCTTATATGAAGCCGCAGTTGTTTCCGACATGAGGAAAGAGGGCGAAATGGCCGTTAACTGGTTGTTGGATCTGAATCTGCCTGAATACAATGTAGTACATATTCAGGGCGCAATGGGCAGCGATGCTCAGATCGGTCGTACAGGCCCGTTAGACGAACAATTCCAAAGCGGCAAGATGAAATGTGTCGTTCAGCAGACCGCTACCTGGGATGAAGCTACAGCAAAGCAGATTGTAGAATCAGTTATCAACTCAGGCGAAAAATTCAATGTGGTATATGCTGAGAATGACGGTATGGCTAAGGGAGCCGTTGCAGCATTGGACGAAGCCGGTATTACCCACGGAATCAACGATGACGGATCGCCAAAAGAAGTTATTGTTATGGGATTCGACTGCAATAAATGGGCTCTCGAAGAATTACTTAAAGGCAACTGGAACTATGATGGACAGTGCAGCCCATTCCAGGCATCTGTAATTGATTCTATGATTAAGGATCTTGAGGCTGGCAAGACACTGCCTCAAAAGAAAGTTATCAACGAAGAAAAATTCTTCGATGCAAGAACAATTACACAGGAAGATATAGACAAATATGGTATCTAAATAAAAAAACTGATTCCGGTTTTCATAAATGTTATTTCACCTTTTAATAAGAAGAAGTTTTATGCGATGTGGAGTATGCGGATATTTCCGCATACTTACATCGTTATTATAACGAGATTTGCCTGATCTGTTTTCCATATTGAGTTTCAACGACTCGGAACACGTCCGGAATCTTTGATTTCGGTAACGGGCGGTGTCGTTCAAAAGAGAGTGATAATGCTTTAAGGATGGTAGCTATGCAAAACGACAATGTTTTATCAATGAGAAGTATAGATAAATCGTTTCCGGGTGTTCAAGCATTGAAAAATGTTGATTTTAATCTAAGAAAAGGCGAGATTCATGCCCTGATGGGCGAGAACGGAGCCGGAAAGTCAACTCTGATTAAAACTTTGACAGGGGTATACCCAAAAGATTCAGGTCAAATTTTCATAAATTTTGATGGCACTGTTAAGGAAGTAAATATAAAATCTCCTTTTGATGCTCAGAATATGGGCATAAGTACTGTTTACCAGGAGATATCTTTATGTCCTAACCTTACTGTTGCCGAAAATATGTTTATCGGCCGCGGCAATTACCGTATGGTAAACTGGCGCACTATGAAAAAGAAAACAACGGATATACTGAATAAATTAAATATCCCTGCCAGAGCCACTCAACAACTCGGTACCTGTTCAATAGCAGTACAGCAAATGGTGGCTATTGCCCGTTCGGTTGACATGGATTGTAAAGTACTTATCCTGGACGAGCCCACTTCGTCACTGGATGAACAGGAAGTTGACAAGCTTTTCTCCCTGATGCGTGATCTTAAATCACGAGGCGTCAGCATTATCTATATTACACACTTTCTTGATGAAGTGTATGAAATATGCGACAGAATAACCGTTTTGAGAAACGGCGAGCTGGTAGGAGAGTATGAAATAAAGGATTTACCGCGTGTACAGCTTATTTCAAAGATGATGGGCAAAGATCTCGATGATATATCATCCCTGCAGAACAGAAAGTCAATAGATGAAAAGTCAGATACCTCACCTGTTTATGAGGCAGTTGAATTATCCAGTCTGGAATGTACCAATCCATTTGATTTCAAAATCCATAAGGGCGAAGTAAACGGTTTCACCGGGTTGCTTGGTTCCGGCCGCAGCGAAAGCGTTCGGGCTATTTTTGCTGCAGATAAAATTACCAGCGGCAAAATCAAGGTAAACGGGAAACCCGTCAAAATAAGAAAGCCCAGGGACGCTATGATGCATGGTATAGGGTATCTGCCCGAGGACAGAAAACGGGATGGTATTGTTGAGGATTTGTCGGTACGTGAAAATATAATACTTGCCCTGCAGGTAATGAAAGGGTTTTTCAAACCGTTTTCCAGAGCTGAGGCCGAAGCTTTTGCTGATAAGTATATAAAACTATTGGGAATAAAAACCGCTTCAATGGATACACCAGTAAAATCGTTGTCAGGCGGAAATCAGCAGAAGGTAATATTAGCGCGATGGTTACTTACAAATCCGCAATATCTCATCCTGGACGAACCGACACGTGGTATTGATGTCGGCACAAAGGTCGAGATACAGAAGCTTGTACTTCAACTGGCTGAGGAAGGCGTCAGCGTTACATTTATTTCATCTGAAATAGAGGAGATGCTTCGTACCTGTTCACGGCTCATTGTTATGCGGGATCGCAAGATAGTCGGAGAGTTGAAAGGAGAAGAAATGACACAAGATAACATTATGCATACGATAGCGGGGGAGGCAGTATCGAATGGGTAACGGTTTGAAAAAATTGGCGAGATCTCAATTGATTATACCTTTGATTGCGCTTTTATTACTGATTATTTTTAATTTGATCAGGGATGTTGAGTTCTTCTCAATAACCATAAAAACTGACAACTTTGGGAATTCCGTTCTTTCAGGGAATCTGATCAGTATTTTAAACGGTGCATCAGCAGTTGCTATTATGTCGATCGGAATGACACTGATAACATCATCATGTAAAGGACAGGATATCAGTGTTGCAGCCCTGGCAGCAATAGCAGGCAGCGTATTTGTCAGTGTGCTTCGTTCAAATGAAATCACGGTACCGGTAATTATCCTGGCGTTTTTGCTTTGCAGTGTTGTGGCAGTTCTTTTCAGTTTATTTAACGGGGTACTTGTTGCCGTGTTTAAAATTCAGCCGATGATTGCCACATTGATACTGTTTTCTGCCGGCAGGTCCATTGCTTATTGGATAAACGGAGGAGCAACGCCCACTGTTTCGAGCCCGCTGTTAACCAGTATCGGCGGTTTTATTCCTGGTATTCCCATACCCACTCCGATTATTATTATGGTAATATTCCTGATATTGATTTCACTTGTTTTAAGGTTCACCAATCTTGGATTATATACGCAGGTAGTGGGCATCAACGAAGGAACCGCCCACTTAAACGGAATCAATCCTGTATGGATTAAACTGATCGCATTTGTTATATCAGGAATATGTATTGCCATTGCAGGCTGCATAACCGTATGCAGAATAGGACTTATCAACCATGAAACTCTTCTGTTGGACGCGGAAATGGATGTCATTTTAGCGGTCGCCATTGGCGGGACTTCACTGGGTGGTGGAAAATTCAACCTGGCCGGTTCAATAATAGGAGCGTACATAATACAGGCTTTGACGGTTACGCTTTATGCAATGAAGGTTCCTTCAGCAGCGGTAAAATCTTATAAAGCAATCGTCATTATACTTATTGTTTTAATAAGTTCACCGGTTGTAAGGTCATTTACCATTAAATTGTACAAGAAACTGTTTAAAAAGCAGGAAGAAACGGAAATTCCGGTTAAGGCCCAATGACTTGCGGGTTAAATGCCTTAAGGAAGCAGCCGGTATATACTTCAATGTAACTCATTCGCCGTAAATCAAGAATTATATTCTATTGCGCGAAAAACCGACGGAGTAATGGAGAATCAGATATGAAAAATGATAAGGATTTATTAAATGTAAAACCTGAAAAAAAACGCAGAGAGCCTATTTCTAACACCAATTTGCTAATGACGATAACCGTTTGCACCTTCATCGGTATGTACGTGCTTGCCATGATTATATGGAAGGGCGGTTTCCTGAATCCCCAGCAATTCCTCGATCTTTTCAATAACAACGCTTTCTTGCTTATAATCGCCTGTGGGCTGACCATTGTCATGATATCAGGCGGTATAGATATTTCCGGCGGAGGAATAACAGCGCTTGTGACTATGGCCTGCGTTGTTTACCTGGAGGATCGCGGCGGTACGGTAATTGGTTCGATGTTATTAGCTTTGGGTATAGGTGTAGCTTTCGGGCTGGTCCATGGTGTAATAGTAGCATATATGGAAATACAGCCATTTATAGTTACATTGGCAGGTATGTTCTTTGCCAGAGGTATGGTAACCATAGTAAGTATTGCTCCGCGTACAGCATCACATGCGGATTTCATGAAGATTAAGCAAATGCGCATTACATTACCTGGGATAGGCTATTACGGAAAGACCGGCAATTTTATCCCCGCCCAAATTGAACCGGGTGTTATTGTAGCCGTTACTATAGTTATAATTATTGCGGTGGTTTTAAAATGGACGCGATTCGGTCGCAACCTTTATGCCATAGGCGGACACAGCAGCAGCGCGTTAATGCTTGGAATCAATGTTAAGCGCACCAGGTTTTTTGCCTACCTCATAGCCGGAATACTATCCGGGATTGCCGGATATGTTTATTTGATGCATACGGGAGCAGGTGACGCCGCCAATGCAACACAGGCCGAAATGCAGGCTATCGCATCCAATATTATTGGCGGAACATTATTGACCGGCGGTGTTGGAAATGTAATCGGTACACTTTTTGGAATGCTTTCTCTAAAGACAATTACCAATATCGTAATTGCTTCGGGCCTTACCAAGCCATATTATCAGAGCATTACCACCGGTCTTATGCTATGCTTCTTTATTCTGCTGCAGAGTATTATTCTTGCTATCCGTGAAAGAGGCTCCATTAAGCTGTTACTGCCGGAATGGATGAGGATCGGTAAGACAAATAAAAAATAATAAAATGTTAATAATAAAAAGAAAAATATTTATAATGGCTCCGTTTCATAAGGAGCCATTATTATTTCTTAATGTTTCCCCGTTGATATGTTTTTGATATATGCCCGTTTGGGGCTTTACTTTTATTTGAATCTCGTTTAAAATTTATTTTAATTGTATAATACTAAAGCAATGAAGGGAAGAAGTAGATTCAGAGCATTATCAATCAGAGAGCATCCGGTTGGTGAAAGGGTGTTGATAACCTGATTCGAATACATCTCGGAGCTGCTGCCTGAAATTACAGTAGGGTAAGATGGGGGCGCCCAATACAGCGTATAAGTGTGTTTGCACTTAGTGAGGGAAATTCTGCGAAGAATTTCTGAATCAGAGGTGGTACCGCAATCTTTTGCCCTCTGTTCCGATGGGAACAGGGGTTTTTTGATATTAACCAGTTTTGAGAGGAGTTGTTGAGATGACAATTTATGATGAACTAATTGCCCGAGGCCTTATTGCGCAGGTTACCGATGAAGAGAAAATCAGAGAACTTGTTAATAACGGTAAGGCAATATTCTATATTGGGTTTGATCCGACAGCCGATTCTTTGCATGTGGGCCATTTCATGGCATTATGTCTCATGAAACGTCTGCAAATGGCAGGGAACAAGCCGATCGTACTTATAGGCGGAGGTACCGCGTATATAGGAGACCCATCTGGCAGAACCGATATGCGTTCCATGATGACACCTGAAACCATCCGGCATAACAGCGAATGCTTCAAGGTGCAGATGGAGAGGTTCATTGAGTTCGGCGATGACAAGGCCATCATGGTAAATAACGCGGATTGGCTTTTGAAGCTGAACTATGTCGACGTACTCAGGGAAGTGGGAAGTCATTTTTCTGTAAATAACATGCTCCGGGCTGAGTGTTACAAACAGAGAATGGAAAGAGGCCTTTCCTTCCTGGAACTGAATTATATGATCATGCAGGCTTATGATTTTTATTACCTGTTCCAGAATTATGGCTGCAATATGCAGTTCGGCGGCGATGATCAGTGGTCAAACATGCTGGCCGGACGAGAGCTGATACGCCGTATATTAGGCAAGGATTCATATGCCATGACAATAACACTGTTAATGAATTCGGAAGGCAATAAGATGGGTAAAACCGCCAAAGGCGCTGTTTGGCTTGATCCCAACAAAACTTCTCCTTTTGAATTCTACCAGTATTGGAGGAACGTTGACGACGCGGATGTTATAAAATGTCTAAAAATGCTTACTTTCCTGCCTCTTGAGGAGATCAGGGAAATGGAAAGTTGGGAAGGCAGCCAGCTGAACAAGGCCAAGGAGATCTTAGCATTTGAACTGACCAATCTGGTCCATGGGCAGGAGGAAGCTGTAAAGGCTAGGGATGCCGCCCGCGCCCTCTTTGAAGGAGGTTCGGATGACGCCGACATGCCGTCTACCGAAATCAAGGCAGACTTATTGACGGACAATGCCATCAGCGCTATGGACTTGATCGTTGTATGCGGTCTGGTGCCTTCAAAAAGCGAAGCCAGACGCCTGATACAACAGGGAGGACTGTTTATAAACGATGAAAAAGTTGAGTCCATAGATCATACCGTTTCTGCAGAAGAGTTGACAAAAGGCGTTAAGATACGAAAAGGAAAGAAAACATTCCATAAGGCATATATGAGCAATTAGAGAAAAAGGCGAAACGTGCGGGATCAAAAATATGACCCCGCGCTTTTTTGTTTTATGCCTGTAAGGGAGCTTCGGGAATACTGGCTGTCAATCTGAGGAAGAACCTGTCCGATTTGTCATTCTGAGCGAAGCGAAGAATCTTTTGCGTTAACTTTTATAGATCCTTCGACTCCGCTAACGCTCCGCTCAGGATGACAATGCCGGTGGGGTGCAAGGTTTCTCATGGAGATAAGCCGATTTGCTTCGAAGGAACGACCATCTAGCGGTAACATCATTGAAAATGCATGAGCGACTCGTAAAAGGAAGACCTCTTGTCCGGAACATGACAGCGCATGCACAGTGATATCTTAAAGGCGACGAAAGACCTATGTCTCAGTAGGTCCATATGTGCAGCGTGATAGTTATATTGGTTGATACAAGATAAGTATGCATTGATGCTAAAATTTTAATGGGTGATAATATGCATATTTTATTTGAGAAAATAAAAGGTAACAACGGCTCAGTTATCGTATTTTTTGCCTTATGCATTACTGTGTTGACGGGAGTTTGCGCGCTTGTGATCGATTACGGGTTGCTTGTCCATAAAAGGATCAGCTTGAGCAATGCCGTGGATGCAGCGGCTCTGGCCGGCGCGCAGGAACTGATATTTGACAGCGACAATGCCGAAGCGGTGGCTAAGAATTACCTGGAAGCCAATGGCGTTGATCCTTCGGATGCCGAAGTGGCAATATATGACTCGGATACAAAGATCCGGGTGACGGCAAAAATTGATGTAGACTATTATTACGCACGGATCCTGGGATTTGATAAGGGAAAAGTTGAAGCAACCGCTGCCGCGATGTGCGGACCGGTAATCGGCGTGTATGAAGGTATAAGACCGTTTGCGATAGAGAAGCAGCCTTTGGAATTTGGTGAGCAATATGTATTGAAAGAAGGCGGAGGAGAAGGTTCAAACGGCAATTACGGCGCTCTGGCCTTAAGCGGCAGAGGGGGAAGTACCTATGTAAACAATATAATCAACGGATATAACGGACACCTTCGTGTGGGGGACTATGTGGAAACCGAACCCGGAAATATGAGCGGTCCCACCATGCAGGGGATCAATACGCTTATAAGCCGGTGCGATCATATGCCGGAATGTACATACGATAACTATAATTCGAAATGTCCGCGCATAATAACGGTGATTATGGTGGATTCTCTGGATGTCAACGGCAGGAACAATGTCAGGATCGCGGGATTCGCCAGGTT
>Ga0134094_1002693_pt1 | contig 14420 bp, 10 predicted proteins | sample 5_1taG_FD_94458 | JGI IMG/M metagenome (GOLD analysis project Ga0134094, IMG submission 94458) | Switchgrass degrading microbial communities from high solid loading bioreactors in New Hampshire, USA - 5_19_20_110_A1 metaG | ecosystem: Engineered > Bioreactor > Semi-continuous > Anaerobic >... | reverse complement strand
TACATGGAGATACTGTCGCCAGAGTGGACCCCTGCCCTCTCCAGGTGCTCCATTATTCCGGGAATGAGTATGTTTTCACCGTCGCAGATAGCGTCCACTTCAAGTTCTTTTCCCATAAGGTACTTGTCAACGAGTATGGGATGTTCCTGCTCCTCACGGTTGATTATCTCCATGAACTCTTTTATATCATTATCGTTATAGGCAATTTCCATGCCCTTTCCGCCAAGAACATATGAAGGCCTTACCAGAACAGGATACCCGAGTTTATTTGCCGCTTCCAGAGCTTCCTCAAGGGTAAAGATAGTATATCCCTTTGGTCTTGGAATACCCAGCTCTTCTAGGATCCTGTCAAACTTCTCCCTGTCTTCAGCGGCATCCACGTTTTTCGCATCAGTGCCGAAAATCCTGATACCCTGCTTTGCCAAAGGATTGGTGAGCTTGATGGCTGTCTGGCCGCCAAACTGGGCTATGACACCTTCAGGATTTTCAAGTTCTATTATTTCTTCCACATCCTCAGGCGTCAAAGGCTCGAAATATAGCCTGTCAGAAATGTCGAAATCGGTTGATACGGTTTCCGGGTTATTATTGATTATAATGGCTTCGTAGCCCTCTTCCTTCAGTCCCCAGACAGAATGAACCGAACAGTAGTCAAATTCAATTCCCTGTCCTATCCTGATGGGACCTGAGCCCAGTACAATGACCTTTTTGTTGTCTGAAGGCACGGCCTCGCTGCTCTCATCGTAAGTAGAGTAATAATACGGTGTTTTTGCCTTAATTTCAGCCGCGCAGGTATCGACCATCTTATATGAGGGTCTTATGCCGTATTCTTTGCGTTTTTTTCTGATATCCTCTTTCCCTGCCTTTATATATCTTCCGATTACCACATCAGGGAAGCCCATCTTCTTTGCCTTCAGAAGGGTTTCGCGGTCCAGCGTCTCCAGGGTCAGGGTCTTTAAATGCTCCTCCATGTCAACTATGTTTTTGAATTTCCTGAGGAACCATCTGTCTATTTTGGTAATCTGATATATTTCGTCTATGGAGACTCCTCTCCGGATGGACTCAGCTATTACCAGAAGGCGGTTGTCATCAATATCATGCAGTCTTTCCGTAAGGGCTTCATCGTCTATACCCTTGAACAAAGGTGTTTCCAGCGTCAATATATTGAGCTCGAGAGACCTTAAAGCCTTCATGAGTGCCGCCTCGAAAGAGTTGCTTATGGCCATTACCTCACCGGTGGCCTTCATCTGGGTTCCCAAAGTACGGTGGGCATTCACAAATTTGTCAAAGGGCCATTTGGGTATTTTAACGACACAATAGTCTACAGCAGGCTCAAAGCAGGCATAGGTTTTGCCCGTTACGGCATTCGGTATTTCATCCAGTCCGTACCCGATTGCTATTTTGGTAGCAACCTTAGCTATCGGATAACCGGTTGCCTTGGAAGCCAGGGCAGAGGAACGGCTTACCCTTGGATTTACCTCAATCACGGCATATTCGGAACTTTCGGGGTGCAGTGCGAACTGACAGTTGCAGCCCCCTTCAATTCCAAGGGCCGAAATAATGTTCAGAGCGGCATTCCTAAGCATCTTGTATTCCCTGGCCGACAGGGTCTGAACAGGGGCCACAACCATGCTGTCACCGGTATGGATACCAACCGGATCGATGTTTTCCATACTGCATATGGTAATGACATTGCCCTTGCCGTCACGCATGACCTCAAATTCTATCTCTTTCCATCCGGATATGCATTTTTCTACGAGAACCTGATGAACACGGCTGAGCCTCAGGCCATTTGTCCCTATATCCCTTAATTCCTTTTCATTATGGGCGATACCGCCGCCCGTGCCGCCAAGGGTATATGCCGGTCTTACAACCACCGGGTATCCTATGGTCCCGGCAAATTCAATTGCATCTTCAAGATTGTTAACTACTTTACTGGGAATACACGGCTCGCCTATTTTTTCCATGGTATCCTTGAAGGCCTGCCTGTCCTCGGCCATTCTTATAGTTTCAACGTCTGTACCGAGCAGTCTTACTCCATGCTCCTTCAGGAAACCTGACTCGGCAAGCTCCATCGCCAGGTTGAGACCTGTCTGGCCGCCAAGTGTCGGAAGGATGCTGTCCGGTTTTTCCTTTTTGATAATCTTTTCCACAACCTCCACAGTAAGCGGCTCTATATACACTTTATCAGCCATATTTGTATCGGTCATTATGGTGGCCGGGTTACTGTTCACCAGTATAGTTTCTATCCTCTCTTCCTTGAGGGCCTGGCATGCCTGGGTCCCGGCATAATCAAATTCAGCAGCCTGGCCGATTACTATTGGTCCTGATCCAATTACCAGCACACGTTTGATATCCTGATTTTTTGGCATTCTCTTTCCTCCGGTTCAGTAAGATTATAAAAAGTTATATATATTAATCTTTAATTGCTCTTCTGCTTTTCCATCATGGAAATAAACTCTTCAAATATATAGCCAGTATTAATATGACCATATAAGGCTTCGGGACAGAACTGCACGGTAATTGCAGGAATACCCCTGTACCTCATACCCTCCACCGTATTGTCGTTAAGATTTATATGGGTGATTACAGCTTTATCAGGGTGAAGGGATTCTTTTCTGACCACATAGCCATGGTTCTGGACAGTAATATATGTCCTGTCCTTTTCAACATCCTTTACCGGATGGTTTGCGCCCCTGTGCCCGTGTTTCAGTTTTTCGGTATCCCCGCCGCAGGCAAGGGCGACAAGCTGATGGCCCAGCGAAATCCCCATAATGGGTTTTTTGCCCAAAAGATCCTTTATTACGTCTACCTGGTACTGATAATCCTTTGGATTGCCGGGTCCGTTGGACAACACGATGCCATCGGGATTAACTGCCAAAATCTCATCCGCCTTTGCATTTGCAGGGACAACATAGATATCGCAGTTTTTGGATTTAAGAAGGTCAATGACATTTCTGTTTGCACCATAATCAACAAGGGCGATGCGGTATGAAGTACCTTCATGGTGAACGGTTTTTTTGTTTGCCACATCAAATACAGGCTTGTAATTTCGTATATTTTCAAGCCAGCTTTCCTTGCCATTCAATATTGATTCCGGACTGGTGGAGAGAATGCAGTTCATTGAACCCTTTTCTCTCAGTATGGAAGTAAGAGCCCTGGTATCAATTCCCTGGATGCCCGGTATGTTGTATTTTTTCAGGTAACCGTCCAGGGTGCCGATCGCGCTCCAGTTGCTTGGCTCATCGCAGAGTTCCCTTACAACAAGCCCTTTTACATGGGGTTTTTCAGACAACAAATCCAGTTGGTTTACCCCATAGTTTCCGACTAAAGGATATGTCATTGTTATGATCTGTCCTGATGACGATGGGTCGGTGATAATCTCCTGATACCCGACCATTTCGGTGTTGAAAACAATTTCACCGATTGATGTGCCCCCGGCTCCGAAGGCCTCGCCGATAAATTCAGTTCCATCCTCCAGAATAAGTATCGCTTTCATCTTGCTTTACCCTTTCTATTTAAAAATTAACTGACCAATCTCTTCCTTCATTCTCTGAGCTTCCAGCCTTGCTGCCTGTTCAAAGTCCTCGGCCGTGAATTCTTCCTTCCACCTGTCAAGCTTGTAGGCGCACATGAGGCTCCTGGAAGCATTCACAACCGCGCCAAGGCCGTTTTCGTCAAAGGCGTGGACCACATCAGCGCCCTTGCCTCCCTGGGCCCCATATCCGGGCACCAAAATCCAGCTTTTCGGCATTCTCTTTCTGAGAATATTAAGCTGCTCAGGATATGTAGCCCCGACAACGGCGCCCACCGAGGAGTATCCGCATACGCCGACAGTGGTGCCGCCCCATTCGCTGACCATATCTGCCATGGCTTCATAGACAGTGCGTCCATCCTCAAGCTTTAAATCCTGAAATTCTCCCGAGGAAGGATTTGATGTTTTCACAAGGACAAAAATTCCTTTTCCATCTTCCTCGCATGCCTTTATAAAAGGCTTTATCCCGTCACTGCCAAGATAGCCGTTGACTGTCAGAGCATCGGCATCAAAAACCGGTTTTTCCCGGCCGTCAATCCGGATTTTGCCCAGATAGGCAGAAGAATAAGCCTCGCAGGTCGTTCCAATGTCATTCCTTTTACCGTCCACAATAACTATCATGTTTTTCTCCCGCGCGTAACGGACAGTCTCATTGAAAGCTTTGATGCCTTCAGGGCCATACATCTCATAATATGCCAGTTGCGGTTTTACTGCCGGAATTATGTCGCAAACCGCGTCAATTAATCTTATGTTAAATTCAGTAATACATTTACCTGCAGCTTCGAAAGGACAGGAATACTTGCCAAATGCTTTTGTTTTAATGGATTCAGGTATATATTCAAGCCTAGGGTCCAGCCCCAGGACTGAAGGATTCTTTTTCTCCAGAATTGCCCGGGCAAGCCTGTCGGAAAAATTCATATTTATTCACTCCTCATGTATATTTATACAACTTGCAGAGCATTACTTCAATACCTTATTTAACTATTTTGTAAAACAGGATTTCGGAATGTTTTTTGACAAAATGCCTGTTAATCCCTGCAAGCCTCATATACTATTTTCCCGCCTGCAATGGTCATCATGTTCATTCCTTTTACTTTATAACCGTTAAAGGGTGAATTTTTGCTCTTTGATGCGAATTTAGACACATCAATTGTATATTCGGTATCAAAATCCACAATTATCAGATCAGCATCTTCATTTATATCTATTAGCCCCTTTTTCAGATTGAGTATTTTCGCGGGTTTTGCCGAGAGCTTGTCGACCAGCTCAGGCAGCGTGAGGACTTTTGTTTCAACAAGCCGGGTAAATGACAGCGGAAGGGCGGTTTCAAAGCCTACGATGCCATTTGGGGCATTTTCGAATTCAACATTCTTTTCATCAGAATGATGCGGGGCATGGTCTGTGGCGATAATGTCAATAGTTCCGTCCTTCAGCCCCTCTATAATGGCCTCGACGTCTTCCCGCGTTCTCAGGGGCGGGTTCATTTTGGCATTGGTATCATAGTCTTCACAGGCTTCTTCAGTAAGGGTGAAATAGTGGGGGCATGACTCACATGTGACCTTGATTCCGTTCTTTTTGGCATTCCTGATTATCTCCACCGACTCTTTTGTCGATACATGGGCAATGTGGACCGGTATCCCAGTGTACCTGGAAAGTATCACATCCCTTGCCACCATCGCGCTTTCTGCTGCTGAAGGAATGCCTCTGAGCCCCAGTTTTGTTGACATAAAACCCTCATTCATGCTCCCTTCCTCTGCGAGGTCCAGGTCTTCACAGTGGGATATGACAGGAAGATTGAACTGCCCGGCGTAAATAAGGGCTTTTTTCATGACCGAAGACTTCATTACCGGTCTTCCGTCATCGGATACCGCGACTATTCCTGCCTCCTTCATGCTCCCTATTTCGGCCAGTTCTTCGCCTTTCTGCCCTTTTGTGATGGCGCCTATGGGATATACATTGACCAGCGCTTCCTTTCTGGCTTTCTCTATTATATAAGTCACAACGGCGGGATTATCCGCGACAGGGTTTGTATTCGGCATGCACGCAATTGAAGTGAACCCTCCCTTTGCCGCGCTTCTTGACCCGCTTGCTATATCCTCCTTATACTCAAAGCCCGGATCTCTCAGATGGCAGTGGGCATCCACCAGACCCGGAAGGACGTACAGTCCCGTTGCATCAATAACCCTGTCGGCTTCTGCCTGCAAGTTCTTTTTTATCTCTTTGATTTTCCGGTTTTCTATATAGATATCGACACCGTTGACAATTCCGGATCCATTGACTACTGTTGCGTTTTTAATCAATATACTCATTGATTTTGACCTCCCGTAAGCAGATACAAAAGAGCCATGCGGACTGCAACGCCGTTGGTTACCTGCCGGTTAACCACAGACTTCTCACCGTCTATCAGGCTCGAAGTCATCTCAAGCCCTCTGTTGACAGGCCCCGGATGCATTAAAATCATGTTTTCACTTAAATGCTCTGTTTTTTCAGGGCTTAATCCGAAAAACCTGCTGTATTCACTGGCAGACGGGAACAATGCCTTTTTCTGTCTTTCCAGTTGAATTCTTAGGCTCATTACCACATCGCAGCCGCTTATAGCTTCTTCAATGCTGGAACAAAGCTTTGCCCCCAGCTTTTCAATGCCCGGAGGCACCAAAGTGGCAGGCGCATATAACTTTACCGAAGCCCCCATTTTGTTTAGTCCGAAAATATTGCTCCTTGCCACGCGGCTATGGTAGATATCGCCTATGATTGCTACTTTAAGACCTTTCAACGTCCCAAAATACTCCCTCATGGTATACATGTCCAGAAGAGCCTGGGTTGGATGCTCATGAATCCCGTCGCCTGCATTTATTACCGAAGCATTGATATTTTTGGCCAGCAGGTGCGGCGCCCCTGCCTGGCTGTGCCTGATGACTATGATGTCGGCTCCCATGGCCTCAAGGGTTCTTCCGGTATCAATCAGGGTTTCCCCCTTGGCAACACTGCTGGAGGCAACCGAAACATTTACCGTCTGGGCCCCCATGTATTTTGCAGCCAGTTCAAAGGATACCCTTGTACGTGTACTGTTTTCAAAAAAGAGTGTGATTACCGTTCTGCCCTGCAGGTAGTTGACCCTTTTCATCCTGCCTGTGACAATTGTCTTCATGTCCCTGGCAGTATTCAGGATCAACTCTATATCCTCCGGCGTCATGTGTTCCAGTCCCAGTACGTCCTTTGTCGCAAGCTTCATGGTTCCACCTTTCGTCAGAAGTTTTTTGGATATCCAACGGTAAAAAAAACATAAAAAAATAGTAAGACTTTTGTCTTACTATCTGTCCAAAAAATCTGTTTTATTAACAAATATCGAAGGGAAAAGAGAAAGTACCCTCTCTTTTATATCAACACCCAAGTATATGATTTTAATCTCACAGGTGTAGATAACCATATACTTCCCTTCCGTTTCACGCATTTCTGATATATTATCATATCTGTCAGTACTTGTCCAGTATTTTTTTATAAAATTTAAAGATCCGGAGCTCCCATGCAGGAAATTATTACAATTACCAAATATGCAATTTTATGTTATCTTATTATTGTGAGGTTTATAATATAGGGGGGTCTGCAGTTGAACGGGAACAGTAAAATAAAGAAAATACGTATTTTGATAAATATTGCCTCCAAAAAGTTTTCAGGCATGAATAAAGGAAGCAGGATCCTTTTGAAAATAGGTGCTGTTGTATTTCTGCTTTTTTTGATTTTTGCCCTCCTGATGGAAATTCTTTTGATTTCAGGAGTCTCTGCAGCGCCTGAAAATCTTAAACTTATAGAATGGACTGTGATCTATTCCTTCAGATTCTGGGCCATGATTGTTTTTGGCGCAGTTATACTTGATATCCTGATAAACCGGTGAGATGCCATATGACAATAAATATTGAAAATATCCCTCAAGGGCTGGGATTGGTTTTTGAAAACGGCTGCCAATCCCGGTTTTTTTGTTTATTAACGGATTTTTTCCAAAAAGCCGGTCGTTGAACATATTTATGAATTTAATTATAATTGATTCTGTCTGTGCAAAATTTGGATTGTATACCGGATTGAGTCTGATAACAAAGGAAAAACTTGTTTATAGAAATGGGATTTATCTTATTAATAATAATTCTTTTTTGTATCAGAAAAGAATTCCCGGTTAATTTTAAATCAATATTTCAAAATATATCAGGAGGAAATTTATGCTCGGGAAACTGCTTCCTTGTCTTGGAAAATATAAGAAATACGCAATACTGACACCCATATTTGTTATTATTGAAGTTATCCTTGAGGTTTTCATACCTTTTTTAATGGCCAGGATAGTCGATGTGGGTATCAAAAACGGGGATATAAAATTTATAATAAAGACCGGAATCCAAATGATCATAATGGCCATACTTGCCCTTGCATGCGGAGCGCTGCACGGCCGCTTTGCCGCCGTAGCCAGCGTCGGATTTGCCAAAGGGATCAGGCAAAAACTGTTTGAAAAAATACAGGATTTTTCCTTTTCCAATATTGACAAGTTTTCAACTCCTTCCCTCATTACAAGGCTTACCACCGACGTAACCCATGCCCAGCATGCTTTCATGATGATAATAAGGATTCTTGTCCGTTCCCCGATTATGCTCATCAGTGCAACATTGATGTCCATATCAATCAATAGGCAGCTTTCCCTTATATTCCTTTTTGCAATTCCTGTGCTGGGACTGGCGTTTTACCTTGTGGCAAGCAATGCTTTTCCCCGTTTCAGATCCATGCTCAAGGCCTATGACAAAATGAATGCTTCGGTACAGGAGAACCTTATAGCCATCAGAACGGTTAAGGCCTTTGTCCGTGAGAACTATGAGAATGAAAAATTCATAGATGCCGCCGACACTGTGCGTCTTGCCCAGAAAAAAGCAGAAAAACTGATTATCTGGACATTCCCCGGCATGCAGTTTGTAATGTATGCATGCATAATGGCCATATCCTGGTTCGGCGGAAATCTCATAATAAACGAGAGAATGCAGCCCGGCGAGCTTCTGAGCTATATCACCTATTCGACCCAGATACTTGTATCACTGATGATGATGTCCTTTGTTTTCGTGACCATTGTTCTGTCAAGAGCATCCATATCAAGGATTCTCGAAATCCTGAATGAAAAAGTCGACATAACCGATGAAGCCGCAGATAATGAACTTACGGTCAAGGACGGATCAGTTGTTTTCGATAATGTCTCCTTCAGCTACAGCAGGGACAGAAACAACCTTACGCTGGAAAACTGCAATTTTACCATTAAATCGGGTGAAACCATAGGAATAATCGGAGGAACCGGCTCAGGTAAAACAACCCTGGTACAGCTCATTCCCCGCCTCTATGACGTCCTGGAAGGGCGAATCCTTGTGGGCGGACGTGATGTAAGGGAATACAGCCTGAAAGCATTAAGGGATGCAGTTGCCATGGTACTGCAGAAAAACGTTCTCTTTTCCGGTACAATCAAGGAAAATTTAAAATGGGGAAATGAGAATGCGTCTGATGAAGAAATTGTAGAAGCATGTAAAATAGCCCAGGCTTATGATTTCATAATGTCATTCCCTGATGGATTTGAAACCCGGCTCGGACAAGGAGGAGTAAATCTTTCAGGTGGGCAGAAGCAAAGGCTTACAATAGCAAGGGCTCTGCTGAAAAAACCCAAAATATTGATTTTGGACGACAGTACAAGCGCGGTGGATACGGCAACAGACCGTAAAATCCGTGAAAATTTGAGGAATTATGCGTCAGATATCACTGTGATAATTATCGCACAGCGAATAGCCTCGGTAATTGATGCCGACAAGATAATTGTGATGGACGATGGTAAAATAAATGCCATTGGTACCCACGAAGAACTGCTTGAAACCAACTCCATATACAGAGAAGTCTACGAATCCCAGAAGAAAGGAGTTGCCTGATATGTCAAGGTTCAACCGGAAACATTCCGGCTCTTTCAGACCCAAAAACGTGGGAAAGACATTTGGCCGGTTTATAAAATACGTATCGGATTATAAACTGCAGCTCATAATCGTAGCTATATCCATCATTGTCAGTTCCGGCGCCAACATACTTGGCGTTTATCTGCTGAAACCTATCCTGAATCAATATATAGTTCCGTTTATAGGAAATAAAAATCCCGATCTGACAGGTTTTATAAGGATGATGCTGCTGCTTGGAACCATTTATCTCACGGGCATAATCGGAACCTACGTTTACAGCAGGCTTATGCTCAACGTATCGACAGGAACGCTGAAACGGCTCCGTGTCGAAATGTTTACCCATATGGAAAGGCTGCCTGTAAAATTCTTCGACACGCATACCCACGGCGAGCTTATGAGCCGTTTTACCAATGATATTGACACCTTGCGTGAAATGATCAGCAACGGAATACCCAACATAATTCAGTCCACAATTACCGTTACCGGCGCCTTCATAATGATGCTGGTTTTAAGTCCCCTGCTGACACTCCTGGTCATCTTCACCCTTGCACTGATGCTGTATACCGTCAAAACCATCGGCGGAAAAAGCGCCATGTACTTTATGAAGCAACAGGAAGCGCTGGGTAAAGTCAACGGCTATATAGAGGAAATGATAGAAGGACAAAAAGTCGTAAAGGTATTTAACAGGGAAGAAAAAGTGAAAAATGAATTTGACGTACTGAATGAAAGCCTGAGAGAGGCATCTGTAAGCGCCCATACCTTTGCAGGCATATTGATGCCAATAATGGGCAATCTCTCCTATATACAGTACGCCGTAACAGCTGCCGCCGGGGCCATAATGGCAGTCAACGGGATCATTGATATAGGCACCATCGGTTCCTTTCTGCAGTACACAAGATCATTTTCACACCCCATTACCCAAATATCCCAGCAGATGAACAGCATTTTGAACGCGCTGGCAGGTTTGGAGCGCATCTTTGAAATACTGGATCAGGAACCTGAAGAGGATCACGGAACAGTAGAACTTGTTTATGCCCGGAAAGATGAGAACGGCAACATTACGGAGGCGCCCAAACCTACAGGGATGTGGGCATGGAAATGCCAGAACGATGACGGTACTGTAACCTATGTCGAACTAAAAGGCGATGTAAGGCTTGAAGATGTCACCTTCGGCTATGAAGAGAACAAGACAGTGCTAAAAGGTATTTCCCTGTATGCTAAGCCCGGCCAGAAAATCGCTTTTGTCGGCTCCACCGGTGCAGGCAAAACCACCATCACCAACCTGATCAACCGCTTTTACGATGTGCCTGACGGTAAAATCAAGTATGACGGCATAAATATAACCAGGATAAAGAAATCAGATTTACGCCGTTCCCTGGCAATGGTGCTTCAGGACACGCATTTGTTTACCGGGACCGTAATGGACAATATCCGCTACGGAAGACTGGATGCCACCGATGAAGAATGCATACAGGCGGCAAAACTGGCCAATGCCCATTCATTCATCATGCATCTTCCCGAAGGGTACAACACTGTCATCCATGCTGATGGTTCCAACCTGAGCCAGGGCCAGAGACAGCTTCTGGCAATTGCCAGGGCCGCTGTGGCCAACCCTCCTGTCCTCATTCTGGACGAGGCAACAAGTTCTGTTGATACAAGAACCGAGGCCCTTATACAAAAAGGCATGGACACCCTTATGGAAGGCAGGACCGTGTTTGTAATCGCACACAGGCTGTCAACCGTCAGAAATGCCGATGCCATTATGGTACTTGAGAATGGTGAAATAATTGAACGGGGCAGCCATGAGGATCTGATGGCTCTCAGAGGCAAGTATTATCAGCTTTATACCGGAATGCTTGAATTGGCGTAATCTAAATAATATTCCCCTGGGACATGATGTTCAGATCTTCCTGCGTCCTCGTCGCAGGAAGTTGTAAATGCTCAAGCCTGCCCTCGCGAGGTCGCTGGGCGGTCACGCATCCGTGCGTGCGCCAGCTAAAATCGCGTCCTGTGATTTTCCCTCGCCCGGGCTGCGCTTTTCGCATACAACTTCAGCTGCTCCTGCGGATTGCATTTAGATCTGAACATCATGGTATTATATGCAACACCGTATGAATAAGCGGCCGCAAGGATTCCCCTGAAGAACAGCCGAAAGCTGCGGAGGAAATGACCACCCAGCAATGAGTATATGGGAACAGTCCGCCGGACTACAGAGAGCAGACCACGACGCCGGGGACATGGCGGAGCCTGACGGAGCCATGTCCTCTTTTTGTGTCAATTGTTCAAGTTAACCTTGGTACTTTGAGGTTGTTCAGAACGGGGAACCCTTGCGGCCGCATAGTAGAGCCGCATAAGACGCATGGCAGAAATGAAAAAACATATGGTGCAAAAGGCAAGGGAACTACCTTGCCTTACTTAATGGTTACATAGTTCAGGTCAGGCACAATCTCGATCCAGGTCTGCCCTTTGTTCAGTACGACGGGTTTTCCGTCCTCAGTGGTATAGGTGGTCTGGGCATCCCTTGCGGTTTTTGACCATGTGATGGGTACTGCTTTTCCTGCCGTTATATAATAGCCGTTTCCTGTGCCTATGTTCTTGAAATCCCTTCTTCCTTCCCTGTCGCCCGGTATCAATGGTGAAGAAATCTTAATAATGATTATATTGGCGACCTTAACCTGTTCATTAGTATTTCTTTCGATATGGGGTTCATCCAGTCGAAATCTGTTATAGAGATTGGTCTCCGGATCGAAAACGTAGCGGCAGGTCATGCCTGATTTGGCAAATCTGATAAAAATATCTGCGGCGTTTTCCCCGCTTTCAGGTATTGTAAGATCGCTGTGGTATTCAAAGGGGAATGATTTTTTAGGCTCTGTCCTGTATTTCAGGGAAGCTATCTGATTTTCTGTTCTTTCTTTTGAAGTGTAGGTATCCTGCCAGTTTTTCGGATCATCTGTTATATCCCAGAAGGCCTTTCCATGAACAAGGCCGTCGACATTCTGTATTTTGAGCTTTTTAATATCGCTTTTCGCATAGTCGCTGCCGCCTACATGGATATAGACAGCATCATACTCCATTGCATAATCAAGAAAATAATGCCTTGAGCTTCTTACGGGTCCGACCATCTCCGGCATGGTGCCCCAGAAAATTGCCATATATCTTGTTATATCAGCTTCAACAAGGGCTTCATAAACAATCTGGGCCTGGCTTATTCCGCCCTGTGGAAGAACTCTGCTGCCCTGATTGTCAATCATAACGGCCACCGGTCTTATGGAGGGATCAGGTATCACAAAATCTTCCCCAAACTTTTTTTCTTCCTCGTCCGGCGCCTCAGTTTCTGTTTCAGGTCCAATGTTTTCCTCAGTGCTGCTGTCAATTGGTGTCTCAGTTTCCTCATTTACGGCCGAAGCCTGGTCTTTTGTTTTGCTTCCGCATGCGGACGAAAAAACAAGAGTTAACACAAGCAGTAAAAGAATAACTCTTTTAAGCATGCCTTAATGCCCACCTCATTTTCTTTTGTATAAAAATAAACTAAGAGGAAGTCTCTTAGTCGAGATCATCCTCTTCGTCATCGTAGTAGTCTATTTGTTCCTGGAATGCTTCGAAGGCTTTTTCAAGCTCTTCATCGTCTTCAACCGGAACAAGATATTCCTCATCACCATTTCTTTCAATCTTCATGATGATGACTTCGGTCTCTTCGCATTCTTCACAGCCGTCACATTGACCGTGTTCCTCATCAATGGGCAACAACACTACATATTCATCGTCATCCACCAATACGGTGTCAAGATACTCGCATTTGATGGTATCTCCGTCTTCTCCTGTCAATTCGATGATTTCATCCTGGTAATCCATAATTTTCTCCTTTCAATAATTTAATTTTTTTACTTAATAGAATCGAGATAACTTTGCAGTATAAATGCTGCCGCCATCTGATCGATTCTATTCTTCTGGTCTTTGGCTTTGATACCCATATCATGCATGGCCCTCTGGGCCATGACAGTCGTAAGACGTTCATCGTATGGAATGATCCGGACCTGGGGTATCTCTTTTTCAAGAATTTTGATGAACTCCCTGGTCTTCAGCTCTCTTTCCCCTACTGAACCGTCCATATTGCGCGGAATTCCGACCAAAATGGCTGAGCAACCATAATAATCCACCAATTCCTTGATTCTCTGAACCGGTTTCTTAATATGGTTTCTCCATTTTATTGTTTCCAACATTTGAGCTGTCATACCTAAGGGATCGCTGATGGCGAGACCAATTCTTGCATCGCCATAATCAATACATAATATGCGCATTTAAGTCTCCAACTATTAATTGAATTTAAAGGTGCAGGTATCAACAAGGATTTCTTCAAGAAATTCGAAGAAAAAATGTTGATAGCAGGGACAATAAAGCCCTGCTAAAATCATACATTAAGTATATTTAAAAAGCAATACCGAAAGCAGCAAAATCTGGTTTCCCAACTGAATTATTTGAACTCTATCATGCTCTCATTCCAGATTTCAGGAGCTTCGTACCCCAATAAATTCACCACGGTGGCAGCTATGTTGGCAAGACCGAACTCGCCTTTCTTCAATGTATATTTCCCACTGTTGACCGGATCATAAATAATGAAGGGAACCTTATTAAGGGTATGGCTTGTCTTTGCCTTATAGTTTCCGTCTTTGTCAACTATGGCCTTCCTGGTCTTTTTGTCGATCTCATACATTTCGTCAGCATTTCCATGATCAGCCGTTACAATCAGAAGCCCATTGAGTTTCTCTATTTCGGAAATAAGTCTTCCGAGACAGAGATCAACTGTTTCCACACCTATTCTGGCTGCCTGGTAATTACCCGTATGTCCTACCATGTCACCATTGGGGAAATTAATCCTGGCAAACCGGTAGTTGCCTGTCCTGATCATATCTATGGTCTTGTCGGTAATT
>Ga0134094_1002682_pt1 | contig 14452 bp, 13 predicted proteins | sample 5_1taG_FD_94458 | JGI IMG/M metagenome (GOLD analysis project Ga0134094, IMG submission 94458) | Switchgrass degrading microbial communities from high solid loading bioreactors in New Hampshire, USA - 5_19_20_110_A1 metaG | ecosystem: Engineered > Bioreactor > Semi-continuous > Anaerobic >... | reverse complement strand
CCAAGCTTGTTCTGTACTTCTATCGATACTTCGGGCGACATGAATTTTTTGGAACCGTCAATGTGGGAGCGGAAAGTCACCCCTTCTTCCCTGATATCCCTGAGCTTGCTGAGGGAGAATACCTGGAAGCCTCCGCTGTCTGTCAGGATGGCGCCGTCCCAGTGCATGAATTTGTGAAGTCCCCCGGCCTCCTCGACAAGGTCTGCGCCAGGTCTCAAAAACAAATGATATGTGTTGCTGAGGATTATTTTCGCGCCAATCTCCTTAAGCTCTTCGGGAGACATTCCCTTGACCGTGGCCTGGGTTCCGACAGGCATAAAGACCGGTGTGTCAAAACTTCCGTGTGGTGTATGGATTCTGCCGAGCCTTGCTCCCGACTGTTTGCATGTTTTTATCAGTTCGTACCTTATTGCTGCCATTTCAGTTCCTTTCTGTATCGAGTGTATTTTATAGCCTTGCTATGTATCTCATAAAATAATTATCTACAATAATATCATATTTCAGTCAATATCTTAAAGGGGCAGGATCACTCAGGGGCTTTGAAATTGTATAATGGCCTTATAATGTCTACTATTTCAACGGTGTCCCGGATATTTTCCATGATCTCCTCCATGGGCTTGTAGGCAAGGGGGCATTCATCCAGCGTCGCCATGCTGACAGTGGTTGTATATATTCCTTCCATCGTCTCCCTGAAAGTCTGCAGGCTTATGGTTTTCTTTGCCTGTCTTCTGCTCATGATCCTTCCGGCGCCGTGGGGTGCGGAATAATTCCAGTCCTTGTTGCCCCTGCCAATGCAGATAAGGCTTCCGTCCCTCATATTTATGGGTATCAGCACCCTCTCGCCTTTCCGGGCTGAAATTGCGCCCTTTCTCAGAATCATGCTGCCAAGGTCAATATAGTTATGTATGGTGGTAAACTGGTCCTCAATCTCAAATCCCATACGGTTTATTATCTCATCCACAATGGCCTTGCGGTTGTAAACGGCATATTGCTGGACAATTTTCATATCATTAAGGTAATTGTTGAAGCTTTTTCCCTGTACATAGGCCAGCGGCTTGCTTATTTTGACGTTCTTGCGGGCCATGAGCTCCTTATATCCCAGTTCCTGGTAATATTCCGCAACCTGTTTTCCCAGGTGCCTGCTTCCGGTATGGACCACAAGATACAGCGCGCCGCTGCTGTCCCTGTTAACTTCAATGAAATGGTTTCCGCCTCCCAGGGTGCCTATGCTCAATATTGCCCTCTGAAGATTGACATGGTTTTTGCAGGCTAATTTGTTCAGGTCAATCTTATCGGCATATTTATGGGGAGTCTTCCTTATATCAAATCCCGAAGGAATATAATCATAGATGATCCTGTCCAGTTTTTCAAAATCAATCTCTTTCTGTTTCAGTCTTATGGTTTCCATCCCACAGCCGATATCCACGCCCACCAGGTTGGGCACGACCTTGTCTGAAATTGTCATGGTGGTGCCTATGGTACAGCCCGCCCCTGCATGGGCGTCGGGCATGATCCTGATGATGCTGTCCCTCACAAACTCCTGGTTGCATAACTCCAGGATCTGGGCTTTTGCCTCATCCTCCAGGTTGTCGGTAAACACCCTGGCGGTGTTGTATTTCCCTTTTATCTCAATCATGGCTGGCATCACTCATTTATCCTGTTTCACACTGCTGCATGCGCATATTTTTATCGTAATCTTCAAAACAATATAAGCCAGGATAAATAATATCAGAACATTGCAGATAAAATAAATAGTCAATAACAGCGAACATCTTAGAGATGAAAGATATGACAAACGATTGGAACAATCGATAATGCATAAATATTACAACCCGTAATGCCATCAACAACTTTATGCACCACGGGTTTTATACTCAAACGATTTTCAGGGACTTAAGAATTCATAGCAAGTCTTCCGGAATGATGTCGTTCCTTACAATGTCCTCATAATCCTCGCCCTTTACGATAATCCTTGCCTTGCCGTCCCTGCAGAGCACCATGGGAGGGCGGCCGGTCCTGTTGTAGTTCATGGACATGGAATAATTATATGCACCCGTAGCCAGAACAGCCATTATATCGCCCGGTTCCATGTCAGGCATAAGAACATCCTTGCCTATAAGATCCCCGGATTCGCAGTGCTTGCCAGCAATGGTGACTGACTGGGTGATGGAGGAATTGACCTTGTTTGCAAGGACAAATGAATATTTGGAACCGTAAAGGGCGTAACGTGGATTGTCGCTCATACCGCCGTCAACCGCCACATATTTTCTGACATTCTTGATTGTTTTTATGGCACCGACCGTGTATAAGGTTATTCCGGCAGGCCCGACTATGGCACGTCCGGGTTCTATTAAAATGAATGGTTGTTCGATGTTGCGGATGTTGCAATAATTCTTAATGGTCCTTGAAACCATTTCGATATATCTTTCATATTCGGGCGTCCTGTCCTCATCGGTGTATCTGATTCCAAATCCTCCACCCAGGTTGAGTTCCGTGATGGAAATATCAAAATTTTCCCTGAGGTCCGCAATAAGGTCCAGCATTACCTCCGCGGTTTTTTCAAATGGTTTTGTTTCCATTATCTGCGAACCGATATGGCAGTGAATCCCGACAAGCTCAACATTGGGACACCTTTTTGCAACAGTCACGAAGTCATAAATTTCGCTGTTTTCTATGGCCACCCCGAACTTAGAATCGATTTGTCCCGTCATGATATACTCGTGGGTATGGGCTTCAATGCCGGGCTTGACACGCACTGATATCTGGGCTTTTACACCCCTTTCCCCGCATATCCTGTCCAGTAACTTAAGCTCGTGGATATTGTCGACCACGATCCGTCTTACATTGGCTTCAACCGCTTCGTTAAGCTCTCTTTCCGATTTGTTGTTGCCATGGAAGTACACCCGTTCCATCGGAAATCCGGCTTTCCTGGCAGTGTATAATTCCCCGCCTGAAACCACATCAAGACCGATACCTTCCTGATCCATAATCCTGCATATGGCGGTTATGCAGAGGGCCTTGCTGGCATAAAGCACAAGGCTCTTTTCGCCGTAATACCTGTCCATTGCCCTTTTGAACCTTCTGACATTATGGCGGATATAATTCTCATCCAATACATAAAGAGGAGTGCCGAATTTTCCGGCCAGCTCTACCGTGTCGCATCCCCCGATTACAAGATGATTGTGTTCATTTATTCTTAAAAATCTGTTGTCTATCACCATTTTCAACTCCCCAAATCCGTGTAAAGAATTGAAATTCAGAACGTCCAAAATTGATGCTTTATGTTTCAAAAGTTTATCATCCCTAATTAAATTTTGCAAGTTTTAAATTAAAATCTTGCAAATTATTTATACGAAAAGGGCAGGTCGAACCCTGCCCATAGTATCCTGAATACTGCCCCGAATTATAGATCAAACTCCCTGGCAAGTTTTGTAAAGGCTTCAAGGCTTCTCTCGATCATGCCGATATCGGTGCAGTAAGCAATCCTTGCATAACCGGGACAGCCAAATCCGCTTCCAGGCACGATGAGTATGTTGTATTTTGCCGCTATCCTGCAAAATTCCTTGTCGTCCTCAATGGGCGTTTTCATGAAAAGATAGAAGGTTCCCTGGGGTTTGACAAGCTCAAAACCTATTTTGGTCAGATGGTTGTACAAAAGATCCCTTTTCTTTTTATAACTTTCGACATCCACCGATACCTCAAGATTGTCCGCAACAACCTTCTGGAAAAGGGATGGGGCATTTACAAAGCCCAATGTCCTGTTCAATGTGGTCATCGCCGACATCAGGGTTTCAACCTGGGGGATGCGGCTGCTGGCACAGATGTACCCTATTCTCTCCCCGGGAAGGGCGTGGGATTTGCTGAAGGAATTGATCACGATGCATTTTTTGAATACCGAGAGCATTTCGGGCACTTCTTCCCCGTCATATACAAGGCTTGTATAAGGCTCGTCTGAGATTACAAAGATATTTATTCCCAGCTCTTTCTCCTTCTTCTCAAGAACTTTTCTGAGCTCTTCAAGATTCTCCCTGCTGTAGATTACGCCGGTTGGATTATTGGGTGAATTCAGGATAATGGCCTTTGTATTTTTTGTAATTGCGTTTTCCACTGCGGAAGGATCTATATCAAAGGTGTCTTTCCTGGTATTCACAATGACAGGTTTTCCGGAAGCATTGTCTATATAGGACAGGTACTCCACAAAATAGGGTGCAAGGACAATCACTTCTTCACCCGGGTTCAGCAGGGCTTTCAATGCGACGTTAAGACCTGCCGCCGCACCGCATACCATGATTATGTTGCCTGATGTTATTTCAACGCCGCTTCTCTTTTTCATGTAAGCGGCCACCTTTTCCCTGACATCCTGATAACCTGCATTGTTCATATATTTGTGAAGGCCCGGCTCATCGCTGTTGACGTATTTTTTCAAGGTATCGGCAACCTCTTTCGGTGGTTCGACTTCAGGATTCCCGAGGCTGAAATCAAAGACATTCTCTTCCCCGTATATTTTCTTCAGCCGGTCTCCCTCTTCAAACATGGCGCGGATCATTGATGATCTTGAAAGGCTCTGGACAATTTTCTCATTGAACATTTACCTTACCTCCTCAAAATCGTACCCCATATTGAAGGCTTTGATGTTCATATCGACAAACTGGGGTTTCACATTTTTCCTTATGGCGTCAAGCCAGATTTCCCTGTCAATCCCGGTGCGCCTTGCCAGCACTCCTATCATGACGACATTTACAGCCTTTGTGCTGCCGCAGGCCTTCGCCATCTCAAGTGCGGGTACGGTAATGGTGTTCGGATAATTCTCCTTTATCTTTTCCAGGATATTCTCAGGGTACTTCGCGCTGCCGATAATAACCGGCATGGGATCTATCATTTGTGTGTTCACGATGACCGCCCCGTCTTTTTTGGCGTAATCTATCCACCTCAAGGCCTCAAGCTGTTCAAAGCAGAGGAGTATATCGGCCTCGTTCTTCTCTACTATCGGCGAATAAATCTTTTCACCCATCTTCACATATGTAACCACACTGCCGCCCCGCTGGGACATGCCGTGAACTTCGGATACCTTGACGTCAAGGCCGAGACTTACTGCCACGTCTCCCAGAATCCGGCTGGTCAGGAGTGTGCCCTGTCCGCCTACACCAACGATCATGATTGATTTGTTGCTCATTGGAAAACACCTGCCTTTTCAATTGCGTCAAAACGGCATACCCTGGTACACAATTCACAGCCCACACAAAGAGCTGTATTGATTTCCAGGTGTTCCCCCCTGTCAACAATCGCAGGGCAGCCAAGCCTCATGCACATGCGGCACATTCTGCACTTTTCTCGGTCAATGCCCAAAGGTTCGCCGTGTCTGACATACCTGAGAAGGGCGCAGGGCCTCCGGGCTATTATTACAGAAGGCTCCTTTGCGGCAACTTCTTCCCTGACAGCCTTTTCGAATTCTTCAAGATCATATGGGTCGCATATCCTTACACGTTCAACGCCGACTGCTTCGCAAAGTTTTTTGAGGTCCACCTGCTTAGTCTGCTCCCCTTTAATGGTATAGCCTGTGGCGGGATTATCCTGATGCCCGGTCATGCCCGTGATTGAGTTGTCAAGAATTATCACCGTACTGGTCCCTTTGTTGTAGACAATGTCAATGAGTCCTGTAATACCGGAGTGTATAAACGTGGAATCCCCGATTACCGCCACTGTTTTTCCGGCAGCCTCCCTGCCCCTGGCCTTTTCCATGCCATGGGCCATGCCTATGCTTGCTCCCATGCAGACGGTGGTGTCAACCGAATTCAAAGGTGCGACGGCGCCAAGGGTATAACATCCTATATCCCCTGAAACGGTAAGTTTCAGCTTTTTAAGGACATAAAACGTGCCCCTGTGGGGACATCCGGGACAAAGGACCGGAGGCCTTGGCGGAATATTCTCATCTATATTGTTGAGCTTTTCTTCCCTGATGCCAAGTATCCGTTCCCTTATCAGTCCGGCGCTGTATTCACCGATTACCGGAAGAAGCTCTTTTCCGGTTACCTTGATACCCATCCTGAGGCAGCAGTTTTCTATAAAAGGTTCCAGTTCTTCAATCACATAGAGTTTTTCCACCCTGGAGGCAAACTCCCTGATCAGTTTTTCCGGAAGCGGATGGACCATGCCCAGTTTCAGGTAGGAAACGTCCCCGAAGGCTTCCCTCGAGTACTGGTATGAGATGCCGCTCGTTATGACTCCTATTTTTGTGTCGCCCCATTCGATTCTGTTAAGCTCCGAATTCTCAGCATATTCGGAAAGCTTTTTCATCCGTTCGACCACAAGGGGGTGGCGTTTCCTCGCCATACCCGGCATCATGACATACTTGGAAGGATCCCTTACATAGGGCTTTATTTCCACCTCGTCCCTATCCTCCAGCTCAACAAGGCCCTTGGAATGGGCAACCCTCGTGGTGAGCCTTACAATTACGGGCGTATCAAATTCTTCACTGATTTCAAAGGCTTTTTTGGTAAACTCCTTGCATTCGCTGCTGTCGGAAGGCTCAAGGACAGGCACTTTTGCCCCCATAGCAATAATCCTGGTATCCTGTTCATTCTGCGAACTGTGCATACCAGGATCATCGGCCACAAAAATGACAAGCCCGCCGTTCACGCCTGTGTATGAAGCCGTAAAAAGCGGATCTGCAGCCACATTGAGACCTACATGCTTCATCGCGCAGCAAGCCCTGGCTCCTGCGACAGAAGCACCGATGGCTACTTCCAGCGCAACCTTTTCATTCGGGGCCCATTCCGAATAGATATCATCATATTTGGCGATATATTCGGTTATTTCGGTACTGGGTGTACCCGGATATGCTGAAGCAACCCTGGCACCTGCCTCGTAGACCCCTCTGGCAATTGCCTCGTTGCCCAATAAAAGCTTTCTCATAAGAGTCTCTCCCTGCTATATGAAATGTTGAAAAACTGTTACATGTATAATTATAAAGTTAAGAAACTTAACATTTTATAATTATAACAGGATAAAGCAGTCAAGTGCAAATAATTATCAGCGGAAGGAAGTAAGCATACAAAGGCTGGTCAATGTCTGGCAAAACCGGTTGTCTGCAGCAAAAAAGCCTACCGACAATAACGCAAGAAAAACAGGGCGGATTATTTCCGCCCTGTTTTTTCTGTATCCGGGGAAGTAATTATTTGCTTTTTTTCGTTTCATAATGCAGATTAAGCTTTTCCCAGTCTTTTATGGACTTACGTATTGCATAGGTGGCCAGGTCACGGTCCCGCTCTTCAACTGCACGGATAATAAGTTCATGATGTTCCAGAACCGAAAAGTCCGATGTTTCACTTTGCTGGACATAGGAATTCTGGATATAAGGGGTGAAAATATCGAGCATATTTATGTATACATTTCTCAGGATATCATTTCCGGTTATCTCGACCAATTTCGTGTGAAAACGCAAATCCTCCGCCACAATCTCCTCAAGGGAAGCCCCTGATTCTATGGCCTCTTTAAGTCTCTTTTCTATATCCCTCAGCTCATTTATATCCTCATCGGTAATTTTCTCAATCACTGCACAAATAATCCCCGTTTCGAGAATTTGCCTCAACTGGATCAAATCAGACAAATTTGTACCCATCGCAATTATTCTGAAAAACTGTGCGTCAAACAAACCATCACTTGCCGAGCCGCGTACATACGTTCCGTCCCCCCGCCTTACCTCAAGCACACCGTATGCGTCCAGGATTTTTACGGCTTCGCGGATGCAACCGCGGCTTTTGCCAAACATGGTGCTCAATTCAAATTCATTGGGTATTTTATCGCCAATCCTGAGTCCGTTCTCTATAATCATGTTTTTTATTTCTTTAATAACCTGTTCAACGGCTGTCAAAGGTCTCTTGTTTTTTTGCTGTTCACTGTGTTTATCCATATGTTACTGCTCCTGTTTTTAATTTCGTATGTTACTTTAAGGTTTATGAAAAATACGCTTCCAAAATCTTAATTATTGGTATATCATTACCACCAATAATATATTATTAATAAAAATCTTCCCGCCTTGCAACCATTTAATCAGTCCGGCCGGATTTCAGTCCGTATTTTTCCTGACAGAACCAAATGCCAGTACGAAAATTATTATAAGACCTTTCACGATGTTCTGCATGCCGGTGGAGAAATTTGCAACCTGCATTGCCGCAACTACAAAGCTAAGAAACAGAGCACCAAACATTGTTCCAACAGGCACGGCACATCCGCCTGATGCAAGTGTGCCTCCTATTACAACACTTCCGACAGTGTCCATCAGGTATGAATCCCCCATGCCAAGGAAAGCGCCGCCAACCCGGCCTGAAAGGAAAAAACCGCACACAGCTGCAAGTACGGCACCAATCACATAAGCAAGGGTTTCAACAAGATTTACATTAATACCGGCAAGTTCGGCAGCCTTCTTATTCTGACCCAATGCAAGCAAAGCCCTGCCGTAGGTGGTTGAACGGAACATAATAGCAACAGCGATAACTATCAGAAGCGAAACATATCCTGCAACAGGTATTCCCAGAATCCTGAAAGTGGTTAGAAAATGCATTATACCGCTTATCTCAAGCGTATTGAAAGCGCGGTTATAAACTGATGTTGCCGTAGAGAGGATATAACCTACTGCAAGCGTTGCAATCATTGAGGTTATCCGGAAGCGGATAACCAGTATGCTGTTTATAAATCCCACAAAAGCTCCGACCAGAATGACCAGAACAAAGACCGGGAAGAATCTTTCGTCTTTTCCGTCAGTCAGTCCCATGGTAAGGAAAGCAGAAATTGTAATCATATTCGGAATGGAAAGATCAAACGCGCCACGTCCCGTTGTCATCACTATCATCTGGCCAAGCGCGCAAATTGTCAGATAACTGGCGATGGTATAGTTAGCGGCAAAACTCATATATGAAAACTTACCGGAAATCACCGAAACCACAATGAACATAATTGCTGATCCCAATGCGGCCCATGTCCAGCGGTTGTTCTTCGCAAACGCATTCAGTCTGTTCATTTTTCCGCTCCTTTCTTAAGCAGTCTGAGCGCAAGGATAAGTATCAGCAACAACCCCTGCACAGCTGCTGTATAATCGGAACTGACATGCAAAAATCCAAGTAATATAGTCACAAGAGACAAAGTGACTGCTCCAAATACTGAGCCGACATGACTTACTCTGCCGCCGCTCAACGCCCCTCCACCAAGCACAACAGAGGCAACCGTAAGCAGTGTATAGGAATCCATTGAACTTGCATCAGCTGAAAAGGTTAATGCAGTAAAGGACAAACCTCCAAGCACTGCGAACAGCCCTGAAACCATATAGACATTGAAGACTGCCGCGTATTTTCCCCATCCGCTGCGGACCATGGATTCTTCACGATTGCCGAACCCCCTCATCACGGTTCCGTATTTTGAACGGTATAATAAAGCCGCAGTTGCGGTGGCAAAAACAAGAATAATCAGCACATTGGGTATACCCAGCACAGATTTGTTAAAAAAAATGACAAGCCATTGAGGGGCATTTCCCCCGGGAATGTTCTGCAACACCAGGGCAGTACCATACCAGACAAAAGAAAACCCTAATGTTACGATAACAGCAGGAATATTGAGTTTTCGGATCAATAATCCCATTAATCCATAAGCCAGCCAGGTCGCAACAATAGCTGCACCACCCAGCAACGGGTTTTCATAAAGAACAGTTGCTGCAAGCACACTTACCAGCCCCATGTAATTGCCTATACTCAGATTTACATGACTGAAGCCTATTATGTAGGTCTGGCTGATTGCTGCCAGAATCAGGGGCAGGGAACCGCTTATCAGGAGTTTGGCCCCGAACAATGTAAATGTTTTCTTTTGTATGAGACCACACGCAGTGTAAATTGCCATCATTGCGATTATGGGTATGAGCATTGAAAAGTTGAAATGCCGCTTGGTATGTTCAAGTTTTTCCTTTTTATTGTCAACAGTCCTGAATGATGCTTCTATTATGCTGTCCTTGCTTATTTCTTCCCGGCCGAGCGTTGCCACAATGGTACCATACCGCATTACAAAGACTCTTGAGCAAATCTCGAGCTCTGAATCATCAGAACTGTACCAGATAATCAGTTTGCCATTTTCAGCGGCTTCCCTGAACAATTCATAAAGCTGCCGTTTGGTTTCCACATCAACGCCGCGGGTCGGATCGTCCAGAATTATAATGTCAGCGTCAGCTACCATAGCCCTGGCAATCAGCACTTTCTGCTGATTACCTCCGCTTAGGCTTATAATATCGGCTTTCGGACCTTCGCCTTTAATCCTTAATTTGTTATACCAGTTTAAAGATTTTTCAACAACTTTATTTGGGGGATTGAAAGCAAACAATGACCTGCGCATCAAAGAGGTAATAACCATGTTGTCTGCTATGTTCCATAACGGAAATATACCCTCGGCTTTTCTGTCGCCGGTAACATAGGCGATTGAACCTTTACGATGTATCTTTTTCCGAAGACTGAAAGGCAAGCTGAAAATTGCCTGTATCAGTTCTTTTTGCCCATTTCCTTCCAGACCTGCAATACCAATAATCTCTCCGCCATGCATTCTGCAATGCACATTATTCAGAATACCCTTTGAAATACCATCACAATACACATAGACGTCTTCATTTATTCCCGAAATTCCGGTTCCGGCTTTTTCGGCCTTTTGTACCTGTTCAGTATTTATTCCTCCACTCATGATATTAATAAGGGCTTCTTCACTGGTTTCACTTGTATGGCAGCTATGTACAACCTCTCCATCCCGGAGTACACATATTTTATTTGTGATTTCCATTATTTCGAAGAGCCTGTGGGTTATATATATAAAAGTAATGCCCTCTGCGGCTTTTTTGCTTATATAGCTGAGTAATTGCCTTGTCTGCTCGACCGGAAGAGAGGAAGTTGGTTCATCAAGAATTAATAATTTCAGGTTGGGATCCGAAAAAGCTCTCGCAATTTCTACCATCTGCTGCTGCGCAATGGAAAGTTCACTAAGTTCCTTGTTTACATCTATACCATTATTGGGGAATATTGTGTCCAACTGTCTTCTGGCCATTTCAGCAGCTTTTTTTCTCCACAGGAAAGAACCTTTAAACAGGTTTCTCAATTCCACCATAAAATTTTCATAAACCTTTAAATTATCACATAGCGACAATTCCTGATATACAACCCGAATACCCTTTTTTCCTGCTGTTATTGGTGAAAATTGCTTCCAGTTAATTTTTTCGCCGTCAAAATACATGGTTCCTTCATCAGGTGTCGTGACACCTGACGCAATGCGCATGAGAGTGCTTTTTCCGGCGCCGTTTGCACCGACCAGCCCCAAAACATCTCCCTTATCTATCTGCAGGCTGATATGATTATTGGCAACCGTAGAACCATATATTTTGGTTATGCCTGACAATTCAAGAAATAATCCTTTATTTTTTATAGCTCCCTTATCATTCACCATTCGCAGCACTTCTTTCTATTATTTTGGAGGATTATATTTTTCGGAAGGTGCGTATGAACGCACCCTTCCGAAAATCATATCAAAACCAGTGTAACTGTCTTTGTCCAGGATGGCAGGTTGCTTGGACATTACTTGTTTCTTGAAGGTATTATGATTTCGTCCATAACCTGGTCACTTGTCCAGTCAGCACCGGCTATAGAACCTGCCTCCATATCTGCAAACTGAGGAGCCATGTCGCGTGTGATAACTGATAACTGCAGATCCATTTTCTTTGGCACGTCTTCATTGTTAAGTATGAACAATGCTGTCCAGAACGCTGCAGAACCACAGGCAGGTGCTGCACGCAAACTCAATGTATCATAATCTTCCTGTTTGAGCCACCAATTTATAAATTCTGTCGAATTGTCACCCGACATAAGCGGAACTTTCTGTCCAGCCTGTTCAAAGGCTTTGATAATACCATATGTGTCACCGCCCTGGTTGAATATCAGGTCTATTTGAGGCAGGCTTGGCAGAATTTTTGTAAATTCTTCCTGGGCCACGGTCGCATCAGCTTCGCCAAGAACTGTTGCTACCACCTTCAGATCCGGATGTTCCTCAATTACTTTCATGTATGATTCATACATGATCAAATCGGGTACGGAACCTGAAACGCCGCGCACCATTACTACGTTCCCTTTGTAACCTACCTTTTTGGCTATGTAATCGCCCATCTCGTAATACTTGGTGAAGTCAAAATCCATGCAGTAAGCATTGTCATTTTCAACCGTTGAGTCAAATGCGATACAAGGAATTCCTGCTGCAACTGCCGTGTCAATTACGCTGTTAAGTGCCGTCGGAGACGCAGCATTGATACAGATCGCATCAACACCCTCCAAAATAAAACTGTTGATCTGTGCTATCTGGGCATTGACTGATCCGTCGCCGTTCTGTATCACGTAATCTTTTATCAGACCAGCGGCTTTGGCTTCTTCGGCAACCCTTGTAAAGGATTCAACCATTTTGTTTACGCCATGTGTTTCCGTAATATGAATTCGACAGTCCTATTACCCAGTCTCCTTTAGGAATTGGATATTTGCGGCCATCTCCGTTATCAGTTTCCTTTGAAGTATCATTTCCTCCCGAGGATGTTTGGGTTGCAGGTTCCTTTACGGCAGGCTTTTCCTGAGTTTTACCGCATCCTGCAGCCAGGCCTGCAAGCATTACAATAATGAGCAGCAGTGTAATCAGTCGTTTTGTCATCTTTTCCTCTCCTTTCATATTCATGATTTATTGCGATCCGGGTTCATCAAGGACACTCTTTAGATAAGAGATGCTTTCCCTAACCCAGAGATCTTTTTTTCTGAGAGTGTCATCAACTGTGGCTTCAGGCGGCATCCACAACTCAAGAATCGTGCTGAAGTCACAACGTGCTTCCTTCTGCAGGCGCTGCAGCATTTTGGGAATATCAAGGAAACCTTTTCCCGCGATTGTTCCTGTAACCATCAGCCCCATGCTGTTTTGGACCCGTTCTATCCTGAAATCCTTGACGTGAAAATTGACAGTATACCTCGCCAGGACATCCATGACCTGATTTGTATTCTCTTCACATGCAAAGGAATTGACTGTATCGAGAACAATTCCTACATACGGGCTGTGCAGGGTTTCAACTATGTCTGCATAAACCTTGGACTTAAATCGGTCATGGTTTTCCAACCCCAGGATAATATTTTCTTTTTCAAGTACCGGCAGAACTTTTGACAGCAATTCAATTATTTCCTGGAAGCCCGGCTGATGCCATGCGGTGTCAATGACAACCCTCAGGAGTTTTGAATTTAACATTTTGGCAATCTCAATATACCTGAGAAGATTTTCTGTCCCAATGCCACGCGTTCCGACTTCTATCTCAACAGACTTGCTTCGAGCATAATTGTTCAGACTTGAAAGTTCGAATGGTGAAAGTCTATGTAACGGATAATTGTCAGCAATTTGCAGCACCGCAACCTTCAATTCGGCTGCTTTGTCCACAAGATCAAAAGCATTTAAGGATTTTGCCGGGATAAAACCCGGAAATCCCACAGCATAGGAATAAGAATATGAACTGATCCCAATTCTTGTTTTATTCATAACCATCACTTGCTCATTTCGTGTGTAATTGCATAAACACTTTCATCCAGCGCTTTGCGGTTAAGGATGTTCTGAATCCAGCCTGGCTTGAAAATTACGTCCATGGCCCTTTCCAGCGCGAGATTGGCACCATCTGAGAACGGAAAATCTGCAAATCCGAACAGAACACCGAACTGGACTTTCAAATGTCCCATTACAAAAGCCATTACTGCCTCCCTTGGGACCCCCATTTCCACACAGGCATCTACGGCCATACGAATGCCCTTGACAAGAGGCGCTGTTATTGACTACACCAATGCGGGTTCAAGCAAAGCCATCTGTTCAATTGTCAAACGATAACACTTGTCTACGGGTTTGAACATCTTCCTTGCAAAAGCCTCGTTTTCTTCGTAATCAGCATCTGTCCCCTGTTGCATGGCACAGACCAGATCCATCCTGGCTGCCCCGATGCCCCCAAACCAGTCTTTCTGCGCGGCAAGACTCAAATTATCCTCAAAAGGGAAAAGGGAAGGATGACATGGATGCACGACAAAATACTTGAGATCCTCACGCATTGTCATGACTTTGCCGTAATTTGCTGCTGGATCAAGGCTTACTACAGTCGCTCCATTCTTCATCATTGGTATAACCTGTTTCGAAATGTTCCCGATTAACTTGTCAGGAACTGCAAAAATTACTTTATCGGCATCCTTTACAGCTTCATAACTCTCAGTCGCATCGATGCCAAATGTTTCTTTTAAGCTTATTCTGCCAGCTTCACTGATTTCCACATAAGTGATGTCATACTCTTTATCGTCCTTCAGATTGGCAGTAACACGGTGCCCCATTTTTCCGCCGGCACCAAGCAGTACTACTTTCTTTTTCATTGCAATTGCACTCCTTT
>Ga0134094_1002672_pt1 | contig 14482 bp, 11 predicted proteins | sample 5_1taG_FD_94458 | JGI IMG/M metagenome (GOLD analysis project Ga0134094, IMG submission 94458) | Switchgrass degrading microbial communities from high solid loading bioreactors in New Hampshire, USA - 5_19_20_110_A1 metaG | ecosystem: Engineered > Bioreactor > Semi-continuous > Anaerobic >... | reverse complement strand
GTTGGCTGCGGCGGAACGGATGAGCCTGTTGATTGGCGAGACGCAGGGGCCAGTGTGGCAAGCACCGCTTCGGCTGCTGCTCTGCACTTTTCTGCATCCGCCGGGGCAGATACCACAGAGAAAACCGGGACTCCAATCTCATCATCGATGATGTCCGGGGCGCTGATTGCGAAGTAATAACTGACCCACTCCCCTGTCGTGAGTTTCTGGTCCAATTGAACCTGGTAGTCGATGCTGCCCAGCCTGAGATCCACCATATCTTCGGGCCAAAAACCGCTCGGACCCATCGGGTTGATTGTGCAGGACTCCAGCGCTTTGTGCTGCAGGTAGTTGATCATCCTTTGTGTGTTATGGTATTCGGATTGATCAAGCCACTGTTCGGGTGGATATTCCAGCACCAGCGGCGGGTAAAACTTAATCGCGAATACACCCGTGGGGGGAAGGGTGGGCTGCGGGGTGACCGTTTCGGTGGGCGCGGGAGACGGCGGCGCGGCGGTACCCGTTGGGCGGGGGGCTGCTGCGGTGGAGTCCGGTGTGGGGGTGGACGCTGCGGCAGAGGTAGGCGAAGGATCGACCTGTGCGGAGGGTGTCGGCTGCGGCCGGTTTCGGGAAGAACAGGCTGTGAACAGCGCGATCCCGATCAGAAGGGACAAGTAGATCAATCTTTTCATTCCACAACTCTGCCTTTTGGGGTGATGAATGATTTCTCTAGTTCGCCTGGTCTTTGATTTTCCGGCGGGCGCGGGCCAGCAGCCGCCCAATATCATTCAGCGGGCGGCCAATGATGCAGGCTGCTTCGCGATATGCCAATCCAAGCACGTCGATGAGGACCAGAACTGCGCGCTCCGGTTCGGGCAGCGCGCGCAGCCGGTGATGGACGGCTGTTCCGTTGGGAACCCGTGCGGGCGGCTTCCGCCTCCGGCACTGCTCAACGACAAATGAGAGGATCAAGCGGCGGCAGTCCGGCTTGCCTGACGCAAAGCAGGAATAAGCTGCCTCGACTGCCGACTGCATCACTTCTTCGGCCTGTGTTTCGTCGCCCAATAGATACCAGGCCAGGGTATAGGCGTCATCCTGGCATTGCAAGACCTGCTGGTTGAAGAGAAGAAGGGTTTCCATGGCGGGTCCTAAACCATCTGCCGGAAGGTGGGCAGGGTAATGTTAATTGAAGAAGAATGTGGCCTCGGAACTAGTTCCCCGGCGCTGGCGCTGGTGCGCCAGGGCCAAACCGCTACGGCCGGTCCGGCAGGGACGTGACGAGCGGTATCGGGTCCGGCGGCTCGAGGATGCTGTAGATTTCGAGCGATTCACCCGCCGCAAGATCGCCCGCGACCAGCATGATCCCGTTGGTCACGGCGATGTGCGAGGCGGTATCGACGATGGAGCCGGTCTGGAGCGGCTCGCTGAGCGTCACAATCAGCCTGAACGGCTGCCCTGCGGAATCCAGCCCGGCGGTGTAGATGCGGTCGCTGCGCAGCTCAAAGCCCAGGACGGTCCCCGGCAGCGGCGCGCTGCCAGAGCCGGGGATCTGCCGGGCAAACTGCGGGTTCAGCGGATCATCAAGGTTATATGCCAGGATACTGCCCTCAATCCCCAGGTACAAGACCCCGCGGACGGCGGCCATGCTGCTCGTGGAGCGCTGCGGGAGCACCCCAACCGGCTCGCCGAACTGCTCGCCGTTCAGCGGCACGGCGGCGATCTCAGGCGCATCCCCGCCGAGCGCGGCGTACAGCGTCGCGCCTGAGAGCGCCAGGCTGTGCGCCGGGGCGGGCAGCTCAAGCGTGTCCAGCAGGCGCAGATCGCCGTGCTGCGATGCGTCCAGCACGGCGACATAGCCGCGAGTCTCATCGCTGTGCAGCGCCCCACCGGCGTAAATACGGTTGGTGCCAATTTCCAGGATCAGCGCGTTGATTGGCCCGGGCAGCTTGCTCGTGGTGAGCAGCTCCAGGTTGCCCGGCGTGGAGGGGTCGAAGACGGCCAGGTAGCGCCCTGCCGAGACGGCGACGCGGTGGGCGCTCCCGGCAGGGATGGCGAGGACTTCCATCACTTCGCCGGGCAGTTCCTCGCTGCGCGCCAGCAGTTTCGGCGCGGTGGGCTCAGAAATATCGACGGCAGCCAGCCGGGTTCCGTCCCCGATGTACACGGTCTCGCCGCGCACCGCCAGCGCGCGAACGTGCTGCGCGGTCAGGTCACCGGCCGGCACCTGCCCGGCCGGCTGAAGCACGACCGGCGCCCGCGGATAAGGTGTTGGCTCCGCTGCCGGATGCAGGACCGCCGGGACCGGGGCGTTCTCAACTTCTGGCTGCGTTGGGGTTGGGGCGGCGGCCGGTTTTTCCACACCGGCTGCGGTGGCCGTTGCTTTTAGCGAAGCGGCGGGCATTTTTCCCACTTCAACTGCCGCTTCCGTCGCTTTTAGCGGAGCGGCGAGCTGCGCAGCAGCCTGCATGGCAGCGGGCTGCGCCGGAGCAGCCGGGACCGGCGCGCCGGGCAGCAGGCCGGGGATCAGGCGCAGGACCACCAGGAACAGCAGCAGGGCAGCGCCCGCGCCTGCCAGCGAGAGGGCGTGCTGGGCCGCCCGCTGGGCCCTGCGCCGCTGTTCCAACTTCGCCTGGACGAGCCGCGCCTTTTCGCGGACCTCGCCAGGCGCATGGCGAACCTGGGGGTAGGCGGCGGGAAACTGGGCGCTGAGCTTTATATGGAAGGCAGCGTATTCACGGCAGGCCGGGCAGCTCTTCAGGTGCTCGTCAAGCGCAGCCTGCTCCTCGCCGGTCAGCCTGCGGCCTGAGATGATTAACGCCTGCATGGCTTCATGACTCGTGCTCATGGCGCTCCTGTCGCCTCCTCATCCTCCATTTCCATCTGGCTGCCCAGGCGCTCGCGCAGCTTGCGGTGGGCATAATGCAGCCGCGAATAGATGGTCCCTTCCTTTTCGCCCAGCGTCCGGGCGATCTCCGGCACGCTGAACCCGTGAACGTAGCGCAGCAGCACCGGCAGGCGGTGTTTTTCATCCAGCGCGTCAACGGCCTGGCGCAGCAGCCGCTGCTGCTCACCGGCCACCGCGTGCTCTTCCGGCGAGGGCGTGAAGGGGGCTGTTTGAAAGCTCAGCACTTTGAGCACGCTTTCGAGCCGACAGCGGGCTTTTTGCTTGCGGTAGCGGCTGCGGCAGGTGTTGACGGCAATTTTCGCGATCCAGCTTTTCAGGCTGGTCCCGCATTCATACTGGTCGATGTGCAGCGCGGCCTGCAGAAAGGTTTCCTGCGCGGCGTCGCTGGCCTCATCCGGGTCGCCCAGAAACGCGCAGGCCAGGTGGTAGACAAAATCATAGTAAGCCAGCATCAGCCGCTCGCAGACACGCGGGTCCAGGCGAGCGGCTTCGTCAAGAGATGCTTGCCGGATGAAGTCATCCAGATCGGCCATACGCGTTGTCATTCTGAATCATAGAATGCATTTCGAGGTCAAATCCTTCAAAAAAATGCATGCTTTTTCCAAAAAACCGGTACAGATCAAGTATACACCCGGCTCAGGCGCGCCGGGTCACTTTATGTCGAAACAGCGGCTGCCGCTCAACTCGCGCGGGAAGGCGGCGCCCCAGGCATGGACCGGCGAATCCTCTGGAACCTGCCAGGAATCTGCGTCAAATGGGCCCTGGTAGACAATCTCACCGGTCTGAAAATTGACGACGTACAGCGTGTGCTCAACCATGTATTTGTCGGTTACGGGGCTGCCGGACAGGGTCGTTACAAAGGCAATCTGGCTGCCGTCCGGGCTCCAGATGGGCCGCCACGCTGTAAAGACGTGGTGGACGAGCTGCCTGACCGACCCGTCTGCCGGGTTGAAGCGGTAAAGACCGCAGCCAACCGCGCCAGCCTCACAGCCAAAAACGGCCAACTGCTGTGCTGCCGGTGACCAGGACAGCTCGCCAATCGCGACGATCTCCGGCGCGGGATAGCGGACATCCGCAGCGTCGCGCAGGTCGAGCAGGCTCAGGCGGCCGGCCTGGCGAAACGGCATGATCTGGTCGTTGATCGTGTGCGTGAAGGCCAGCAGCGCGCCGTCTGGCGAGCGGTCGCACGGCTCGCCGCCCGGAACCAGGCCAAAGTCGACCCTCCCGAGCAGGTAGCCGCCGGCATACAGATCTCCGTACCAGAAAGTGGGTCCTGAAAAATCACCGGCCTGCTCCGGGCCGAGGTCGGGCGAAGGATGGTGGGTGAAGGCATCCCAGGGGATGAACTTGCGCAAATACTGCCGGCGCTGCCAGTCGGCGGCCACATGCCGGGCGATGGAGAACAGCCAGGCGGAGATTGGGGCGCGGTTTTCGTCGTATCGCGGCAGGCTGCGGAGGATTCGCTCAAAAACCTGCATGGTCAGGTCCTGCGCGGCAGCCGCGTCGCCGCAGCGGTACTGGAAGTAGGTGAAGATCCGCGCGGAATACTGCTCAAAAAGGGAAGTGCAGGGGTCGTTGGGCTCTGTGCGTGGATGCTCCGGTTCTCTCATGCGGTTTTGTGCTCCCCTCTGCTGGTTGTTGTGGGAAGTGAAGATCCTCTTACACCTGTTAATTCGTCCGATGCATGAAAGTATTACAGGGATTCGATGTGGGGAAGCGACAAAACCACCCGGGTCATCTGGCCGGGGCTGTGCTCGAGCGAGAGCGCGCCGCCGACGACGGCCATCAGGGTGCTGTGGAGGGCGATGCCCTGGCCGCTGCTAGCAGGCTCAGGGAGCGGCTCTGTGCTGGCCTGGTTTTCAATCACAATGCGCAGCCCGTCTGCGGCGATGATGCGGACGGCGATCTCTGCCCGGCCAGAACTGCCGTTGCCGTAGCGGGCGGCGTTGCGCAGCGCTTCGCGGGCGGCATAAAACAGCACTTCGCTCTCAAGCTGCGGGAGTCTCTCGAGCAGCGCTGCGGCGTCCGGCTCAACCTGCCAGCCGCAGCAGCCCACCTTTCCCGCCAGATCGCTCTCGACCACCTTGCGCAGCGCGCCGACGAAGCCCAGCTTGTGGATCTCGGGCGAGAGTGTGGAAGGCATCGCGCGCAGCAGGTCAGAAATGCCCTTGTGCACCTGGGTCAGCAGGGAAATGCTCTCCTCCGCGCCGGGGCTGGCGCTGGCCGTCAGGCGCAAGAGCGCCGTGTGGACCAGCGGCAGAATTTCGTCGTGCAGGATGCGCCGTGCCTGCTGGTCAAGGACCTGGTTCTGCGCAAGGTGCTGCCGTTCCAGCACGGCCAGGCGGCGGGCCAGCTCCGCGCCGGCCTGCAGGTCGAGCAGGCGCTCACCGGCTGCCCGCGCCATTTCGATTTCTTCCTGGCTGTAAAGCCCGCCCGTGCGTTTCTCTGCCAGCAGCAGCACGCCGATCAACCCCCGCTCGCTCCACAGCGGCACTGCCCAGATAAACCCCTGGCTCTGGCCCGGATCGAGGGGCAGTCCCTTCTCATCCGGTGATGTGAAGACTGCCGCGAGGTGGGCCAGAGGCGGCGGTTCCGGCAGTACCTGATCGGGATAGCAGACGGGCGGTCCGGCCAGCGACGCCAGCGCGCCCAGCGGCGCGAGACAGGCCCTGCGCGTTTCGAGAACATCCCTGCAGAGCGAGGTGAACATGCGCGAGACGTCCAGGCCGCGGTCAGAATCGGCGCGGCTGAGGATGCTGGTGTACACCTCAGGAGCGCCCAGGAAGGGGCGCAGGCTGTGCAGAAAACGCTCGCGTTTGGCATACGAGCGCCAGGCCAGCATGGCGAAGAAAACGGTCATCAACAGGGTGGTGAGCAGCAGGCTGTACACCGGCCGCAGATGGATCGCCAGCGTCCAGGCGACCAGCGCGCTGTAGCCCGCTGCGAGGATCAGCGCGCGCCGCCAGTGCTGGAACAGTCCGTTACGCGGCAGCGTGCGCGCCGTGAAGATTTCATAGGAAACGACCGCCTGCCCGAGCACCACGACCGAAGCGGCGATCAGGCTGCTGATGACCAGGTCGAAAATTCCGATGGGGAGGATCATCGCGGCAGGCGCGGTCCCGCGCCCCAGCGAGAGGACAATCCAGTTCATCGCCCAGCCTACCAGCAGGCTGACGACAAGCAGCAGCATCGAAGTTGCCAGCAGCCAGGGCTGGGCGCGGCGGCGGGCGGTCTCGCCGAGCCAGCGGCGGCTTGGCCCGGGATTGCGCAGTGCGTCAATGGAAAGGCCCATGCACAGCAGCGCGTAGATGGGGTAAAGCGCCGAAAGTGCAGTGACGCCCGCGGCAGGCGTGCTGCCCGCCTGAGCCAACTGGGTGAAAGGCGGCAGCAGCGGCGTAAAGAGGACCGCGCCGCTCAGCAGGCTGAAGAACAGCATGGTCAGCGCAAACCAGATTTGCTGGCGCTGGAACAGCTGCCGCTCCGCCGCAGCCTCTGCCCGGCGCGCTTCCCAGAACCCGGTGTACCATAGCATCACTATGTACCACGCGAACGGCAGGCAGATCACCAGCGCCCAGCCGGCGAACCACCAGAAATCCTGCCCGGTGGTAAGCAGGCTGGTTTCGTGCCCGAGCAGCGCCGAATGGCTGATAAAAAACGCGCCGCCCATCAGCAGCCCGCCGCCTGCCAGCCAGATGCCGCCGGTGCGCCGGTCGGCGTTGAGCAGCACGGTCAGCCCGAGCCACACCAGCACGACCGCGTTAAACAACGAGACCGCCTGGACAGCCCAATCCATCCAGATGAGACCGGTTGTCACGGCCCGCTCGCTTTCCGGCTGCGCCGCGCCATCACACCTCCGCGGGCCAGGGGACCAGCTCGCCCCTGGCGTCCTGCGTATAGGCGTTGCCGGTTTCGTCCCAAAAGAGCAGCCGCCCGGTATGCACAATCAGCGCGGCGCGGGTGCGGGCGACCTTTTCATCGGTGGCGGTGCTGTCCAACCCCCAGGCGGCGTAAATCTGCCCGTTGATGCGGCTGATGGTGCGCTTGTCGCGGAAGCCCATCTGCGCGGCGATTTGCTCGTTGGTCAGCCCGGCAGCCAGCATGCGCGCCACCGCCTGCTCGCCGGGTTCAAGCAGCGCCATCGGGTCACTGGCGTCCTTCTGGCGCACCTCCAGCAGGCGAGCTTCGATCTCGGGGTCGATAAAGCTGCGCCCTGCTGCGGCGTCTTTCAGCAGCGGCAGGATCATCGACGGCAGCAGGTAGTTGGATTTGCGCACATAGGCGTAATGGGTGAGGATTCCGGCGTTCTGGAAATCACGGAAGTAGCGGTCGTCATCCTGAATAGAGTAAAAGACCACCGGCAGGCGCGGAAACTCGCGCCGGATGGCTGCCGCCGCCTGGATGCCGTTCATTGCGCCGGAAAGCTGCACGTCCATCAGCGCGGCGCGGTCCGTCCCGGGCGATGGTGGTTCTGCGCTGAATGCCCGCAGGCAGTAATCGAGCGCGGCTTCGCCGGAGCCGCAGTCAAAGACCACCTGCACGTCTCCGGCAGCTTCCAGCCCGCTTTTCATCGCCTCTCGCAGGCGTTCATTATCCTCAACCAGCAGCAGGGATATCATTCATTGGCTCCAAAGATTGGGTCGCACGGTCCTTTGCTCCTGAGCATAAGCCAAACCCGCGCGGGCGTCAAGCACTCAAGTGCCTGAGTCCGTGCACTCAGAGCGTGGATTGCGGCAGGCGCAATCCCTAAAATGGAGCAAGAACCGGGCCTCTGGGTTCGCGCTGCGAGGCTGCCCAAAAACCATTGGGACAGCCCCACAGTTCTCCCAAAGCCCTGCAAAACTGCCCCAAGGATGGACCTGCGTATGAAAGTCAAAATGATCCTACCCGCGCTGACCGAGGCCAAAAGCCCATTTTTCCGGCCCATCAAGTACTCGTTGTTCCCGCCGTTGGGCCTGGCAACCCTGGCGGGCTATTTGAGTGATGATGACGAGGTGCAGCTGCAAGACGAGCACGTCGAGACGCTGGACCTGTCGGACTCGCCGGACCTGGTAGTGATCCAGGTGTATATCACCTCGGCGTACCGGGCTTATGCGCTGGCCGATCACTACCGCAGCAAGGGCGCGCATGTGTGCCTGGGCGGGCTGCACGTCACCTCGCTGCCCGATGAAGCCGCCCAACATGCCGACACCATCTTCCTCGGCCCCGGCGAAGATACCTGGCCGGCCTTTCTGAAGGATTTCCGGCAGGGACGCCCGGCAAAGGTCTACCACTCGCAGGAGCGCACGCTGCTCGGGATGCCGAAACCCCGCCGCGACCTGATCAAGCGCCGGCTGTACCTTGTTCCGAACTCAATTGTGGTCTCGCGCGGGTGCCCGCACGCGTGCGATTTTTGCTATAAAGAAGCTTTCTACCAGGGGGGCAGGTCCTTTTATACGCTCGCGGTGGATGCGGCGCTCGAGCAGATCAACGAGCTTCCAGGACAGCATCTGTACTTCCTGGACGATCACCTGTTCGGCAACCCCCGCTTTGCGCGGGCGTTGTTCGACGGCATGCGCGGGATGGGCCGGCTGTGGCAGGCTGCCGGGACGGTGCAGAGCATCCTCGCACCGGGGCTGATCGAGAAGGCCGCGGAATCGGGGCTGCGCAGCCTGTTCGTCGGCTTCGAGACGCTCAACACGGAAAATCTAAAAGCGCAGAACAAGCGCCAGAACCTGCACCGCGACTATGCCGCGGCGGTGCGGCGGCTGCACGACCTGGGCGTGATGGTCAACGCCAGCTTTGTATTTGGCATGGACGAGGATGACCCTGGCGTATTCGCGCGGACGGTTGAATGGGCGGTCAGCCAGGGCATTGAAACGGCAACTTTCCACATTCTCACACCGTACCCCGGAACGGCTCTGCACGAGCGCATGGTAGCTGAAGGCCGCGTCACCTCGCAGAATTGGGATGATTACGATACCCGGCACGTGGTCTTCAGGCCTGCGCGGATGACGGCTGAACAGCTAGAATCCGGCTACTGGGAGGCCTACCGGCAGTTTTACCGCTGGAGCTCAATTTTTCGGTCCGCGGCTGTGCAGGCAGGGTGGAAGGAGCGGCTGCGGCACGTGGCTTACGCCGGTGGCTGGAAGAAGTTCGAACCTGCCTGGGATCTGGTGATCCGGCTTCACCGGGTCAGTTCTTTCCTGCCGCTGCTCGAGCGCATCTTAAGCGGGGCGGATTTGGGGACTGCGCCTGCCTCTGAATCGCAGCCGGATGTGGGGTGACCGTTCCGGTGTAAGGCCGTTGAGATCATGGGCGAGCGCCGTGATCGTGGGGTATGATGATCCTATCACAACCCATCACCGGTAAGGAGCGGATCACCATGGAGCATCGCCAGGAGGATGCAAAGCAGAATAACCTGTTGATCACCACAGCAGCAGATGGAACCAGCGTTCGCGCGGAAGTCGAGGGGGCGGGGCGAGTCATCCTCATCCTACACGCCGGCATGGACACCGGCAAGAGCTACGCCCGGGTTGCGGCCCGGCTGGCGAGGCGCTACCGGGTGATCCGGCTGCACCGGCGCCAATACCGGCTTGATCTCAAAACGGACCCTTTGCGCGGCTCGCCCTGCACGGTTGCCGAAGAGGTTGAACACGTTCTCGCGGTGGTCAAGGCGGTTGGGGAACCCGTTCTGCTCTACGGGCACTCGTCCGGCGGGCCGGTTGCCCTGGAAGCGCTCGTCGCCTCGCCGTCGTCGTTCGCCGGAGCGATGATTTACGAACCGGCGTCGGTGATCGACAGCGGCGGCAGCCCAAACCTGTCCGGCGACCGGATTGAGCATGACGGTGTGGGCGAGGGCGTGAAGCGCGCGCGGCAGGCGCTCGTTTCGGGCAGGCCGGGCAAAGCGCTGGGGATCTTCACGCAGATCGTCGCCGGATGGCCAGGTTTTCTTGCGAATCCAATCGCCGAACTGGTCGCGCTGATCCCTGCTTACCGGGCGCTCATCCCGTGCCAGATCGACGACCTGGAAGCGATGGAACGCCTGGGCGTGCGCCTGGATGCCTACGCCGGGCTGGACCTGCCCGCTGCCGTAGTGACCGGCGAAAAGAGCCCCGCTGCGCTCAAAGAAATGGCCGCTGCTGTGGCCGGCGCGCTGCCGAGGGCTGAGCGGATCACCTTGAGCAGGCAGGGCCACGCCAGCCACACGCGCGATCCAGAGCAGTTGGCCGGGGTGATTGAAGCGTTCGCTGAGAGAGTCTTTGGGGGCTAAGGCATGGGTTTCGATGACCTGAAGTTGATTCCCAGGGTTCCGAATTCGGCTGCGCTGGAGGCTTGGGGCGCGTCGCTGAACACATCACCGCGCCAGGTGATTGCGAAATCCACAAAACCGGCGGATTCGACCGCAGCTTTAAGCTCTGCTTCCAGCAGAGCACCGGCAATTCAACCGGACCAGAGGTCGATCTGGGTTTTGGCATCCTCTGGCACCGCTGTTTGCACCAGAATATCGCCAATCTGCAGCCGGCCAGCCGGTTTGAGCACGCGAGCCATCTCGCGCAGCGCTGCGGGTTTATCCGGGACCAGGTTGAGGACACCGTTGGAGATCACGACATCAGCCCAGCCGTCCGCCGCCGGCAGCGCCTCGGCGTAGCCCTGGCGAAATTCGACATTTGCAGCCCCTGACTCATCTGCGGCGAGGCGGGCTTTTTCCAGCATGGCCGGGGTCATATCCACGCCGATCACCTGGCCAGAAGGCGCAACCATGCGCGAGGCGATCAGGCTGTCGAGCCCGGCGCCGCAGCCCACATCGACCACTCGTTCACCCGGCTGCAGCAGCGCAATGCTGAACGGGTTGCCTGTGCCGGCAAAGGATTCGACCGCCGGTTCAGCAATTCCGGCAAGCCATTCTTCACGGTAACCGAGCCGGTGCGCCAGCTGCCGGCCGGTGTGGAAGTGAAAGCCGCGTTTGGGTTCATTGGCTACGCAGGTGTATTCTTCCTGAATCGCGCTGCGCAGGGCTTCAAGATTGAGCTTCCACGGCAGGGTTGAGGTCATGGGCTTCCTCCTACCCTGAAACAGGTTGACCTGTTTCAGGTGTGTTCACCTTTCTGCCTGACAAAAAGGGTTAACCACTTCGCCCGCTGATGATAAAACGACTGAACGCGATGGGTGTTTATTACGATCTTCACCAATCGCCCGAGCGCCGGCTCGCACCCAGGCTTTAGATAAAGATACCATATTTTATGGAGAAAAACAGTCCAAAATTGGATTTGCTCAAACCAGGTACGCAGAACACAGGACTTCTAATCCGTTGACTGGCGATTTGAGTCGTGGGGATACAATTCACATCTGTTTGTATAGTGAAAATGCATCAGCCTTTCAGGCTGGCATTCGCCGGTCCGGTTCACCCCCGCGCGTGCGGGGAATACGTTCCCCAGTCCACAGGCTATCCCTCGATGTAGCGGTTCACCCCCGCGCGTGCGGGGAATACGGAGGTGTACTGATGGATGTCACTGGGATGATCGGTTCACCCCCGCGCGTGCGGGGAATACGGAGACGGTCGAGGACTTCCTCCGCGCGAACGGCGGTTCACCCCCGCGCGTGCGGGGAATACGAGCGCGGAGTACCCAGGGTTGACTATCATGTGCGGTTCACCCCCGCGCGTGCGGGGAATACGCTCAGCAGGACTAGAAATGGCCCAGCGCCTGCGGTTCACCCCCGCGCGTGCGGGGAATACCTGGATGCAGGATGTCCAGAAGAGCGGGGGGCGCGGTTCACCCCCGCGCGTGCGGGGAATACTGTCCGTGACGGTGCAGTAATACCGGCGTCTGCGGTTCACCCCCGCGCGTGCGGGGAATACGTGACAGTCCTTGCCGAAACGCATGACCGCATCGGTTCACCCCCGCGCGTGCGGGGAATACGGTCGCGTCTTTTTCTACCGTGCGCACCGGTGCGGTTCACCCCCGCGCGTGCGGGGAATACTGATGCGGCTGATGAGCTGACAATCATCCCCCTCGGTTCACCCCCGCGCGTGCGGGGAATACGACCCCAAGGACCTCAACGGGGACACCTGCGTTCGGTTCACCCCCGCGCGTGCGGGGAATACTTGCCGGCCACATTGGCCACGCCCTCGCCCAGCGGTTCACCCCCGCGCGTGCGGGGAATACGTGGCTGCCCGAGTGGGCCGGCGGCGGCCTGTTCGGTTCACCCCCGCGCGTGCGGGGAATACGCCTACGGTGAGCGTATGCGTGACACGACCCTCGGTTCACCCCCGCGCGTGCGGGGAATACTCGATCAGGGCGACAAGCAGCTCTTTGGCCATCGGTTCACCCCCGCGCGTGCGGGGAATACTTCCTTTCACATTCAGGTCTTCGGCGTAGATGACGGTTCACCCCCGCGCGTGCGGGGAATACAGGGTTCAGGGACTTGTAAAAGTCCAGGATTTCGGTTCACCCCCGCGCGTGCGGGGAATACTCCGTTGGTTCGCCTCGGTCACGTGGTCCAGGTCGGTTCACCCCCGCGCGTGCGGGGAATACGTAGCCTTTGCCTCTACCACCTGCATCCGCACGGTTCACCCCCGCGCGTGCGGGGAATACGCCTGGAGGTCCCGCCAGAGTCCCTGGACGGACGGTTCACCCCCGCGCGTGCGGGGAATACATGGCGTCAATTCGATATTGCCCACATTTGCCTCGGTTCACCCCCGCGCGTGCGGGGAATACGATGATTCGGTCGTGACCGACACCGACGCCCGCGGTTCACCCCCGCGCGTGCGGGGAATACGAATTTGAGCTGCTGGATCTGCGCCTGCGCGTCGGTTCACCCCCGCGCGTGCGGGGAATACAGCTTCCGGTTAACCCTAACCGCTCAGCTTCTTCGGTTCACCCCCGCGCGTGCGGGGAATACAACTACCGCCCGCGACGACCGCCGCGTCCAGATCGGTTCACCCCCGCGCGTGCGGGGAATACGAAGGTCGTGCCTACATCATTGGCGCGACCAGCGGTTCACCCCCGCGCGTGCGGGGAATACTGGTATTCCTTTGCTTTCCAGAGATGGAGATACGGTTCACCCCCGCGCGTGCGGGGAATACCCGTGTTGGCGTCGGAGCATGTCCAAAGGGCCGGCTTCACCCCCGCGCGTGCGGGGAATACCCCCTATTTCGTCAGCTTCCAGACATTCCCCTCCGGTTCACCCCCGCGCGTGCGGGGAATACGAATAAGCCCTTGGGTGAGGGTATTTTGGTATTCGGTTCACCCCCGCGCGTGCGGGGAATACGATCACTGTGTTAGTCAGGCCGACAGCCAGTTCGGTTCACCCCCGCGCGTGCGGGGAATACGTATTTCGGATGTGTCCCTGAGCGGCTGAAAATCGGTTCACCCCCGCGCGTGCGGGGAATACGATCAGTGCCAGGCGGCTGGCGTGCCATTTTTCGGTTCACCCCCGCGCGTGCGGGGAATACGTGTCTTTAAGGGACTTACTAATCCCTTGCGCCGGTTCACCCCCGCGCGTGCGGGGAATACTAACTGCATGGTGCTGTGCGGTTCTTATTGCACGGTTCACCCCCGCGCGTGCGGGGAATACCTTCTTCGCGTTCCATGAGGGCCGAAATGATCTCGGTTCACCCCCGCGCGTGCGGGGAATACGACACCGCCCTGCCAGACGATGCCGTACTTCTCGGTTCACCCCCGCGCGTGCGGGGAATACGAAAGCGTCTTTGATCGGCTCAGTGACTTTGCTCGGTTCACCCCCGCGCGTGCGGGGAATACTGACTAACTTGTCTAGTTCGGTGCGCGCGATCGGTTCACCCCCGCGCGTGCGGGGAATACTTTGGGCCGTGCCCTTCTTTCGCTTCTACAGCCGGTTCACCCCCGCGCGTGCGGGGAATACCCGGGATGACGCGGTAGGCACCCGCTCGCTGACCGGTTCACCCCCGCGCGTGCGGGGAATACCCAGGCAATCTCCATCGAAATTGAACGCATATCGGTTCACCCCCGCGCGTGCGGGGAATACACTATGGCCGATGCTAATGTTTTCGCAGCCCTCGGTTCACCCCCGCGCGTGCGGGGAATACGCTTTGCGTAGACGCTCACATGCTGAGCGCCGCGGTTCACCCCCGCGCGTGCGGGGAATACACGTTGTCGGGCACTCCACGTTTGGCCCCCGACGGTTCACCCCCGCGCGTGCGGGGAATACTGAGGAGGTGGTCGAGGAGCAAAGCTACCTGTACGGTTCACCCCCGCGCGTGCGGGGAATACGATGAACATCTGGTTCCAGGCCCCGCGCACCAGCGGTTCACCCCCGCGCGTGCGGGGAATACTTCAATCGTGCCGATGCTGCTGTCCAGCACAACGGTTCACCCCCGCGCGTGCGGGGAATACGCGCGACGGATTTATCGCGCTTGATCCGTCCAGCGGTTCACCCCCGCGCGTGCGGGGAATACGCCGGCCCGGTCTCCGTGCGGTGCGTGTTTGTGCGGTTCACCCCCGCGCGTGCGGGGAATACCCCTTCGTTAACAAAAAAAATTAGCGGTTGGAGCGGATCCGGCGTTTTTGGACCGGTTCCAGCTCATCTTTGATCGTCTGGATCAACTGCAAGCCTTCCCAATCGACCACCCGGCGGGTCTTG
>Ga0134094_1002671_pt1 | contig 14493 bp, 10 predicted proteins | sample 5_1taG_FD_94458 | JGI IMG/M metagenome (GOLD analysis project Ga0134094, IMG submission 94458) | Switchgrass degrading microbial communities from high solid loading bioreactors in New Hampshire, USA - 5_19_20_110_A1 metaG | ecosystem: Engineered > Bioreactor > Semi-continuous > Anaerobic >... | reverse complement strand
TTTATTATTTTATGAGAACTATTTTATGAGAGGAAGATGAGAGTGGTTATACAAGCTCCTAAAGGGACAAAGGATATTCTGCCGAAGGAAATTTACAAGTGGCAGTACATAGAGAGTGTTATCGCCCAGTTATGCAAGGAGTTCGGTTATAAGGAAATTAGGATACCTGTTTTTGAGCACACGGAATTGTTCCGGAGAGGTGTGGGAGATACAACGGACGTTGTTCAGAAAGAAATGTACACTTTCACCGACAAGGGCGGAAGGAGCATTACATTAAGACCTGAAGGAACAGCGGGCGTAGTAAGAAGCTATATAGAAAACGGCATGGCATCATTGCCTCAGCCTATAAAACTTTACTATAACATTACGGCTTACAGGTATGAAAACGTGCAGAAAGGCAGGTACCGTGAGTTCAACCAGTTTGGCGTTGAAGCTTTCGGCGCAGCTGGACCTTCAATTGACGTGGAAATAATAAGCATGGTGGACACACTATTTAAAAGGCTGGGTCTGAAAGGAATCAAGCTTAATATAAACAGCATTGGGTGCCCTTCCTGTAGGAAGGAATACAACCTTAAACTTAGGGAGTTTTTGAAACCGCTGCTGCCAGAGCTTTGCCCTGACTGCAACAACCGTTTTGAGAAAAATCCTTTGAGAATTTTGGACTGCAAGAATAAAAATTGCAAGTCGATGGTAAAACAGGCTCCCGCGTTGCTTGATAATCTCTGCGATGACTGCAGAAAGCATTTTGAAGGATTAAAGGAAGGGCTGGATAACCTGGGCATAGAGTATGAGGTAAATAAGAATATTGTGAGAGGGTTGGACTATTATACCAGAACGGTTTTTGAGTTTATCTCCTCTAATATGGGTGCCCAGGATACCATATGCGGCGGAGGAAGGTATGACGGACTGGTTGAAAGCTGCGGAGGAGAAAGTACGCCCGGAATAGGATTCGCAATAGGAAAAGAGAGGCTTTTAATGGAAATTGATAGCCAGGGTATTAATATACCTGAACCAGGCGGTATTGACATATATATTGCTTCAGTGGGAGAAGCCGCTGACAGGTTTGCGGAGAAGCTTGTGTACCAGTTGAGAAATGCGGGAATTGTGGCAGAAAAAGACCTTATGAACAGAAGCCTCAAAGCCCAGATGAAATACGCGGACAAGATCGGGGCAACATACACCATAGTTATCGGGGATAATGAGATTGAATCAAACAAGACGGTGCTTAAGAATATGAAGACCGGTGAGCAAAAGGATGTAAGCCTGGATTCGATATTAAACAGGTTAAAAAACAAGAATTCGCTATAATACGGGAGGAGTAGTGTATGGAAGCACTTTGCGGTATGAAAAGGACTCATATGTGTGCAGAACTGAGGTCGCAGGATATAGGCAAGGAAATTACTGTGATGGGCTGGGTCCAGAGCAGACGAAACCTGGGAGGGCTCATATTCATAAACCTGCGGGACAGATCGGGAATAGTGCAGGTGGTATTTAATTTTAATGAAAACAAGGAATTGTTTGAAAAGGCAGAAAACCTGAAGAGTGAATATGTCATCGGGGTAAAAGGAGAGGTTATCGGAAGAACACCTGAGAATATAAATCCCAGGATGGCGACGGGCGAAATTGAGATAAAGGCCAAGGAGCTAAGGATTTTCAGCCCCTCTGAAACACCGCCCTTTTATATTGAGGAAGATGTTGACGCAAACGAGCTGTTAAGGCTTAAATACAGGTACCTGGATTTAAGAAGGCCGGATATGCAGAGGAATTTCATTCTCAGGCATAGAGTTGCCAAGCTTGCAAGGGATTACTACGACTCTATGGGTTTTCTTGAAGTGGAAACGCCAATGCTTACCAGGAGCACTCCTGAGGGGGCCAGGGACTATCTTGTACCCAGCAGGGTTCATCCGGGTAAATTTTATGCCCTTCCGCAGTCACCGCAGCTTTTTAAGCAGCTCCTCATGGTTTCCGGTTTCGACAGGTATTTTCAGATAGTAAAATGCTTCAGGGATGAGGATTTGAGGGCTGATCGCCAGCCGGAATTCACCCAGATAGATATAGAAATGTCTTTTGTGGATGAGGATGATGTCATTAGTATTAATGAGGGTTTTATAAAGAAGGCCTTTAAGGAAATCCTGGGAATAGAATTCAATGAACCTTTTATAAGAATGCCGTACCGGGAAGCTATGGACAGGTTTGGTTCTGACAAACCCGATATAAGGTTCGGGCTTGAGCTTGTTAACATATCCGACCTGGTGGAAAACAGCGGCTTTAAGGTATTTTCCGATGCAGTTAAAAACGGCGGAAGCGTAAGGGCCATCAATGCAAAGGGATGCGGTGCGAAATTCAGCAGGAAGGAAATAGACAGCCTTGGGGAATTTGTAAAGGAAAACAAGGCAAAAGGCCTTGCGTGGATTGTGGTTGGGGAAGACGGGCTGAAGTCCCCAATAACCAAGTTCCTTACAGAGGAGGAAACCAGGGCCATCCTGCAGAGGCTGGAAGCCGAGCCCGGTGATTTGCTGTGCTTTGTAGCAGATAAAAATGAGATAGTATACAACGCCCTTGGCCAGCTTAGGCTGGAACTGGCCAGAAGGCTTAACTTAATAGACAAAAACGACTACAAGTTCCTGTGGGTAACAGAATTCCCCCTCCTTGAGTTTAACGAGGAAGAAAACCGCTGGGAGGCAAAGCATCATCCTTTTACCTCTCCAAGGGATGAGGATATCCCTTACCTGGATACCGATCCCGGAAGAGTCAGGGCAAAGGCTTACGATCTCGTGCTAAACGGCACTGAAATCGGAGGCGGAAGTATAAGAATACATTCCCAGGAGCTCCAGACAAAAATATTTAACCTTCTTGGCTTCACCCAGGAGGAGGCATGGAACAGGTTCGGATTCCTGCTGGAGGCATTTAAGTACGGCGTACCGCCCCACGGGGGTATGGCCTTTGGATTTGACCGGCTGATAATGCTCATGGCGGGAAGAAATTCAATAAGGGATGTAATTGCATTCCCTAAATTGCAGAATGCTTCATGCCCGTTGACGAATGCGCCTTCCGAAGTAGAAGAGAAGCAATTGAAGGAGCTTAATATTGAAGTAGGGGAACAGGAAAATGAATAAGTAGGCGAATAAGATAAGCGAATAATAAAATAATAAAGCGAACAATAAGTGAACAATGTAAACAAGGGTATGAGAGGGCACAAGAAGAGAATGAAAAGGTTTAATTAAAGATTAAAAGATTAAAAGAAAAGATTTTAATGAAATCAATAAAATATTTAAATAAAACAAGGAATTACAAGAGTAATAAAAACCTTAATAAAACACTTAATGGTAAGCTGAAAAGGGTGTGATTCGGTTGGCAGATAATTTGACAGGTAATTCGTCAGGCAACACGACAGCTAATTCGTTAGCAAAAGAAATTTTTGATTGGGTAATTCATATGGTGTTAGCCATTCTCGTAGGCTTATTTATAGTAACCTTTGTAGCACAGAGGACGATTGTGGACGGTAATTCGATGTATCCTACTTTAAAAGACGGCGACCAGCTTATAGTGGAAAAAATAAGCCCCAGACTGGGCAAGCTAAAAAGAGGAGACGTAGTAACGGTATACATTCCTGAATTCCTGGAGGAAGGAAAAGATTTTGTTGTGAAAAGAATTATCGCCCTTGAGAATGATACCGTGGAGATCAAGGATGGAAAAGTGTTTGTCAACGGCGAGGAAATCCAGGAGGATTATATTAACGGAAACACAACAGAGGAAGTCGATCCCCGCTACTCTAAGGTAACCGTTCCGAAGGACTGCGTTTATCTGCTAGGTGACAACCGGATGCCACATTCAAGCCTTGACAGCAGAAGCATCGGCCCGGTTAATAAGAAAAAAATAATGGGAAAGGTCATATACAGGTTTTACCCCTTTAATAAGGCCGGAAAAATATAAAGCCGTAAAAGGTAAAATATGAAGCCTTAAAGGTATAATAAAAGCGGAAAGATATAAAATTGAATAGGGCCACTGTTTGATTGTCATAATATCTCCTGCTAAGGAATAATAATTCTATATGGTTATGGTTTAGGTTATGTTTTACTTAAGATTTTAGACTTGTATAAGGCAGGGGATATTTTTATGCAAAGGAATATTGTGCAAAGGAACAACAGGTTGAAAAGAGTGCATAAAAGATTTTATAGGAAGGCACACAAACCGGCACATAAACATGCGTATAAACCGGATAACTTGTTGCCAAGGATTGCAACAAAGCTTCTGGCATTTTTTGCAATTTTGCTGCTTGCCTTTGGGGCTATAAAAGCAGGAACCGCAATAGGCAATTTCCTATATGATTATGATTTTAAGATTATCAGTGAAATTGACACTTCGAAATATAAGTCAATTATAAACAGCTCGCTGCCCATCATCCACGTTACATACAACAGCGGCAGTGTCGGAAATCCGTTTACGGCCCAGGTAAGGAAATTCATGAGATTAATTACCGGCTTTGACCTGGGTATGCCTGTAACAATTTTGAATTCCCAGGCCTCATATTTTAATTTGTATTACAGCAATAATTACGTTCCCATGCTTATGGCGCGGAATGAAACAGGAGGGGATAAGGAAGCTGTAAACGACGGTGGTGGAATAGGACAAGAAGATACAGTAGATACCGGTGACCAGGGTAATGACCAGGCAGGCAGGTATGCAGACCTGGGATCCCGAAGAAGCAGCGAGATAGTTGATGAGGGAAGGAGAAGGACCGGACAAAGCGGCAATAATAGTGATACAAGCGATGACATTATTTTGGACGAAAACGGACTAATAAGTTATTACTACTATGAGGGGGAAGAGGAAAAACTTGAGGAGCCGAAAGAAAATATTGTAAGCGACCAGAAGATTGAAATTCAAAATATGACCAACCTGAAAATAGACGTGGAGGCCCTTTTGAAAGAGCCCTTGAATATAAAATTTAGCAAAAGCGGACCTCAGATATTAATTATGCATACCCATACCACCGAATCCTTTATTAAAAAGCTTGAAGATGTAAATAAAACAAATATTGCCAACTGGTCCTTAGACCCCGAAGAAAACGTGGTGAGAGTGGGCCACGAGCTTGCGGAACTGCTGAGAAAAAAGTACGGGTACGAAGTACTGCATAACGGAACCGTACACGATTATCCAAACTATGATAACGCATACACAAATGCTTATAAAACAATAACCAGTTATTTAAAAAGCTATCCATCCATAAAAATTGTTTTTGACATCCACAGGGACGGCCTCAGCAAAAACCAGCCAAAGCTCAGGCTAACCACCAAGATCGACGGTAAGGATGTGGCAAAGATTATGTTTGTTGTGGGAACCAATGCCAAAAGGTCAGACCACCCTAACTGGAAGGAGAACCTGAAGCTTGCCCTCAAGCTGCAGGAAAGCCTGAACAAGCAGTACCCCGGACTGGCCAGGCATGTTTATATAAGCAACAACGTATACAACCAGAATCTTACAACCGGTTCCTTAATCATAGAAATAGGCGGGGACGGAAATTTACTGAGTGAATGCCTTGAGAGCGTAAAATATCTTGCAAAGGCTATAGATGATGTCATAAAAGAGAATGGTTTAATGGTTTCGAATTGAAGCCGCCATAAATGGCAATAATAATACAGGGTGGTATTTATGGGCAGGCTGGAGAAGTATAGAAGTATCAGGCTGTACAAAAGACGTTGCAGGCGAATTATTTTTTTTGCGTTTCTGCTTGCAATAGCGGGAATTCTTCTTGCCGATTATTCGATTAACGGGATTATGGGTGAATCGGCGAAAATCGGGATAATATCAGTCGAGACAGATGATTCGAAACTGGAAGTTCGATTTATGAACATGAAATTTTATGCCGATACCCGCTTTCTTTCCAAATTTGCGGACAGGATAAATATTCTGAAGTAATAATATTCTTAAATGAGCAAGCCCCATTATAAAGAATTTTTCCTATTCATAAACCAATACTTATGTTATAATATATTGCTGAAAATCTATAAAAGCCTTATAATATATTGCTAAAATATAAAGAATTGTGACAGACTCTAAGAGAAGCATATGTTGATAAGAATATACTCTTAAGTATTGGAGTGATAGGAAAAATCGATGGCGACTGAAAGAGCAAAGAAAATTCGGAATTTCTGTATAATTGCCCATATTGATCATGGCAAGTCAACTCTTGCAGACAGGCTGATTGAAGCAACAGGCTTGCTCACTGAGAGAGAAATGCAGCAACAAGTGTTGGACAATATGGATATTGAAAGGGAAAGAGGCATAACCATCAAGGCCAGGGCAGTAAGGATGGTATACAGGGATAAGGAGAACCGGGAGTATATTTTAAATCTTATAGATACTCCGGGGCATGTGGATTTCAACTACGAGGTTTCAAGAAGCCTCGCGGCATGTGAAGGTGCCATACTTGTGGTTGACGCTTCACAGGGAATCGAGGCGCAGACGATGGCCAATGTATATCTTGCCCTGGAACACAACCTGGAGATAGTCCCTGTAATTAACAAGATTGACCTGCCCAGTGCGCAGCCTGAACTTGTAAAAAGAGATATTGAAAATGTTATAGGTATAGATGCCGGTGATGCACCGCTGATTTCTGCCAAGAACAAGATAAATATAGAAAGCGTGCTTGATTGTATTATAAACAAGATCCCCTGTCCGGAGGGTGACGAGAATGCTCCTCTTAGGGCGTTGATTTTTGATTCCTATTATGATAATTACAAGGGAGTTATTGCATTTGTCCGGGTCAAGGAAGGCAAGGTGGCGCCGGGGGATTATATCCGAATGATGAATACCGGGAAGGAATTCCAGGTTACCGAAGTAGGATATATGCTTCCTTTTTCCAATATACCCGGTAACGAGCTGTGTGCCGGGGAAGTCGGATATATTGCCGCCAGCATCAAGAATGTCAGGGATGCGAAAGTGGGGGACACAATTACCCTGGTGAATAATCCTGCGAGTGAGCCCCTGCCGGGTTATAAAAAAGTTAACTCGATGGTGTTCTGCGGTATTTATCCCGCTGACGGGTCAAAATACGAGGACTTAAGAGAATCGCTGGAAAAACTTCAGTTAAACGATGCAGCCCTGACTTTTGAACCTGAAACATCTGCGGCCCTGGGGGCAGGGTTCAGGTGCGGTTTCCTTGGTCTGCTCCATATGGAGGTTGTGCAGGAAAGGCTGGAGAACGAGTATGACATGGATCTGGTCACAACTGCTCCCAGCGTTATATATAAAGTGGAAAAGACAAACGGAGAGGTTATCTATATAGATAATCCCACGAATATGCCACCTGTCGGGGAGATTAAAAAGATTGAAGAACCTATCGTTCATGCCACCATTATGACTCCCTCTGAATATGTTGGCAATATAATGGAGCTTGCCCAGGATAGGCGCGGTACAATGAAGGATATGCAGTATATTGACGAAAACAGGGTGATTTTGAATTACGAAATGCCGCTAAACGAAATCATATATGATTTCTTTGATGCCCTGAAATCAAGATCAAAGGGTTATGCTTCCTTTGACTATGAGCTTATCGGGTATAAGGAATCCGACCTGGTCAAGCTTGATATAATGCTTAACGGAGAAGTGGTAGACGCCCTTTCTTTTATTGTTCACAGGGATAAGGCATATCCCAGGGCCAGGAAGATGGCCGAGAAATTAAAGGAAGCTATACCGCGTCACCAGTTTGAGATACCTATACAGGCATGTATCGGCGGTAAAATAATTGCCCGGGAAACTGTGAAGGCGTACAGGAAGGATGTGCTTGCAAAGTGCTACGGGGGAGACATAACCAGGAAGAAGAAGCTCCTCGAAAAGCAGAAGGAAGGGAAGAAGCGCATGAGGCAGGTGGGAACCGTGCAGATTCCCCAGGAGGCTTTCATGAGCGTTTTGAAAATTGACACCGAATGAGAGGAAACGAACGGGCATAACGAACGGGCGGAATGATATTAAAGCTGTCAGTGACCGGATATGTATAAATGTGATATTGCAGAATTAAATAAGAATATTAATAAGAATGACGGTGCGGAAAAAGAGTTGAAAAAACTTGGGATATATGTCCATATACCCTTTTGCAAATCAAAATGCTACTACTGCGATTTTAACTCCTACCCTTCAATGGAAGGCCTTATTCCTGAATATTTTGAGGCATTAAAAAAGGAAATATGCCTTTATGAAGGGCTGGGAGTAGGTCATTTCGAGAACAGGGAATCATGCAAATATGAGATAACGTCCATATTTTTCGGCGGAGGGACACCATCCCTCCCCGATGCAGGATATATCTGCGGTATAATTGAAGAGCTTTTCAAAAGGTTTTGCATTTCGGAAAACGTCGAGATAACCATTGAAGCCAATCCGGGAACCTTAACATTGGAAAAATTGAAAAAATACAAAAGAGCCGGGGTAAACAGGCTGAGTATCGGCCTGCAGGCCTGGCAGAACAGGCTGCTTGAAAGCATGGGAAGAATTCATACAGCCAGGGATTTTATTGTTAATTTAAATCACGCCAGGGAGGTGGGGTTTGACAATATAAACGTTGACCTGATTTTCGGACTGCCCGGGCAATCGATGCGGGACTGGGAAATAACCTTGGACAGGGTTATGGCGGAAAACGTGGAGCATATATCATGCTATGACCTGAAAATTGAAGAGGGCACGGTTTTGCGGAAAAAGATAGAGGACGGGGAGATTCAGGAAATTGAGGATGAGCTTGACAGGGATATGTATCATTATGCGGTGAAGGAAATCAGGAACAGGGGATATATACACTACGAGATATCAAACTTTTCAAAGGCAGGCTATGAAAGCAGGCATAACATGATTTACTGGAAGGGCCAGGAATACATAGGGTTAGGAGCAGGGGCCCATTCCTATTTTGACGGCAAAAGATACCATAATGTGGAAAAACCTGTGGAATATGTGCATAAATTTTCCACAAATGAAAACACATGGCAGGATATCCAGGAGATAAGCCAAAAGGACCAAATAACCGAATACCTAATATTAGGGCTTAGGCTTACGGGCGGAATAAGCCTGATTGATTTCAAAGCAAGATTTGGAATTGAATTGCTGGAATTATACGGTGATAGGATTAATACTCTAATGAAGAGAGGCTTGTTGTGCCGTTCGGGGGAAAGGCTCAGGCTGACCGACCTCGGGCTTGACCTGGCAAACCAGGTATTTGTAGAATTTATTTAAAAGTTCTTGACAAAAAAATGGATGAATGATATTTTAAAAATAGGATTAGCACTCGCTGAGAATGAGTGCTAACAAAGAGGAAGTGTTAGATATGATATTGGATGAAAGGAAAAAGTTAATACTAAAAGCTATCATCGACAGCTATATTGACACTGCAGAGCCTGTTGGTTCCAGGACTATTGCGAGAAGGCATGAGATAGGTTTAAGTTCTGCTACCATACGGAACGAGATGGCTGATATGGAGGAAATGGGACTGCTTGAACAGCCTCATACATCCGCAGGCAGAATACCGTCCGTTAAAGGTTACAGGCTTTACGTGGACCAGCTTATGCCTAAAAGAAGGCTTACCGTTTCTGAAATAGAGCACATCAGGTCAGCCTTGAAATCAAAAATGATAAATGAGCTGGGACGATTAATAAACAATGTTTCTGCAGTTGTATCTGATATAACGAAATATACTTCCATAGCTATAACACCACAGATGAATAAGAGCATATTGAGAAGGTCCGAGATTCTGCCTGTATATTATGACAGGCTCCTTGTAATTATTGCAACCGACGCGGGAATTGTAAGGAACAGCCTTGTAACCGTAGCAGGAGGTATTTCATCCAGTACCGTAGAGATGATCTCCAATTTCCTAAACAATATGTTTGCAGGTAAGACCCTGGAAAGCATAAACCTTGAAAGCATAAAAGATGAAATTACCCTGGAATTGGGAATAGATAAAAACGTTATTGAACCGATTCTTGAAGGGGTAGACGGCTGTATCAAGCAGATTTTCAGCTCCGAAGTGTACCTGGAAGGGGCTACGAACATTTTCAATTTTCCTGAATTCAATGACATACTTAAGGCCAAGCAGTTCCTTGATGTGCTGAATACCAAGGACTTATTATACGCTTTAATGAAAAGAAGCATTGAGAATAACGGCGGTATAAAAGTTAGGATAGGTACTGAAAACGAGTTTGATGAAATAAAAGACTGCAGTGTCGTAACTGCAACCTACAGTGTAAATAATGAAATAATCGGATCAATAGGAGTTATTGGGCCAACCAGGATGGAGTATTCGAAAGTTATAGCATCCTTAAACTATGTAAGCAAGATGATAAATAAGGAAATATCAAGGCTTTTTGGTGTAGGAAGCGATAATACCGGCAATAATGATAATGATGATGAACCTGATTACTAGGTGAATGCCGGGATGATTTCCCGACTAATAAATATAAATTCAAGGCGGTGAATGGACAAATGAATGATGAAAAGATGGAAATAAACCATGAAAACAAATGCAGCGAATGCAGCAATGAAATTGAAAACATCAATAACGAAAATGGCAATAATGAAGCAACTGAGGGAGCAGCAAGCAACGACAGCGGGGAAAAGAACAACGAAGTACGGGAAGAAGATATCCGGAATGAATTGGAAAAATTAAGAACCGAACTCAAAGAAGCAAATTCAAAGTGCGAGGAATATTTTAATGCACTGCAGAGGATTGCTGCCGAATATGATAATTACAGGAAGAGGACCCAGAGGGAAAAAGAAGCCCTGGAAAAGGAAGTAACTTGCGATGTTGTAGCAAGTTTTATACCTGTTATGGACAATCTTGAAAGGGCGCTTAAATCCGTGGAAACTGATTGCGACGTTAAAACCATCAGGGAAGGCATTGAAATGATAAAAAGGCAGTTTGGCGAAATCCTTAAGAAGTATGAGGTGCAGGAAATAAAGTCCGTTGGTGAAAAGTTTGATCCAAACCTTCATGAAGCAGTTATGCACGTACAGGATGAATCATATGGTGAAAATGAAATTGTTGAGGAATTTCAAAAGGGCTATATTATGAAAGACAGGGTTATCAGGCACAGCGTAGTGAAAGTTGCGAACTGACAAGACATGGATGAATAACTTCCATGTTTACAAATATTCATAGCTTATAATCAAAGCTTATTCAATAATAGGAGGTAAAACATATGGGAAAGGTAATTGGAATAGACCTTGGTACAACTAATTCATGTGTAGCCGTTATGGAAGGTGGAGAACCTGTTGTTATTCCAAATGCGGAAGGTAGCCGGACTACACCGTCGGTAGTTGCTTTTTCCAAGTCGGGTGAAAGGTTAGTCGGTCAGGTTGCTAAAAGGCAGGCAATAACAAATCCTGAAAGAACAATAATATCCATTAAAAGGGATATGGGTACAAATAGAAGAGTAAGAATTGATGATAAAGAATATTCACCACCGGAGATTTCCGCAATGATACTGCAGAAATTAAAAGCAGATGCGGAAAGCTACCTGGGAGAACCTGTAACACAAGCTGTTATAACGGTTCCCGCATATTTCAGCGATTCACAGAGACAAGCCACAAAGGATGCGGGAAAGATTGCAGGCCTTGAAGTGCTCAGAATCATAAATGAGCCTACGGCGGCAGCTTTGGCATACGGGCTTGATAAACAGCACGACCAGAAAATAATGGTATATGATCTGGGCGGCGGTACATTTGATGTCTCCATCCTTGAGATCGGAGACGGCGTGTTCGAAGTTCTTGCGACCAGCGGTAATAACAGGCTGGGTGGAGACGATTTTGATCAGAGAATAATTGATTATCTTGCTGATAATTTCCAGCGGGAGCATGGTATAGATTTAAGGCAGGACAGGATGGCGCTGCAGCGACTGAAAGAAGCGGCTGAAAAGGCAAAAATTGAGCTGTCAAGCGTTCCGAGCACGAATATAAATCTTCCATTTATAACTGCTGATGCCAGCGGCCCGAAACATCTTGACATGACCCTTACAAGGGCCAAGTTCGAAGAGCTTATTGCGGATTTAATCGAGAAGACAATGGAACCTGTAAGACAGGCATTGCAGGATGCAGGGCTGACACCTGACAAGATAGACAAGGTGCTTCTCGTCGGCGGTTCCACCCGTGTACCTGCAGTGCAGGAAGCCGTGAGAAAATATATTGGTAAAGAACCCTTTAAAGGCATTAATCCGGATGAATGCGTGGCAATAGGTGCCGCAATACAGGCGGGTGTACTTTCCGGAGAAATCAAGGATTTGCTTCTGCTTGACGTAACACCCCTTTCACTGGGTATTGAAACCCTTGGAGGAGTATTTACAAAGCTTATTGAAAGAAATACAACAATACCTACAAGAAAGAGCCAGATATTTACAACTGCCGCTGATGGCCAGACAACGGTTGAGATACACGTACTGCAGGGAGAAAGGGAAATGGCGGCATATAACAAGACCCTTGGAAGATTCCAGCTTACAGGAATACCTCCTGCTCCGAGGGGAGTGCCGCAGATCGAAGTAACATTCGATATTGACGCAAACGGTATAGTTAATGTTTCGGCCAAGGATCTTGGTACAGGAAAAGAGCAGAAAATAACCATAACCGCATCCAGCAACCTCAGCCAGGAAGAAATAGAAAGGGCTATAAAGGATGCGGAAAGGTATGCCGCAGAAGACAAGAAGAGAAAACAGGAAGCTGAAGCCAGGAATGAGGCTGACTCCCTTGTATATCAGTCCGAAAAGACAATTAAGGATCTGGGCGATAAACTGAGCAGCGAAGACAAAGCAAAACTTGAAGCAGAAATCGCAAAAGTCAGGGAGGCATTAAAGGGAACGGACATTGACCAAATAAAGAATGCAACAGAGTCATTAAAACAGGCTTTTTACAGCGTTTCAGCAAAAATCTACCAGCAGAATCCCGGAGCCGGTGCGGAAGGAGCGGGTCCCGGCCCGGAGGGAACATATGGGCCCGGACAGCAGGCGCCCGGCGGAAATGACGGGAATGTATACGATGCAGATTACAAGGTTGTGGATGAGGATGATAAGAAGTAATTAGACGAAGCAAGGGGATAAGGACAATTTACTTACTGAAAGTTACTTACCGGAACAGCAAAGAACAGGGGCGGGAAACTACCGCCCTTGTAATTTTTAATAATATTTTTTAATATTAACTTTTAATATTACTTTTTTGCTTTATTTTTAATAATTTTAGTTATTATTTTTATATTTTTTTGTCTTATTCCCTTTCCTTTCGTTGTTAAGGAGAGAAATTGAAGCTAAAGGAATTAAAAATTTTTAAAAGAAGGCAATTGTAATGAATATTTTTAATGTGCTATAATAACTTGGGCAACCGGAAGGTAACAAGGAGTGGATAAGATGGCAAATGCAAGAGATTATTATGAAGTGCTTGGCGTAGACAGAAACGCAACAGATGAAGATATAAAAAAGGCATACAGGAAACTGGCAAAAAAATATCATCCTGATGTAAACCCCGGAGACAAAGAAGCAGAAGCAAAGTTTAAGGAAATTAACGAAGCTTACCAAATACTAAGTGACCCTGAAAAAAGAGAGAAGTATGACAGGTTTGGGCATGCAGCTTTTGAACAAGGTGGATTCGGTGCTTCTTACGATGGCTTTTCCGGGTTTGATTTTGGAGGACTTGGGGATATATTTGAAAGTTTCTTTGGGAATCCTTTCGGTAGTTCAGGTTTTGGCAGAAGGTCTTCGGGGAGCAAAACCGGGCCACAGAGAGGCGCTGACTTAAATTACGGTATTGAAATAACATTTGAGGAAGCAGCTTTTGGGACAGAGAAGGAAATTTCTTTAAATAGAAGGGCTGTTTGCAATGCGTGCAACGGTACCGGCGCAAAGCAAGGCACTGGGATTGAAACATGCAAACGTTGTAACGGTACCGGCCAGATAAGATATAAGCAAACTACACCCTTTGGGCAGATTGTTAATATAAGAACCTGCGATGTATGCGGAGGAGAAGGGAAAGTTATTACGCAGCCTTGCCAGACATGTGGCGGAACCGGCAGGATAAAGAAGAATATAAAAATAGTTGTTAAAATTCCGGCCGGAATAGACAACGGGCAGGTAATTTCACTGCATGGAGAAGGAGAGCCGGGTTTAAGGGGAGGCCCGCCCGGTGATTTGTATATTGAGGTGAATGTGAAACCTCATCCCATATTTGAGCGCCGTGGTAATGATATTATATGCGAGATTCCTGTTACATTTGTGCAGTGTGCCCTTGGAGGAGAACTGGATATACCCACCCTGGAGGGAAATGTTAAATATAATATACCTGAAGGCACTCAAACGGGTAGTGTGTTTAAGATCAGCGGCAAAGGAATTCCGTATATCCGAGGCCATGGCAGGGGTGATTTGATTTTCAGAGTGAACGTGGAAATTCCGAGAAAGCTGAATGAAAAACAGAAGGAACTGCTGAGGGAATTTGCAAGGATCAGCGGTGATGAAGTGTACGAAGGGAAAAAATCAT
>Ga0134094_1002667_pt1 | contig 14508 bp, 12 predicted proteins | sample 5_1taG_FD_94458 | JGI IMG/M metagenome (GOLD analysis project Ga0134094, IMG submission 94458) | Switchgrass degrading microbial communities from high solid loading bioreactors in New Hampshire, USA - 5_19_20_110_A1 metaG | ecosystem: Engineered > Bioreactor > Semi-continuous > Anaerobic >... | reverse complement strand
GTAATATTAAACTGAGCCATGGTTCATCCTCCTCGGTTTGGTATTTGTTGGGCAACTTATATTTTAACCGAGGTGTGAGCTTTGGCTCAACTTCTTTTTACACAATTATATAGACTTAATCCTGGATGCTGTGTAAATATGTTTCACTGAATGGCTTACCTCTGCGTGTCTTTTGCTTCATTTCGTTTTGCCACTGCTTGACTACTGCTGAGGTGATGTCTTCAAGCGTATAAGCCTGAAAGTAGTCCAATATATGTTTCTGCAACATATTGGATTTTGTCTCTTTGGTGCTGTCTCTGAGGTCCACACTGACCGTTTCCCAGTACTCGTCATATACATCCTTAAATGTCTTTTTAGGCTCTTCTGGCGCCGCTGTGGGCTTCTCTGCTGGTTGTGATACCGACATACCTAAAACTCCTTGTAGCAGCTCTGTAAGGCTCTGTGAGCCTTTCTGCGGGTGCTTTAGTAGGAATGCCGTCTCATATGCTTTTGCGTCTTTTTGACTTGTAAAACCTCGTTTACAGTGCTGTGCTTTCTTTCCGGTTTCCGGGTCCCACCAGTTGGCTTTTACATACCATCGCTTTTGTCCATTCTTTAGTGTTTGCTCGTATACTCCCATATGCATCCTCCTTAGTCGTGATACATATAGCATTTTTCAAAGTATGCGCGATTGACCTTGCCGGGAATTACATCGTATCCTTTTTCAGCCAATCTGCCGTTGAGTTCTTTGATGATGTTATATGCCACGCTGCGTTTTACGTCCAGGATGCTCATGACATCGTTTGCATTCAAAAATAGTTTCATGTATGTATCTCCTTGCATGTTTGATGCAAGGATTAAGACAGAATGTACTTTTTCTGTGCACAATCATTCCGGGCGTATCACGGGCGTATCACGGACAACGGATGCATAAATGTAAAAAGCCAAAAACCCTTGATTTACAAAGGTTTCTGGCTTCATACTATTTTGAAAAAATCATTCCCACTCGATCGTTGCGGGTGGCTTTGTCGTTATATCGTAAACCAGGCGGTTGACTTCCTTGACCTCGTTTACTATACGGTTTGAAACTCTTTCAAGTACATCATAAGGGATCTTTGCCCAGTCAGCGGTCATGAAGTCGGTCGTCGTTACGGCGCGGAGTGCTATTGTATAGTCATATGTCCTGACGTCACCCATCACGCCGACAGACCTCATGTTGGTCAACACAGCAAAGTATTGGCTGATGCTGCTGTCCAGCCCCGCGGCTTCAAGCTCTTCTCTGAAAATCGCGTCGGCCTCACGAAGGATATCGAGTTTCTCCTTTGTGATCTCACCGATGACGCGTACCGCAAGGCCAGGGCCGGGGAACGGCTGCCTGCGGACGATCCTTTCAGGCAGTCCCAACTCTCTGCCCAGCGCCCTTACCTCATCCTTGAAAAGCAGGCGCAGCGGCTCGATGATTTCCTTGAAGTCTATAAAATCGGGAAGCCCTCCGACATTGTGGTGGCTCTTGATTACCGCGGCGTCTCCCGCGCCCGATTCTATGATATCCGGGTAGATCGTACCCTGAACAAGATAGTCGACTTTGCCGATCTTCTTTGCTTCCTCTTCAAATACGCGGATAAACTCCTCGCCAATGATCTTCCGCTTTTTCTCCGGATCGGTAACACCGGCCAGCTTCGTCAGAAAGCGCTCTTCAGCGTTGACGCGTATGAAGTTTATATCTCCTCCGCCGAATGCCTCCTCGATTTCGTTGCCTTCATTTTTACGCATGAGTCCGGTATCGACAAAAATGCATGTCAGCTGCTTTCCGACCGCCTTTTTCATCAGCTGTGCACAAACCGAGCTGTCCACGCCGCCGGAGAGCGCAAGCAAAACCTTCCCGTTACCGACCTTCTCTCTCACATCCGATATGATTTGCTGAGCGTAATTGTGCATGGTCCAGTCGCCCGAGGCGCCGCAGACATCATACAGGAAGTTTTTCAATATAAGTGTCCCGTTATCGGTATGATTCACTTCGGGATGAAATTGCAGGCCATACAGTTTTCTGTCGCTGTCTTCCATTGCCGCCACAGGGCATTCGCTGCTGAAAGCGACAGAACGGAAACCTGCAGGCATTTCGGAGACGAAGTCGGTATGGCTCATCCACACCATACCCTCATCACCCAGCCCTTTGAAGAGCGGAGATGAGCGATCATAGCGGACAGCAGTCTTTCCATATTCACGTTTGTCAGCCGGCTTTACGTTTCCTCCCAGCACATGGGACATAGCCTGCAGTCCGTAACAGATGCCCAGTATCGGAATGCCTAACTCAAACAGTTCCTTATCGGGCTTTGGAGCATTCTCAATGTAAACACTGTTTGGCCCGCCGGTAAATATGATACCGATCGGCGCCTTTTCTTTGATCTCCGCCACAGTCATCCGGTAGGGATGCACCTCGCAGTAGACTCCGCATTCCCTTACCCGTCTCGCGATCAACTGGTTGTACTGTCCGCCGAAATCGAGGATGAGCACCGTCTGCTTTGCCATGTTCCGCCTCACTTCCACGACTATCCTGTCGTCGTTATGTTTCCCGTTCAGACAACATTTCCTGATTATATCAATCCGGATCGAATCGCCTGGATCGTTTCGGGAAAAAATCAAATGTCCGGAATAATAGAAATACTTTAATATACGATTTTTCCATTGTCAAGCCGTGCAAATTTAAACTTTCAAAGCCCTTTGCGCCCGCAATTTGTATAAATTTCCCCGTTAACTGGCCGGTTCAGTAATAATATTCTATCCGGGCATTTTCCCCGTCAAAATATATCATATCTACATCCTATTGCTATACGCCCGGAAGAATGTTGATAGCTAACAGCCGTTTCGGTCTATGTGCTCCATGTATGCAGCCGACCACTCCGGATGTTCTGTCCGTTCTGATATGATACCATCATTTTTGCTAATATCCCGCTATCTCATACGAAGTATATTCACGGTCAAACCTGTATCCAAGTTTCTCCGCCAGAGCCTTCGACTCCTTATTGTGAGCGTCCCAACTGAGATACGGGGCAGCGGCGGATCCCGGATGGTCGATGGAATCCACATATATATATATTGCCCATTACCCCCTGCAGGCATGACCATATTAATGTGCTTTCCCATCCTGCAAACAGCGGTTCTACCGTTTTGGTATCGATCACTTTAAAACATCTATCCATACCAATATTACCTTATTTCCCGTCTTCCTTGTTTTTCTTCATTGAAGACCTAAGTTACTCAAAAACGGGTATTAGCAACGATCTAAACGGCAGTTTTTAAACCCTATATCCAATTTAATGTGCTTAACTTTACCACATGCTCCAGCGTCAATCAATATGAGTTTAATATTGCATATGCGTGGATCGAGTTCAATATAAACCCTCCATGCGAGGTATAGATTACGATACCGTACCCTTCTCTCCCGTCGCCCACTCTGAAAGGTATCCAACCTTCGACAATGGTATTTGGCTTAATAGTGGAAGGCAGTGTCTTCTCACCCAAGACTGCCAAATCTTCTGGCTTAAATGTGACATGTTCTCCTGCTCCGTCAGAGAGAATTTTATCTATCGTCATATCTTCGCCGGTAGTATTAGCGATCTTGACTTTGACAAGTGCCAAGAAGCCATTCCCCTTGTCGATAGGTCCGATTTTCTCGTTTTCTACAGGAAGAACTCCATTTACCATGACTTTGGCCTTTTCGTTACCGATAACCTCCCACGCCATTCCTGCCATTGTATAAGGATTGCCTTCATCATCGTAAATCACATCGCCATGCTTGTATGGTTTAGTGTTTACGATGTCAGATTCCTCATTTGGCAGTGCACGGTAGTAAAGACCACCAAGGGTATAAGATAATCCTCCGATGTCCATACAAACAGCACTTGCGTCAGGATTCTCGGCAGTAACGACAATCCTTTTGACTTCGCCAGGTGTAATAGAAATCGGTGCTCCCTGAACTTTAGACCCTGCGATTTCTTTGCCCTCAGTGTCCATAATGGAGAAGTAAAGACTATCATCATTAATCACAAGAGTCTTACTTCCTGTGTTACCAATGTCAATAACGAGCCTTGCCCTTTTAAACTCTCGAATATGATACCTAAAAGTATCATGATATATCGGAGTAAGAATACCAACTCTAAATCCTAATGCATCTTCAACACTGTAAGACTTCTGCGGGCCCATGTCCAAATCAGGGAGTTGTGCCATTGGGATAATTTCCACAATATCTTTACCTTCATCCTTCACTTCCGTTTCCGCTTCTTTTTCTGTTGCAGTGACTTCTTCTCCTACTCCAGAAATATTGTCCTCAGAAATATCCTCATCCAATATGGAAGAATCATCGGCTAAATCATCTTCTTTCCCATTTTGCTGATCCGATTTTTCATCAGTATGTATATTTGCATAATCTTCTCCGCTTTTAGCCGCCTCATCGTTTATAGAGTCGTTAGATGTACAACCGGACAAAATAATAAATAAACTAAGTAGAATACTAATCAAAAGCTTTACAGACTTATCGACATGATTCATATTCCCACTTCCATTTTTGTATCTTTTTTCAAACTTTCTAAGTACCTAATCTTTTTTCAAATTAAAGTAAAGCCGCTGACCTCGAAATAATCTCATTTTACTATCTTAAATGACAAAATTATATACCAAAAACCGCCAAAGGCAATTAAACCCATGACGGTTTTGAAAACTCGCAAATAAATTTTGCAAATATGAACGATCCTGTTTGTAAACAGTAAAACTATCTCTTTGAGAACTGGGGTGCGCGGCGTGCAGCCTTGAGTCCGTACTTTTTGCGCTCCTTCATTCTCGGGTCCCTCGTCAGGAAACCGGCTTTTTTGAGGGCCGGACGGAAATTCTCATCCAGCTCGACCAGGGCGCGTGCGATCCCGTGGCGGATCGCTCCTGCCTGTCCGGTCACTCCGCCGCCTTTGACCGTTGCAACAACATCGACCTTGCCGACGGTATCTGTCGTGACCAGGGGCTGACGAACGATGACCTTGAGGGTCTCAAGTCCGAAGTAATCGTCGATATCGCGGTTGTTGACGGTTATCTGGCCGCTGCCGTTCGGATAGAGGTGAACTCTGGCCACTGAGGACTTTCTGCGGCCTGTGCCATAGAAATAAGGCTTTTTGGGTGTGTACATCCTTCATTACCTCCTTAGTCCCGTGCCCAAAGCTCAGGCTTCTGAGCGGCATGTTTGTGTTGATCGTCTTTGTAAACGCGCAGGCGCTTGAAAGCCTGTGCACCAAGCGAGTTCTTGGGGAGCATGCGCTTTACTGCGATCTCCATCGCAAAGTCAGAGCGCTTCTCCATGAGCTCGCTGTATTTGACCTCTTTCAGGCCACCGACCCAGCCGGAATGACGATAATACTTCTTATCGTTGAGCTTGTTTCCGGTAAGTACGGCTTTGTCGGAATTGATGATTATCACAAAATCCCCGCAATCGACGTGGGGTGTGAAATCAGGCTTGTGCTTGCCCCTGAGGATACTGGCAGCCAATGCGGCGGTCCTGCCGAGCGGTTTGCCTGCCGCGTCCAGGATGTGCCACTTGCGCTCCACAGTTTCTTTTTTTGCCATGTAGGTGGACATATACTTCCTCCGTTCCAATCGGTTGTCATATTATAGCCTAAAATGAAACATTTTGTTCCATATCCAGGTTAAATGTTGACGTTGTATGCTCGTTCCGTTATCATATTCAACATAAAGAACAAGGCCTTAACTTTTATACCATATCATCCCGAGGTTGTCAACACCCAATTTCAAATATTTTAATTTAGACATCAAGGTCCTCCCTTATTCTCTCATATTCTTCGTTTTCCTCCCGTTTTCTATTAACCCATTTCAAATTTTTCAAAACAAGGAGCATCCATATGCAGCGTCTTTTAAGCCGAGTTCGCAGGTGCGTAGATGATTTTAATATGATACAACCGGGCGACCGCATCGCAGTTGGCCTTTCAACAGGAAAGGATTCTTTGTCCCTTCTGTGGTCGCTGGCCCAGTTGCGGCACTTTTATCCGAACCCCTTTGAACTGAAAGCTATCACGCTTGACCTCGAAGGCGGAAGGACCGATTTCAGCGCTGTCCAGGAATTCTGCCGCTCTATCGATGTAGAGTACGTCGTTGTTCCGACTCACATAAAGACCATAGTATTTGATCTCAGAAATGAACCAAACCCCTGCTCTCTTTGCGCAAAGCTGCGCAGAGGAGGGGTGAACAATACTGCTCTCTCGCTCGGATGCAATAAAATCGCGTTGGGTCACCATTTTGACGATGCCGTAGAGACCTTTATGATGTCACTGATATTCGAAGGCAGGATCTCATGTTTTCAGCCCGTCACTTATCTTGACCGCAAAGGCGTCACAGTGATAAGGCCTCTGCTGTATGTGGGAGAAAAAATGCTGCAGAATGCGGCGCAGGAATTGAATCTTCCGGTCATGCAAAGCACCTGTCCTGCAAACGGCCTTACAAAGCGTCAGGAGATAAAGCAGCTCCTGGAAGAGCTGTCGGAAAGATATCCGGATATCAAGAGCAAGGTGTTCGGTGCGATACGCCGTCTTCCGTTAAACGGCTGGGGCACCGGCGATGAATGTTAACCGCCCAGTCTCCTGCTCTCCAACCATACAAGGATCTCATCGGCAACGTCCTGCCAGCATGTTTCCAAAAGCAAGTCGTGCCTGAGCCCCTCCCATTCGCGGTATGTGCACAGCTCTCCCGCGGTCCTGGCAAAGGCACGGCTTCCTTCTATGCTGCAAATGCCGTCTCTCGTGCCGTGCATCAATAATACCGGACCCCGCTTGACATCGGCGTTTTTTGCTATGAGCTTTGCCCATTTGAAACACCCTGCAGCGGTACCGGGAGTTATAAACGGATGACAGAGTTTGTCCGGAACGGAATCGGGCGAAACGTACCCGGCAGGATCGAAGTGCTTTTTTGACTTGACCCTGTTGTCAAGCAGCATATTCGGCATTACAACTGAAGCCACTAATGACAGGAAGTATGCAAAAGCGGTGGGCATATTCGCAAGTCGTATCCAGGGTGAGGTTATGATATAGCCGTGGACTTTTTCATCTTCACGCGCAATCCGGTATGAAAGAGCCAAATTCCCGCCCATGGAGTGCCCCAGCAGGTATCTGGGAACGCCAGGTTCTTCCTGACTTATATGGTCAAGCAAAGTGTCTACGAGACCGTAAAACTCATCCCTTTTCCCTATTTGACCGCGTATTCCGGGGGACTTCCCATGCCCCGGAAGGTCGATCCCATACACCGAATAGCCTTTGCGTGCCATATAGTCCGCAAAATTCGCATATCTGCCGAAATGCTCACCGATACCGTGCAGCACGGCAACGGCCCCTAAAGGGTTTTCAGCCTTCGAAAAATATCCATTGTACTCCACATAGTCATGTTTCAGCTCAAATCCAAGCATTCCCGCACTCCGCTCCTCTATTATGATGATATATTTCTTTAACCGATTTTTCATAAAAAACGGTTATAAGTCAGGGATTTTGATTATAACTTAGATATATTAAACCAGATTTCCGTATTTAGTTCAACATGTTATTTCCCGGGTACGGCAATTTTGCGTAAGTACTGGCAATATCCCCTGAAGAATGTTATAATAAAGATGGCAAAAGACAAATGCCCGGCAGAGCAAAATCGGCTGTGCCGCGGCCGTTAATGCGGCACCCGCGCAGGCTCACGCGGCAGGCGCGGCAAACGGAGGTCACTATGAAGTTTACGTTCAATGCCAAAAAGGTTGAAGTCTCCGAGGACCTGATGGAGTACGCGAGGAAGAAAATCAGCAAGCTGGAGCGCTATTTCAAAAAGGACTCGACCGCACATATCGTGTTCTCCACAGAACGCGGAAGGGAAACGGTTGAGATCACGATCTACCACGGATCGATGATTTTCCGTACGCGTCAGACGACCCAGGACTTTTTTGCATCGATCGACCAGGGTATTGAAGTCCTTGTCAGACAGATCCACAAAAACAAGACCAGGCTTGAAAAGAGGCTGCGCAAAGGCGCCTTTGACCGTGCAGCAGGCTCTGACGTGAACGGGCATCAGGATGTCGAGGAGGAATCATATGACATCGTTCGTACTAAACGCTTTGCCATCAAGCCAATGTCCCCGGAGGAAGCCATCCTTCAAATGAATATGCTCGGCCACGAATTCTTCGTTTTCAAGGACGAGACAAACAGCGACTCATTTGCGGTTGTCTACCGCAGAAACGACGGCGGTTATGGCCTGATCGAAACCGAATAGGCAGCCGGCCCGCGTAAGATACCGGTTCGACACAAACAGGAGGATTTGATCCTCCTGTTTTTTGCATGCTTATATTCAGGTCTGCAAAAGCTGAGCTATCCTGTTTGGGGATCATTATCGGCTATCTTTTCTGAACAGGTCCAACAACCGGTCAAGGATCGTACGGGTCATGGAGCTCTGCGGCTTTTCCTTCACCGGCTTTTCGGCTGCTACTGCCGTAGTGCGCAGAACGATCTGCACCTGGTCCACGCTGTTTTGAGGAGAATTTATCGACACCGCCTGCTGCCCCTCTCCTTCGTCCACATAATCGATGAGGGCCCTGTTAAAGCTTTTGATACCTTCATATAAGGTATCCTGGCCGTCCGCAAGCTCGTTGACCCGGTCCGGCATTTCAGACAACCTTGACGAAATTTCACCCAGCCCGTCGGACAGCGAGGAGATGCCGCCAAGGATCCCTTTGGCGCCTGCGGAAAGCTGTACAAAACTGTCCTTTAGTGCCCGGACCCCGCTAACATACTCAGATGTGCCTTTCACAATGGCACTTGCGCTCGCGGAGAGTGCGGAGACCCCTTCAACATATTTCCTGAGCCCCTGGCCGTACTTTTCAAGCTGGCCGGATAACTCGGAATAGTCCTGCCGGGCAAGGGACGACGTCATCCCGGTAATTGCGGCCAGGATCTGCTGCTTTTCGACAGCTGACATTGTCGGACTTTGCTCGATCGCACCCGCGATAGTTTGCAGTCCTTCGGCCAGAGCATTCATCTGCTCACCGCTTGTAATGCCGCTCAAACCCTTTTTCAATTGTTCAAATCCCTCTATAAGCGCGGCTCCTTCAGCGTCGATCCGCCCCATGCCGTCCGCATACTCCGCCATGGATTGGGCCAGTATGTCACCACCCTCCGACAGTTCGTCAAATCCCTTGCCGTATTCGTCCATCCCGTCGGAGTACTTCTTTACGGAGCTCTTTAATGTGTTTGCACCGTCTCTTGCTTCACTTATACCTTCCGACAGCTTTCCGATGCCGTCCGCAAGTTGCCTGGTTCCGTCCGCCAGCTCTCCGGATCCCTCTTCCATCTCTCTTATACTGTCCGCAATACCGAACTCTTCTATCATGGAAGACATGTTGTATTTCATCATCGTAATACTTATGCTATCCAGCTTCAGCGACTCCACATCGCCTTCAACTATGAACGTAGTGCTCCGGCCGGGAAGGACCATGCCGGAAAATGTATACGTACTTCCTACAAGGACGCCGGAAAGATCGGTTTTTATGTTCCTGAAAACCTTCGTATCGATCGGGATCTGTACCTGTGCAACGAAGTTCTCGCGGAAGAAATCATCGGCCTCCTCATTCGATCGAACTTCGACAATGATCCTGACGTGCCCCGATTCCCCACCGGCAGCTGTTATCTTCTGTCCGTCAAGTTCTATACTCTCCTTCACAATAAACGGGAGCATGACGTTGGATCGGGTTCCGGGAAGATCGACTTTATTTTCTGCCTGGAAATAGAATGCATCATATGCCTTTGGGAATACCAAAGTCACACCCTGTTCATGGAGGCGGAATTCTATGTCCTCGGTAAGGCATCTTCCCGATGCAAAGTTGCCGTAAATCGTGTATTCACCCGGACTGTCCACTTTCATTTTGTAAACCGTATATACGCTCATCCCTTCATGGTCATTGAGCACTCCATATACGGTTTCCCGGACTCCTTCGACCTGTGCATCATTTACAGCCAGTGCCTGCAGGGATATGCTGCACAAAAAGACAAGTAAAACTACCGATGTGATAAATCGTCTGCTTTTTAGAAATGCCATTGAGAGCCCCTCCAGTAAAGCTTTATGCGTACCCGCGATGGCGGATTCAAAGGACCTTCCCTGTTTTCTTCCTGCCGCGCAGTGTCGTCCTCATGATCACAGGGTCAAAGATGACCAGCAATTGAGGCAAAAGGATCAATACCATTACTCCGCTCATGAACGCTCCCCTTCCAATCAGCGTCCCCAGTTCACTGATGGCGGCGGTCTGGCTGACTATGCCCAATGACAGACCGGCGGTCCCCAGGATGAGAAAGGAAGTGAAAACAGACCCTCCGGAAGTGGATACTGCTTTCATTGCCGCGTCGCGCTTTGGAAGGATTTCTCGATACTCAAGGTAGCGATCGGCAAGCAGGATCGCGTAATCTATAGTCGCACCCAATTGCACTGAACTTACGATCAGATAGCCCACAAACGACAATGTATTCCCTGCGAAATATGGAATGGACATATTGATCCAAATGGAGATCTCTATAACAAACGTCAGAATGAACGGCAGGGACAGCGAACGGAAAACGATCAGGATGATGAACATAACCGAAAGTATCGAAATCGTATTGACGGTATTGTAGTCAGTTTCAACTACCTGCTTGATGTCGTAGATTGCCGTTGAACTGCCTGCCAGGTAATATTCATCATAGTAACCGGATATGGTGTTTTTCAGGTCCTCCACTGCCGCAAACGTCTCCTCACTTTCGGAAGGAACATCCAGCATGATTATCATACGGACATACTCGTCGGAAGCGAAGTTGTCGGTCAGCTCGCCGGGCAAGATTTCACGGGGGATGGCAGGATCCGCAAGGGTAGGGATGCTCTGCAGACTCTTTACATATTCCTTATCCCCAAGGTCATCCGCCAGCGCCGTCTCAGACGCAACACTCCCCTTCGGCACCAGGAGCACCACCTGGTTCTGTTCTCCGAAGATATCCGTGATCTCCTTCCCCTCATCAAAGATTTCGGTGCCCTCTTTATTTATACCGGCTTCTCCGTAAAGGAAGTCGTTCCTGCTTTGCGCCAGGAATGCCGGAACCATGACCAGGAAGCAAAGGACGATAAATATGTACCTCCCTTTAAGCACAGTCCTGGCAAACCCCTCCAAGCCCGGCATCAGCGATCTGTGACGAAGTTTCTCCAATAAAGGTGCCGTAAAGAGAATGAGTACAGGCAACAGCGTCATTATAGTGAACAGGCTTATAACTATTCCCTTCACCAGCACGCGGCCAAGATCGAAGCCAATGCCATAGTCCATGAACCACAGGGCCAAAAAACCCGCGATCGTGGTCAGGCTGCTTCCCGAGAGCGACACGACCGACTTCTTGACAGCCGTCTTGACCGCTTCGGTGACAGACGCGCCGTTCTCCCGCTCGAACATGAACCTCTCGAACAGGAAAATAGAGTAGTCCATCGAAATTGCCATCTGCAGTATCGCCTGGGTGGACTGTGTGACATTGGAGATCCTGCCGACAAAAATATTGCTCCCCATATTTATGAGGACCGCGACACCGATCGAAATCAAATACAGAAACGGGGCAAGCCAGGAGTCGGTCAGAAGCAGCAAAATGATCAATACAATGACGACTGCCACCGCCGATATGACCAGCACTTCCCTCTCCGTAGTCTCGACCAGAGCTTTTGAGGCAACCTGCGGACCGCCCAGTGCAAACCTTTCTTCACCGACCTTTTCGGTCAGCATGGCACGTATGCTGTCTATGGCGTCCGCGGTCACCGGGGAATAGCCGTTTTCAAAATATGTTACCTGGAAAAGGGCATTTCCGTCCTTGTAATAGCTTTCAGTCATATTCGGGTCCAAAAATTCGATCGGCTGAGTTATGTCTGCGATGTCATCAAGCCAAAGGACCTGCGATACCCCGTCAATGGCCTCTATATCACCCTTGATCGCGAGCGCCCCGGGGATCGAGATATCCCGAACCATCACTGTCCCTATTTCGGGATATCCGAACTCACTTTCCAGTTTGTCCATCGCTTTCGTGGTGATGGAATCCTGCGGAAGATATTGTGTAAGGTCATAGTTCACCTCGACGCCAAGCGCCAACAGCACGCTCAGGGCTGTTGCGACGACGAAAAATATAAGTATGGCCTTGCGATAACGAACGACTAACCCGGCAAACCTGTCCACACGGTTTCCCCCTACTCAACAATATCGAATCGATAAACGGGATCGTTATATGCTTTCAGAATGCCGCTGATTTTCCGCCGGCGGCAGATTAAATTTAGATTTTTCATAATCCTCGATGATCTTCCTGAACTCATCCCCGGTGAGGGTCTCGCGTTCAAGGAGCGCGGCAGCCAGGATATCCAGCAGCCTTTCATTTTCGAGCAATATGCGCTTTGCGTCCTCGTGGCATCTCCTTATGATGGCAAGCGCCTCCGCGTCAGCCTTCGCGGCAAACTCCTGGGAGCACTGCAAGGTCGCGTCGTCACTCAGATACGGGTTCGTGACGGTCGAAAGCGCCATAAGGTCGAAGTGTTCGCTCATGCCGTACCGCGTAACCATGGCACGGGCAAGCATCGTCGCACGCTCAATGTCGTTTGCTGCTCCGCTGGAGACTGTGTTGAATTTAATTTCCTCAGCCGATCTTCCTGCGAGCAGGACCCTTATTTGATCGAGAGCTTCGTCTTTAAGAAGCAGATATCGGTCTTCCTGCGGCGTATTCATGGTAAAGCCCAAAGCGCCCATGGTCCTTGGAACGATGGTGATCTTCTGCACCGGCTGCGGATTTGCATTCTTGATGGACACCAGCGCATGGCCGACTTCGTGGTACGCAACGATGCGCTTTTCCTTGTCAGAAAGGACCGAGCTCTTTTTCTCTGCGCCTGCCAGTATCAAATCGACCGCAAAATGCAGGTCTCCCTGCTCGACGACTTTCCTGCCGTTTCTGACGGCATTGATAGCAGCTTCATTCACGATGTTTGCAAGATCCGCTCCCGAAAGTCCGGAGGTGGATCTGGCTATTTCGTTAAAATCGACATCCTCGCTCACCCTTACCCCTCTTGCATGCACTTTGAGGATCTCCTCGCGGCCAGCTAGATCGGGTCTGTCTACAATGATCCTCCGGTCAAATCGCCCGGCCCTCAGCAGCGCTTTGTCAAGGACCTCCGGGCGGTTCGTCGCGGCAAGGATTATGACTCCCTTGGATGAGTCGAAACCGTCCATCTCGGAGAGCAGCTGGTTGAGCGTCTGCTCGCGTTCGTCGTTTCCTCCGAACTGTCCCGCCTGCCTCGACTTCCCTATCGCGTCGATTTCGTCGATAAAAATAATACACGGCGCCTTGCTCATGGCCTGCCTGAACAGATCGCGGACCCTTGCTGCGCCGACACCGACAAACATCTCCACAAAGTCGGAGCCCGTGATAGAGAAGAACGGCACCCCGGCCTCACCTGCGACCGCTTTCGCGAGGAGGGTCTTTCCCGTTCCCGGCGGGCCCACAAGGAGCGCCCCCTTCGGGAGCTTCGCGCCTATTTCGGTATACTTGCGGGGATTTCTCAGAAAATCCACAAGCTCCTGGAGGCTTTCTTTCGCCTCTTCCTGTCCCGCGACGTCCCGGAATGTCTTGCCCGTCTGCGCCTCGATATACACCTTGGCAGTACTCTTGCCAAACGACATCGCCCCGCCGGAACCACCAAACTTGCTTGACATCATCCGCATTATGAACAGCCACAGAACAGCCATTCCTGCAAGCGGGATTATCCAGCTTAGTATGATGTCGATGAAGGACTCCTTCTCTATGATGGGGGTAAATTCAACACCCGCATCATAAAGACGGTCCGCCAATACATTGTCCTTCATATAGGCGATGGAGTAATAGCCTGCTTTCCCCTGTTCATCCGGCTTTGTAGAAAATATGATGCTGTCCTGGTATATTTCCGCCTTGTCTATTTTCCCTTCTTCGAGCATGCTCATGAATTGGGAATATGGTATCTCTTCTATCGCCATATCCCTTAGCATCGGCTTTACGAGCATGTTTATGAGAAATATGACAAGTATGACCGCTGCAAAATAAATAAGTGTGTTTTTCTTCTTTTGCTGCATTTATCAAACTCCTGAAACAAGTTATTTCATATATATATTTTTGGTCGATTTCATCTTAGCACATGCAACTTTTAAAGTCCACACGCCCAAAAATGTTTTACAGTTTGTTCATTATTCGTCAAAAAATTATTAAAAAATGAAAAAGCCTGCAGCTGCAGGCCCTTCTTCTTGCTTGATTTTTATTTTCTTATTGCTTAAATACAGCGTGATCCCTGTACGTTTAAGTTTTGCCCTTATCACCGCAACGAAAAAAAATGCAAGTCGATCATGATACGGTTTTATATTTATTTAAGCCCCGGTTGACCCATATTCGTTACAATGTGCACTCGGCGTGCCTGTTGGCGTGGCAGCCCATATTGACTACACACGGG
>Ga0134094_1002647_pt1 | contig 14611 bp, 14 predicted proteins | sample 5_1taG_FD_94458 | JGI IMG/M metagenome (GOLD analysis project Ga0134094, IMG submission 94458) | Switchgrass degrading microbial communities from high solid loading bioreactors in New Hampshire, USA - 5_19_20_110_A1 metaG | ecosystem: Engineered > Bioreactor > Semi-continuous > Anaerobic >... | reverse complement strand
TGCGCACCACCGCGATGGTCGGCGACGTCACCAACCGGAAGTTCGGGATCAAGGAGGTGGAGATGCTCGGGTGCACCCTGATGGGGGGGACCCTGCTCTCGATGATGGCCTCGTTCCCCGCCGTAAAAGAGCGGGTCAACCACTGGGACGAAGAGGTGAAGAAGTCAAACTACTTCATCGACGCCCTCCTCGCCATCGAGGGCTCAAAGGTCCTCTCCGAGTACCCGAGAAAGCATACGCTCACCAAGGTCGACACCACCGGGAGCTTCGATGCGGTCGCCGCGACCCACAAGCGGCGGGGCTTCTTCCTCTCCGACGAACTCTCAAAACGCGGGATCGTCGGAGAGTTCGCAGGAGCAACGCGCACCTGGAAACTCAACACCTTCGGCCTCTCCTGGAAGAAGATCCGCTATCTCGCGGAGGCCTTCCAGGAGATCGCCACAAAATACAATCTGAATGTGAAACCGAGGACAGGATCAGCATGAGCAGAGATAACTACCGGCTGGGCACGCTCGCCCTCCACGCCGGGCAGTCGCCCGACCCGACGACGGGAGCCCGTGCCGTACCAATCTACCAGACGACCTCTTACGTCTTCCGTGATACGGAGCACGCAGCGAACCTTTTTGCGCTCAAAGAGCCCGGAAACATCTACACGCGGCTGATGAACCCCACCACCGACGTCTTCGAGCAGCGGATGGCTGCGATCGAGGGAGGAACCGCGGCGGTAGGGGTTGCGTCGGGGATGGCGGCGATCACAAACGCCCTCCTTGCCGTCACACAACCGGGCGACGAGATCGTCGCCGCCGACAACCTCTACGGCGGCACCTACGAACTCTTCAACTACACGTTCCCGAAACTCGGGCGCAAGGTGGTCTTCGTCGACTCGACCGACCTCGAGGCGTTTTCGGCGGCGGTGACGGGAAAGACCCGGGCGGTCTACGCGGAGTCGATCGGGAACCCGAAACTTGACGTCCCCGACTTTGAGGCCATCGCGGCGATCGCACACGAGGCCGGGGTGCCGTTCGTCGTCGACAACACCGCGGCGGTCGGTCTCGTCCGCCCCATCGACCACGGTGCCGACATCGTCGTCCTCTCGGCGACCAAGTTCGTCGGGGGCCACGGCACCTCGATCGGCGGGGTGGTCGTCGATTCCGGCAACTTCGCCTGGGACAACGGAAAGTTCCCCGGCTTCACCGAGCCCGACCCCTCCTACCACGGGCTCAGGTACTGGGAGACGTTTGGGAATTTCCCGGGGCTCGGCAACGTCGCCCTCGCCTACAAGGTCCGGCTTGAGGTCCTCCGGGACATGGGAGCGTGCCTTTCCCCGATGAACGCCTTCCTCCTCTTGCTGGGGCTCGAGACCCTCCACCTCCGGGTCGAGCGGCACTCGGAGAATGCTCTCGCGGTCGCCCGGTTCCTCCGGGACCACCCGAAGGTCGCCTGGGTGAATTACCCCGGCCTCCCCGACCACCCGTCCCACGCCCTCGCCCGGAAATACCTCTCCGGCGGGTTCGGCGCCCTGGTCGGGTTCGGGGTGAAAGGGGGGTGTGATGCGAGCAAAAAGGTGATCGAGCGGCTCCGGCTCTTCTCGCACCTGGCAAACATCGGAGACTCAAAGAGCCTCGTCATCCACCCGGCGAGCACCACTCACCAGCAGCTGACGCTCGAGGAGCAGGCGGCCTGCGGGGTGACCCCGGACTACATACGCCTCTCCGTCGGGATAGAGGATGTCAGGGACATCATCGAAGACCTCGACCAGGCGCTCGGGGATGAGTAAGATGCCCGGATCGGTCGGCACCACAAGGACGGAGTACGTCACCTTCTCCGAACCCCTCCCTCTCGATAGCGGTGCGGTCCTTTCGCCGGTGACGATCGCCTACGAGACCTACGGCCGGCTGAACCGGGAGAAGAGCAACGCGATCCTGATCTGCCACGCCCTCTCGGGCGACGCCCACGCGGCAGGCTACCATGAAGGTGAGACCCGGCCTGGGTGGTGGGACGGCGTCATCGGGCCCGGAAAGGCCTTCGACACCGACCGTTACTTCGTCATCTGCTCCAACGTCATCGGCGGCTGCAAGGGCTCGACCGGCCCCTCCTCCATCAACCCCGCGACCGGCCGGCCCTATGCCCTGGAGTTTCCGGTGATCACCGTGCGGGACATGGTCCGGGCGCAGAAACGCCTGATCGACCACCTCGGGATCAACTGCCTCGCCGCGGTGGCGGGGGGTTCGATGGGGGGCATGCAGGCGCTCCAGTGGTCGGTCACCTACCCGGAGGCGGTCCGGAAGGTGATCGCCATCGCCACGACCGCACGCTCGACCGCCCAGCAGATCGCCTTCAACGAGGTCGGGCGGCAGGCAATCATGGCCGATCCCGCGTGGGCGGGCGGGGCCTACCCGGCGGATCGCCCGCCGGTGCAGGGGCTTAGGCTCGCCCGGATGATCGGGCACATCACCTACCTCTCCGACGGGGCGATGCGCGAGAAGTTCGGGCGCAACCTGCAGGGCCGCAGCAGCGTCGGCTACGGGTTCTCCACCGAGTTTCAGGTCGAGAGTTACCTCCACCACCAGGGCGAGACCTTCACCCGGCGTTTCGACGCCAACTCCTACCTCTACATCACCCGGGCGCTCGACTACTTCGATCTCGCCGTGGACGACTCGCTCGCCGCTGGGTTTGCCGGGGCGAAGGCCTCGTTCCTGGTCGTCTCGGTCTCCTCGGACTGGCTCTACCCGCCCTACCAGTCCGAGGAGATCGTCAATGCCCTGGCCGCAAACGGCATTCCCGTCCATTACTGCGAGATCCGGTCGAATTACGGGCACGACGGATTCCTCCTCGAGTATGGGCAGTTGAACTACATCATCGGCACGTTCCTCGACCACCTGCTCGTCCGGGACGTCATGGAGACGGGCATTCCGACCATCGTCGAACGGGCGTCCATTCACGACGCTTCCCGGATCATGATCGAGAACGGCGTCAACCACCTCCCCGTCCTCTCTGAGAAGGGCGATCTCGCCGGGATCGTCACCTCCTGGGACATCGCGAAAGCGGTTGCCTGCGATTATGGGAGCCTCGACGAGATCATGTCGCGCTCGGTCGTCACCGCCGCCCCGGACGAGCCGGTCGCGGAGGTCGCCCGGAGGATGGAGGAGCGGTCGATCTCCGCCCTTCCCGTCGTCGACGCGGACCGGCGGGTGATCGGGCTCATATCGAGCGATGCGATCAGCACCCTCATAGGGAGGTGCACATGACGCCGCAGGCAGAGACGGATGAATCGGCCCTCCTGGTCTTCGGGTGCCCGGAGGTTCCGGTGCAGGCGGCGATCGGTCTGTACCTTGCAGGCCGGCTCGCTGAAGATGGCTACGACGTCCTCTGTGCCGGGAACGCCTCGGTTCTTGGCCTCCTCCGCGTCTCCGACTGGAGGCAGCACTACATCGGAAAGACCATCGACCTCGACCGCTGTATCGGGGAACTGGCGGAGAGGAAGCGGAATGCCGCTCTCTGTGTGGTCTTCGCCCATAACGATGCCGGCGTCTCGTATGCCGCGACGGTGCGCCACCTCCTCCCCAACGCACGCCTCCTCCTCATTATCTTCGGCAGGATCGCCGAAGAACTCGCAGCAGGGGTCGAGTTCCCCTGCGAGAAGGTCGTGGAGAAGGCGGTCCACAACCCGGGAAAACTAAAAATTGGGATCGACGAGGTCTTCGGATGGCGTGCATCGACGAGCTGAACCCTGAGGTTCTCCTTCGGGGAGCCTCGTTTGCTGAGTGCCGGAAGGCGGTGGAGAAGCGCTGCCGCGAGATCTACTACGTCGATCCGGGGTACGCGATCTTTGATACGCACATCATCGGGGTCCCGCCGATCGCCGTCGGGGTGGAGGAGGATGCCTACATCGTCCTCCCCTACACCAAGCCCTGCTACGGGACGTTCCTGATCCGTGTGCCGGGGGGCGCGGAGGTCGAACGGCTCCGGCTGAAGGGGAGGCGGAGACCATGACCGAACCGAACCGGGTCTGGCTGGTGCGTTACTCCGAGGTCTTCCTCAAGTCGGAGCCCGTCCGCCGGGCGTGGGAGAAGAGCCTTGTTTGCGGGATCGAACGAGTGCTCCCGGGTGCAAAAGTCCGGCGTGAGCGCGGGAGGATCTGGCTTACCGGGGACGTCGACCCGGAGGTGCTCCGGAATATCTTTGGCATCGTCTCGTTCTCGCTCTGCGATGTCGTGCCGCTCGACGATCTGCCGGCGGGGCTTCTTAGGTTCTGCGATGATCACGATATCGAAGACGCCGCGACCTTCGCCCTCCGGATCCGGCGCGTCGGGACTCACCCCTTCACCTCACAGGATCTTGCCAGGCGGCTTGGAGACCTGGTCCGGTCGGAGTACCCGCACCTTTCGGTCGACCTCGATCACCCAGAACGGGAGATCTTTATCGAGGTCCGGGACGGGACCTGCTACCTCTTCGACCAGAAGATCCCTGGCGCCGGCGGCATCCCCCCGGGTGTGGAGGGGACGCTTGTTGCGCTCATCTCCGGGGGGATCGACTCCCCGGTCGCGGCCTACCTGATGATGAAGCGGGGGTGCCGGATCGTCCCGATCTATGTCGGGCTCGAGGGCTTCCTTGACGAGACGAACCTTGCCCGGACGAAGGCCACGGTCGAGGCCCTCCGCCGCTACCAGCCGGATATCGATCTTATGGTCGTTCGGGATGGATACCTCGCCCGGGCGCGGCGGACGCTTGAAGAGCGGGGAGAGGAGCGTTATACCTGCCTCCTCTGCAAGCGGCGAATGTATCGGATCGCCGCTGAAGTCGCCCGGAGGGTGGGGGCGAAGGGCTTTGTCACCGGCGAGTCGATGGGCCAGGTCGCATCGCAGACCCTGGACAACCTGGCGGTGCTCACCGATGCGGCGACGATCCCTGTTTACCGGCCGCTGATCGGGTTCGACAAGGAGGACGTCATCCGAATTGCCCGCGATATCGGGACGTTCGATGTCTCGATCGCACCCGCAAGCGGATGCGGAGCGGTCCCGGCACGTCCCTGCACCGCTGCGGCGATCGAGACGGTCCGTGCGCTCGAAGAGGCGGTGGGGGATGCCGGAGATGTGGAAATGCTGTCTATTCAAGTATGTGAATGATCAAATGGGGCAATACCTATGGGAAGGATATACAATGACATCACCAGGACGATCGGGAACACCCCGCTTGTCCGGTTGAACCGCGTAACAGATGGGGCCCGGGCGACGGTCCTCGCCAAGGTGGAGTCGTTCAACCCGATGGGGAGCGTGAAAGACCGGATCGGTGTTGCGATGATCGACGAGGCCGAGCGGGCCGGCGATATCCGGGAAGGGACGACGATCGTCGAGGCGACGAGCGGCAACACCGGGATTGCGCTTGCGTTCGTCTGTGCCGCCCGCGGCTACCCGCTCATCCTGGTGATGCCCGAGACGATGAGTGTGGAACGGCGCAAACTTCTCGCCGCGCTGGGGGCCGAGGTGGTCCTCACCCCCGGGGCCGAGGGGATGAAGGGAGCGGTCAGCCGTGCCGCCAAAATCGCCGCCGAGAAACCGAACGCCTACTTCATGCCCAGGCAGTTCGATAACCCGGCGAATCCAGCCGTCCACCGCCGGACAACCGCCGAGGAGATCTGGCGGGACACCGACGGGGCCGTCGATGCCATCGTCGCCGGCGTCGGGACGGGAGGAACGATCACCGGGATTGCCGAGGTCATCAAGGCGCGGAAACCCTCATTTAGGGCGATCGCTGTCGAGCCTGCCGAGTCCCCCGTCCTCTCCGGCGGCCAGGCTGGCCCGCACCGAATCCAGGGGATCGGGGCCGGGTTCGTACCGGGCGTTCTTCGGACCGATCTCATCGACGAGGTCGTCCGGGTCACCGCCGAGGATGCCTTCGCGATGGCACGCCGGCTCGCCGCCAAAGAGGGTATCCTCGCCGGCATATCCTCGGGTGCGGCGGTCCATGCGGCCTGCGAGGTCGCCCGCCGGCCGGAGTACGAGGGAAAGGTGATCGTCGTCATCCTCCCGGATACAGGCGAGCGGTACCTCTCGACGGACCTCTTTAGCGCCTGAGGCGGGGGCGACGCGGTGAGCATCAGGGAAGACATCCAGACGGTCTTTGACAAGGACCCGGCGGCCCGGTCGACGCTCGAGGTCCTCCTCTGCTACCCGGGCCTCCACGCCATCTGGGCGCACCGGATAGCGCACGCCCTCTACCGCCGCCGACTCTACTTCCTGGCCCGGCTCGTCTCTCATATATCGCGGGCGCTGACCGGGATCGAGATCCACCCCGGCGCGAAGATCGGCCGCCGGGTCTTCATCGACCACGGGTCGGGTGTCGTGATCGGGGAGACCGCGGAGGTCGGGGACGATGTCCTGATCTACATGGGTGTGGTGCTCGGCGGGACCGCCCTCGAACGGACAAAGCGGCACCCGACGATCGAGGACGGCGTCATCATCGGGTCGGGGGCGATCGTGCTTGGCCCCATCACCGTCGGGCGCGGGGCAAAGATCGGCGCAGGCTCGGTCGTCGTCCACCCCGTCCCCCCCGGTGCGACGGTCGTCGGGGTCCCGGGCAGGCTTGCCGGTCCGAAGTGTCCGCGGGGCCAGGAGAAACTCGACCGCGGCGACCTTCCCGACCCGATGCTCCGGGTAATCAGCCGCATGCTTGATAGGCAGAATCGGATTGAGGAGCGGCTCCGGGCGATGGAGCGGGCGGGCCTGGTTCCCGGAAGACGCCAGGAGGAGATCGAACTCGAGGAGAGAGTCCGGGCGGCGTTAAAAGAGGTGATCGACCCGGAGGTCGGGATCGATCTCGTCGACCTCGGTCTGATCCGGGGGATCACCGTCCGGGACTCATCGGTGCTTGTCGAGATGGTCCTGACCACCGCCACCTGCCCGCTCGTCGACTACCTCACCGACCAGGTCCGGCGCCGGGTCCTCGAGGTGAGCGGCGTTCAGAACGTCGAGGTGCAGGTTCTCGACGAGCCCTGGGACTGGGACCGGTTCTTCGGCGAACGGAATCTCTTCGAGAAGACCTGAAAATGACTACCGCGGGAGATCCAGCATCCGCTGGATCGCGACCCGCGCCCGGGCGGCGGTATCCTCCGGGACCGTCACCCGCGGCTTGCACTCTTCGAGGGTGGCGCATACCTTTGCGAGATTGGTCTTCTTCATATTGACGCAGATTGCCTTCTTTGAGAGGGGATAAAAGACCTTTCCCGGGCACTTCTTCTCGAGCTGGTGGAGGAGCCCGACCTCGGTCCCGATGATGAACTCCCGACGGGGGCTATCGCAGGCGTGGCGCACCATCCCCGAGGTCGAGAAGACGTGATCGGCCAGATCAATCACCTCGGGCCGGCACTCGTGGTGGACGAGCACCTCGGCTTCCGGATGTGCGCGGCGGGCGGCCAGCACCTCATCGGCCGTCATCCGGTCGTGGACGATGCAGTAGCCCTCCCAGGGGAGGATCTCCTTTTTTGTGAACCGGGCGACGTAGCGGCCGAGGTTTCTGTCGGGGAGGAAGATCACCTGCTCTGCGTCGAGCGACTCGACGACCGCGACGGCGTTTGCGGAGGTGCAGCAGATGTCGCTCTCCGCCTTCACCGCGGCGGAGGTGTTGACGTAGGCGACGACGGCGGCCTCCGGGAACCGCTCGCGCAGCACCCGGACCTCGCCGGGGGTAACCATCTCCGCCATCGGGCAGCAGGCGTCGGCCGCGGGGAGAAGGACGGTCTTTGCCGGCGAAAGGATCGCCGCCGTCTCGGCCATGAAGTCGACGCCGGCAAAGACGATGACGTCGGCCTCGGCCTTCGCCGCCGCCCGGGCGAGTTCAAGCGAGTCCCCGACGAGGTCGGCGACCTCCTGCACCGCCGGGATCTGGTAGTTGTGGGCGAGGATGATGGCGTCTCGCTCCTCTTTCAGCGCTGCTATCCGTTCGGCGAGGGTTTTATCGGTATTGACGGACGGGATGGTATCACAACCTCTGGTCTATGATACAGGTCGTTTTCACAAACGTTATTCCTGCGTACACTTAACAATTGTGAACGTACGGTGCGGCCCGGGACTCCCCCGGGCCGCGCGGAGACGATCTCATGGCGCGAATTCTATCCGAGCGGGATGTGGCGATCTTAAAGAAGGCCGCTCCCGAATGCACGGGGCTTGTATGTGCGGGTTCGGGAGGGCCCTACCGGTCCGTCCTCCCCCCGCTCGCGAACCACTACGCAGCGAATGCGGAGGACTTCCGCATCCGTCTGGAACGGCTCGATGACGACGACCTCCACTACCTCGCGGGGCTGATACTGGACGGGAGCGAGAGCCTCGGGTGCGTCTCACCCGAATACATCGAGGTCTTTCTTTCCGTCGTCGATATCCGGCTCGGCCGGGATGTCGCCCTCTCGATCCTCGAGCACTACGAGGGCAGTGGTGGGTGCGCCCCGTGATCCCCCGCATCAGACGTCCCAGAACGGGGTGAGATCGCAGCCTGTGCAGGGGAGGCACATCGTCCTCGCCCGCCGCGGGTCGAGGTTGTACCGCTCCAGTATCTCCCGGGTCATCACCGTGAGCCGGAGGAGACGCTCCGCCGACGGACGCTCGACGGCGATCTCGCCTGCCCGGAGGGGCGATGCGGAGATCGCTCTAAGGATGGGAATGACGCCAATCTTCGCAAGATGGGTGACGCCGTCCCTGATCGTCTCGTCGTCCTCGCCGAGACCGATGATGAAGTTCGAGAAGACCGCGTTCCGCCCAAAGACCTCTACCGCATCTTTGAGCGCATCGAGGATGAACGAGAGGGAGAGGCCGGGACAGACCCGCGAGAAGATCTCGGGGTCCATCGTCTCGACGTTGTACTTGATCTCGTCGGCACCGGCGGCACGGAGGATCGCGGTCGAGTCCGCGGTGGGGTAGACCGAGACCCCGATCGGGAGGTCGAACCGTGTTCGGAGCGCCCTCACCACGGCGGCCACCCGCTCCACCTCCTGCTCCGGCGTCTCGGCGACGCCGCTCGTGAGGGAGATCGCAGAGAGGCTCCCGCTGGCAGCGGCCTCCTCGACCATTCTCACGATCGTCTCCGTATCCTTGATCGCCCCGTCGAGTTTCGGCACCGGACAGTACTTACAGTCGTAGACGCAGCGCTCGCTGACGGTGACGTATGCCTGCTCCGGGCAGTGGCAGAGCGGGCGTTCGATGCTGCCCCGCGTGATCGTCTCGCCGTCGCGGACGACGGCGACCCCGTCCCCGTCCGGGACGACCCGGAGCGGCGATGCCGGGTTGATGGAGAGCCTGACCCTCCGGCTGCCGGAGCGGATGAAGATCGATGTTCCTCCGGCTCCCGGGCCAGCCGTCGCCGTCGTTGATTGGAGAGCAGGGGCGAGCGCCTCGTCGATGCTCGCCGATCCGATACTGATGAGGTATGCCTTCTCCTCGGGTGTCATGGTGTGCATCTCTTCTCCTCCCGGTTGTCGCCACAGGCTCTTGGGTCACGAAATTAACAATTGTGAATCTGCACACGGATCTCTTCTGAGATCCTTATAATTTTTACTGTTGCGCCGGATACGCCGTATTTCGCTCCTGACCCCTGAGGGTATTTATGGGATCGCAAAACCAACATTCACAACAGAAGTATGCAGATCATCCTCCCGGACCGGAGCGTGCGAACGCTCGCTCGCACCTCCGCGCCGATAGAAGAGATCCTCCGTGAACTCGGGATCAACCCGACGACCGTGATCGTCACAAAAAACGGCAAGATCGTCCCCGAAGACGTGGTGGCGACCGAGGGCGACGAGATCCGGATCATCCGGTTCTCGCACGGCGGGTGAGCCGGTGACTTTCGGTGGGAACCGGTGCTCCCTCTGCGGCGAACCCGCGGTCGTCCGCCTCGTCGAGCCGGAGCGGCGGCTCTGCGCCGCCCACTTCATCGAAGACGCCGAAGCCCGTGTCTTTGCCGCCATGAAGCGCGAGTGCATGGTATCTCCGGGCGACCGGGTCGCCGTCGGCCTGAGCGGGGGAAAGGACAGCACCGCCCTGCTCCTGATGCTCCACCGCTCTCTCCCGGCGCTTGGGGCAGACCTCGTCGCGGTCACCATCGACGAAGGGATCGCGGGTTACCGGGAGGAGACCCTCAGGGCCGCGGAGGCTCTGACGCAGGAGCTCGGTGTCGAGCACGCGATCGTCACGTTCGCCGACCTCTTCGGGGCGGACCTCGATTCGATGCTCGTCGGCAGGGAGGCGCAGGGCTGCACCGTCTGCGGGGTGCTGCGCCGGCGGGCACTCGCCGAGGGGGTGAAGCGGGTCGGCGCGACGAAGCTTGCCACCGGGCATAACCTCGACGACGAGGCGCAGTCGGTCCTGATGAACGTCCTCCGCGGCGACCTCCCTCGCCTTCTCCAGGACACCTCGACCGGCTATCCGGGTTATTTCGTCCCCCGGATAAAACCGCTCGCCGTCCTCTCCGAGAAGGAGATCGTGACCTACCTCCTCCTCCGCGGTTACTTCCGCGACCTGCCCGAGTGTCCTTATGCCGGGACGGCGCTCCGGTCGGAGGTGCGCTCGATGGTTGCAGAACTCGAACACCGTCATCCGGGCACGATGCATCGCATCATGAGGTTCCGCGACGGCGTCCGGCGTCTGGCCCGCCCGGCGGAGCCGGCCAGGGCGCTTTCCGCCTGCCGCATCTGCGGCGAACTCACGAGCGGCGAGGTCTGCCAGGTCTGCCGGCTGCTCGGGCGGGATGAGCGGTAACTGCGGCACGCCGATGGCTGGAGCGCCTTGTCCATGCCTCCCGCTCCGGTGGCTCCCGGATCGAGTGCGCCGCAGGAGAGTCCTGTCTCTTTCGGGCGACGACCGCCCTGATGGTTTGCCGCATTCGGTCCGAACTCGGCTGAGATGCGGAAAGAATTGCCGAAAGAAGAACTATAATGGCATGAGAGGGAGCATAGTGATATAGCGGATTCACAATTGTGAATTCCAGCGCCAAGGTGGCGGAGTGGCTACGCGGTTGACTGCAGATCAACTACACCCCGGTTCGAATCCGGGCCTTGGCTCTTTGCGAATGTTCTGCTCCCGGATGCAGGAGACCTGTCCCGAAACTACCGCAGAGCAGACTCGCAATATTGGGCTTCTGCCTGCATGACGGTCTCGTCCTCCTGTTCGGAATCCTGCGCTCGAAAGACCGTCCAAGCAGGTCTACGCCGGGATCACGGGGATACAGATGCTTTCACAGAATGAACGTGAACGGTATTCACGCCAGATCATGCTCTTTGGCGAGGGAGGCCAGGAACGGCTGAAGAACGCGACGATCATCATCGCCGGGGCGGGCGGCCTCGGTTCTCCCGTATCCATCTACCTTGCGATTGCGGGGGTGGGAAGAATTATCCTCGTCGATAAGGATGCCGTGGAGCGGACGAACCTGAACCGCCAGATCCTCCACCACGACCGGGACATCGGCAGGAAGAAGACGGCATCCGCAGAGGAGAAACTGCGGGCGATCAACCCGGAGATCACCGTGGAGGTCGTCGATACGACGATAGACGAGACGAACGTGCGCGAACTCGTAGGGGATGCCGACGGGATCGTCGATGCGATGGATAACTTCCCCACCCGGTACCTGCTCAACCGGACCGCTCTCGAGAAGAGGATCCCGCTCTTTCATGGTGCAATCCGGGGACTCTACGGTCAGGCGACCACGATTCTTCCCGGAAAGACCGCATGCCTCCGGTGTGCGTTTCCCCATCCCCCGCCGAGGGAAGTCTTCCCGGTCGTCGGGGTTACGCCGGGGTTCATCGGTATGGTACAGGCCACCGAGGTGGTCAAGTACATCGTCGGGATGGGCGAGTTGCTCGCGAATCGCCTCCTCCTCTGGGATGGGGAGCGGGCCGTGGTGGAGGAGGTCGCGCTTGAACGAAACCCGTCCTGCGAGGTATGCGGCGGGATGAATCAACACGGTGATGCACCATGAAGGTTACTCTTCGTTTCTTTGCCCGGTTCGGGGAACTCCTCGGAAAGGACCGGATCGTCGATGCACCGGAGAATACGTCGCTTGCCGATCTCGTAAGGGATGCTGCGTCGCAGAACGGCGAGGGCTACGGATTGATCTTCGACGGAGAGGGAAAGTTTCGTGAATACGTCATCCTGATGCGGAACGGTAAAAGGGTCTCTGCGGCCGCTGCAGAGAGGACACCCCTCTCCGAAGGGGACGAAGTCGCCGTCTTCCCGCCGGTTGCGGGAGGATAACGAGCCGGAATAGGATCGCTTCGTCTCCCGGGCGGGGCTAACTAGCTCCGCCTCGAACTATTCTGCAGGTTTCCCGGATAGATCAGAATCGACCACGCTTGTGGCCCTCGTTCACTCTCCACGGCCACATCCGAACGTGCCGCAGCCGGCCGGGAGACGGGTGGTCGGGGGAAGAACGGAAGCTGGGAGTATCTGCAGGTCGAAGCTTTTGGGTGCACGGCACCCCGGTTCGAAAAGATGAGAACGGAGAGGGGGAGGACGTGCCTTACGGCAGAAGATCGCCTTTTCTCCGTTGTTCTGCCTGTTTCAACTACTTATTCCGTATGAGCCATTCTTCAAGGTCCACGCTAATGATGCTGTCGTCATTGAGGTCCTCCTGCCTTGACGCTCTTTTGCGGGGATATAGGGTCTCCTGACCGGCAATCACTCTGCCGGGTCGGAGTATGCGAACGTTTCTTCTGCACATTCTATTATTCACCTCGTATGGGTTCTGTCTTCAACCGGCTGTACGCCCGCTTAAGGGGGAGCGCTCGTTTCTCACGGCGCTGTTATGGGATTATGGCGATGCAACCGGATCGGCTGCTGCCCGATATGCGAAAGGTTGGCAAACGACAGTACTCGTTCGCGCCCCGGGCGCTGCGCTCCGCAACGGTGAACCTCGCCTGGTTCTTCCACCTATCGGGGAAGACCCCTCCGAAATCCGGTGCTGGTGTACGCATGGTCATCGCCTGTTCACAATTGTTAATTCGATGTATCTTGGCCGGCTATACGATAATCGTTGAGAAAGCGGCAAGATTATGCGGCAGAAATTGCCGAAACCTCCGCACATTTATAGGCTGACATCCAACAGAGTAAACAGGTCACTCAGAGGTGAACCGACCTGCCAGGGTGGCGGAGTGGCTACGCGGTTGACTGCAGATCAACTACACCCCGGTTCAAATCCGGGCCCTGGCTCTCTTCTGTTGTATCGTTTCGCGGCGACGCTGCGATCCTCCGCTCCGGGTCTCTCTTCCGTATCGTGACTCCCTGGTCCGGCGGGGCCGATCGCGAAACACACTTTTCTCCCTGCTTCTGCTCTCCTGTCTGGGTGTTGCAGGCCACGCCGCATACCCCGTCTCCATTCCGAATGTGCCGCAGATGAGTCAGCCCTGCTTCCCTCCAGTACCTGTTAAACCCTTCCGTTCGGAGGGAAACCCGGAAAAATTCGCCGCTTTGTTAATCTATATCTATCTGCATGTGGCATCTACTATGCAGAGTTCACAATTGTGAACTCAGGCGCCCGGGTGGCAGAGGGGTTATGCGTCCGACTGCAGATCGGAGGAGATGAGTTCAAGTCTCATCCCGGGCTTTAAGGGATACCATGAGTATTAGAGTCCAGAAGACGTTCGAAGCCCTCTTCGCCCTTGAGGACCTGCGGGAGATCTTTCGTGGTTCGCTCCCGACCGGCCTTGACGAGGAGGAAGAGAAGGCGTTCCGCGCTAAGATCGCGGATCTGAAGTCCATCATCGCGGAGCTTGAAGAAGACCGGGGTACTCCCCGCACCACGATGATCGCCGACACCCTCCCCATCCGCTCGCGGGAAGAGGAATACATCAATATCCAGCCGATCCAGGCGGCGGGCCGGCTCACCCCGGAGGCGAGAAAGGCCCTGATCTCGTACGGCGACGGCTACTCCACCTGTGACGCCTGCCGAAAGCCCTTCCGGCTCGATAAGATCACGAAGCCCTCCATTGCGGCGTTCCACGAGGACCTCGCGAAGTTCGTGAACATGGACCAGGCGCGGGTCGTCCCCGGCGCACGACGCGGGTTCCAGGCAGTCGCCTCCACGCTCGTCTCGAAGGGCGATCCCGTCATCGTCTCGGCCCTCGCCCATTACACGGAGTTCCTGGCCGTGGAAGAAGCGGGAGGCGTCGTGAAGGAGGTGCCGCTTGACGCCGGCAATCGCGTCACGGCGGATGCAACGGCGGAGAAGATCGAGGAGGTCGTCCGGGAGAGCGGAAAAACCCCGGCCCTCGTGATGATCGACCATTACGACTACCAGTTCGCAAACCAGCACGACGTCCGGGGGATCGCGAAGGTCGCGCACCAGTACGACATCCCGTTCCTCTACAACGGTGCCTACACGGTCGGCGTCATGCCGGTCGACGGCAAGGCAATCGGGGCCGACTTCGTCGTCGGCTCCGGACACAAGAGTATGGCATCGGTCGCGCCGTCCGGAGTGCTGGCGACGACCGATGAATGGGCACCGAAAGTGCTGCGCACCACCGCGATGGTCGGCGACGTCACCAACCGGAAGTTCGGGATCAAGGAGGTGGAGATGCTCGGGTGCACCCTGATGGGGGGGACCCTGCTCTCGATGATGGCCTCGTTCCCCGCCG
>Ga0134094_1002640_pt1 | contig 14668 bp, 11 predicted proteins | sample 5_1taG_FD_94458 | JGI IMG/M metagenome (GOLD analysis project Ga0134094, IMG submission 94458) | Switchgrass degrading microbial communities from high solid loading bioreactors in New Hampshire, USA - 5_19_20_110_A1 metaG | ecosystem: Engineered > Bioreactor > Semi-continuous > Anaerobic >... | reverse complement strand
ACAGATCAACCTTCCTGCAGCCTGTGCCGTCTTTTTTCACGTACCAGAACTCCGGTGTTATGCTGATATAGTCGCTATTTCCGTAGTATTCCCCTATTGTGTTTAGTTCGAACTTGAATGCATAGCCCGTCTTCAATACGCCCTTGTTCTCATATACCGGATGGCTTCCTTCGATAAGCGGAAGCGTGAATATGGGTGATATTCCCCTGTCATTGCCTTCTTCGTCTTTTGTTCCGACATAGTAATAGTTTCCGGTATGCTCGGCGGAATTTTTACTTACCCTGAAAACATCCCACCAAAGCAAATCGGACACGTCCGCTATCCTGAAACCGTATATTCTTCCTGTTACTTTTACCGGGATCTCGCAAAACGCAGCATTGTTTGATATATCGGTATTGGCATACTGCTGTTCCCGGTCCGGACTGGGAGCATTGACTGAAATCTCGCGGAATTTGACGGTATAATTTCCCTCAGGTACCCATGTCGGTACGTAAATATCGATTTCATCCGGTGCGTCAACCGGGACCGTATGCCATGTATTCTTCTTGACATAACAGGAAGGATCGGGTTTATCGGTCCCGGCATAAATATCAAACGGGAAAAGGACCTGCCTTTCAGATGTGTATTTCCTGCAGTCCATACTGCCTCCGGGTGTGTTGTTATAGCCCGGTATATCGAGATGTGTCCCTGTTGTATAAAGCGCAATTTTCGACGGTCTTCCTAAAACAACAGTTGTTCTGCTTTCATCAGGAACCAGCGACTGATCGTTTTCTTTATCATCATAAATATATGCATTACAAATGACAGGCGTATGTACGGTAACGCTGTTTATCGAAGGTATTGAATAATATATCTCGCTTTCATATACGGGATTTACAGTTCCGGATACGCGTTTATAGCATATTGAGCCGCTGCTTGTATGAATTCCGTTTAAAACATTATCAGGTATTGTATTTTTGTTTTTGAAAAAAACGTTATTCCCGCATACAGGGGCTTTCGGAATTTTTGCCGGGTCTTTTGCATCTCCCGTATTCGTAACCGTATCATCAAGTATTGTTGATTCGTTAAATTTGAGTAAATCATTTTTAACGCGGTACTGCGGTATTCTGCTTTCTATTATTGCTCCGTGGTTTGAAATTACGGGGACCGAAGGTTTTACTTTCCCTCCGTCAAGATATCCGTCACTGACTTCCACGACATAACAGGCAGCATTTGAATCATATTTCAGCGTTCCGTCCGACTTCGCATCGCCGAATGGGTCATTCATAACATGATCATTTATGCTAGTGCTTTGTAACAGCGATATATTCGGGACATTTATCCCCGATGCGGCAATATTAATACTACCTCCGGGCAGCGCGTTGTTTGATACCGTTAAGCTTTCGGGTACGAATGCCTCGAAATGATCAATAGTCCAATATGAATAGCTCCTTGTCACCTCGTAAAGATCTGAATATATGACAACAGTATCTGTTTTATCGACCCAATTTGGAATCCAGACATTATGTCCGGGGCAAGAATCATTTATACCGTCTCCGTTCGTGTCTCTGCATCCGTTATAAGTATGTCCCGGGCAATTGTCTTTTACGCCGTCGCCGTCAGAATCTGCGCAGTAATATCCCGAACTGTGGTAAAACATACCGAAACCGCAGTATTCGGTTTTAGAATGGCCGTGATCTTCCTGCCATTTCAGATGCCATGTCTTTTTCACTTTTACGTATTCTGTTTCGGAATGAGTGTGTTCGGTATATGAAACATCAAAAAGGTATTCGCGCACCTGTGCATTCACATATAAGCTTTCGCGGACAGGAATACCCTGCTCAACGTCAAACTTTTCATCTCCGCGTTCATCAGCTTTGATAACACATTCTGCATCAGGTTCCATAAAAAAATCGGTTTGTTGTGATGTTCCGTTTGATACTGTTGGGACAGGCGGTGTAGGTGTCGGTGTTACGGATGGAGACGGTGTTATCCCACCCGTAGCATAATAGTCTATACGGATCGGGTACCAGAACCTGATTGAAATGGCCCCGGCATTGGCAAAAGTCCCGTAGCCGATTTGGATTTTTTCGCTTGGCTCATCCGTTGTTTCAGGCTCAGTCACGGTAACGAGAAAACCTGGTTTTAGCATGCCTTCAATATTCTCTATTTGATCGTAATCAATTGTACGCCTGTCATAATAAAACGGATCGGGAGGATAACCGACACCGCGATTAACACCGCTTTCACGTTGAAACAGCGAGTATGAAAGGCTGCCAAAGCCAGGGCGCACAAGCGGGATTTCGTGTGGATATGCAAAAGATAATTCTTTCTTGAAGCTATTATTTAGTAAAGTATTTAACTTTGGCAATGCACGAATGGTTATGTTTTTATCATTTAGTATATATTTAGGCGTAGCAGGTAAATCTGGGGGTAATCCTTCCGGCAGCGGATCGTAATTAAAAAAGTATTCAGGGATCATATCACTTCCACCGTGTCTTATTGTTTCATTGTCGATATTTAATACCGGAATTATTGTTTTTCCGTTTTTAATTGCGTCAATTACAGCCTCTGGGTGATCTATTGTATATTCAAGAACAAAACCGTTTTCGTATATTTTATTCATAAGGAAACTTGATTTTGTCCAATTCATATCTTCTGCTTCATAATCATGTATTATTATTTCCTTCAAACCTGTGCTTGTCCTTGTAGTTGCTTTCCAATAACCGCCGGAGTAATGCCAGAACTCAATAAGGTTCCACCCACCAACAGTTGCTATATATTCCCCAGCATCCTCAGGAGGAGTACCGATTATAATATCATTGAAAGAATTAGCTTCAGCGGGTTGTTTTATATATTGAATAATAACAAAGGCAGTAAAAAATATTATTATTAATAGTACTTTTTTCACCATTCAAAATACACCTCTGGAGCCAGTTGCATATCTATAGAGTTTCCTCCAACCGAATCATATCTGCTATACTCTTTTGCAGTGAAGGAGATAAAGAAACTACCACTCTCAAGATTTATTTTTGTTGATTTTATCTCGCACACAAATACCAGGGCTTTAATGTTTTCTTTATTTGTATAAAGAGGCATATCAAATGAACCAAAAGCAGGAAGCCTTAATTCGGGTATTTCATCTATTTCAGTTGTATATATACCTCCATAAAAGCCTCTGTCGTCTATTTCTTTTACATTGCAATGAATAGTATAAACCCATTCAAATCCTTCCGGCAGTTCGGGCACATAACCTTTAACTCTTGCCTTTCCTTCGTGCTCATAAAACCTCAAATATTTAAGGGCTACATGAACAAATTCCTCTGCTTTCATAATCTTCATTGCGCCGTTGCCCCATATATCCGTTTCTGGGTCAAAGCGTATGTCTTCTATTTCAACGACACCATTGCCAAGTTCCTTCTTTTGCGGGCGTTGAAGCTCATAAACCGGTACAGGGGTCGGGCTTGGATTAGCCACAGGAGGCAGGTTAACCTTTTTCCGTGCGGTCGGGTCCAAAATTCTTCTTATTACCGCAACTGCTTCCGCCCGTGTTAGAATGTTATCTGCCTTGAATTCCCCGTCCGGATAACCTGTTATTATGCCGAGGTCATAACATTTAACAACACCGGTTTTTTTACTGTTAGGAATATTTTTATAGTCTTTAATCAGCGAGCTTATAGCGAGCGGGTCTCTGAATTCTTCCTGTTTGGTTATCCTGCTTAAAACCCGTGCCGTAAAAAGCGCCATTTCTCCCCTGTTTATAGGCTGCTTATATGCATAGTACGGGTCTTCAAGCATTTCCGGCGTATATTTTATATCCTCGTCAGGCACTGCATAGCCCTCGGCTATCGCCTTTTCGATAAATGTAGACGCCCAGTATTCCTTTCCGTTTTCTACATTATGACCCATTGCGGTTACTATAAGTTTTATATACATATCCCTTGTCAGAGTATCTGCAGGTCTGAACGTTCCGTCGGGATAGCCTGAAAATATTCCTTTTCCGTAATTTAATATGTACTTCAGATCATCAATGAACCAGTAATCGGCTCGGACATCCGAAAAAGGCAGTGGATTTGCTGACTTTTCCGCATACACTAAACCTGGCGAAGCAAGAGAATTAATCAGATTATCATCCGGATCTGATGAGACGCATTGAACCGGAATTATCAATGAAATCAGAATTGATAAAATGATAATTATAGCCGCATTTTTTTTAGTATTTTTCATAATACTCAACCTCACTGTTACTTGATCTATGCTGAGTTCTTAAACTTCGCTGCTGCTGTTCTATGCCAATTGAATTAAGGATTTATCAGGTTAAACATTTATGCCGGCATTATAAGCTGTAGGGAAATAAATATTCCTTTTCTTCAAATTCACGGTCTGCATACGGAACATGGGAACGCGCCTTCAATAGCGCACTCCACGCGGCTGTCATATGGTTTGTATCTTTCAGTAAGTACCGGGCATTTCTCCCGGTGATAATATAAAATATCATTTGCGTTTTTCTCGATATAATAGCTGCTTTTTCTTACTATTCTCGCCGCTCCGAGGGCAAAGCTGTTATATCTCTGCCCGTTAAGGCCAATCGGTATCCCTTGGAAGAATGCCAGAAACCCGACATCTTCAATGTTTCTGTTCCAGTCGCCGTCTGATATTGAAGGCGGGCTGAAGTTGTATGTTATCCCGAACCTCGCTGCATATTTATTGTGTTTGTTTATGGCTGTGTTTACGTCATTCCTTATTAGTTCAACTATTGTCCTTCTTCTAACGTCATCAAACAAACCATCGTCCAAAACATGGGCATTGGGCATTTTCAGTCTTATATCTTCCGGCAGTCCTTCATAAAACCTGTTTTCGGACTGGGAATAAACAGTAACATTTTGATCAAGAGTAAAAAGGTATACATAACCTTCGCTTTCATATACATACGGTTTTTTGGGTTTCCATATCATTTTCTGCTCCATTTCGCCGGAACTGTTCGCGAATTCTTCCATTGACATAACAGAATAACCGTCATAATCAATAAGGACAATTACCGGGACATACGCTGAAAATACGCTTTTGGTCCGTTCATCACCCGTTATGTTAAAATTTATTAACAATGTATTATAAAACGCGTTTACCGCTTTTTCACGCGAAATCTCAATCCTGCTGCCCGAACCGCGTACAATCATCGCTTCGGCCGCGTCTTCAACGGCAGCGTCGAGATACCTGTTAATGACCTCGCTTTTATAAGCCGCATTCCGGAGGTTTTCCGATTTAACCCGCAGTATCAGAATAAACGGCATAACTATAATAACGAATAATATCGCAAGATCAGTCAGCTTCATCGCGCACCATGCCTCCATAGTTAACGACAATACGCTTTACGGGCAGTTCGGCCATAATGAGCATTTGCTGAACCTTCGCGGCAGCGGTCTTGTTCTTGTTGTATACATGCACGGAAAAATAGTCGCCTTTTGACATGTAATAATACCTGTCTTGATCCGGAGCCGCAGCCGGAGGAAAAAGGCAGGCAAGTATTTCTTCCGTATAATAGGCATTCTCATTTATATTGAAGTCATATTGAAATGACGTCTTATCTACCGGATCGATATAAATGGGATCAATGCTTATATGCCTGTGCTCCATTAATATTTCATACTCATTCCCGGTAGACGACAGCACCCGCAAAAACTGCGTATACATAAGCGGAGTTATATAACCGAGATTTCTCGCAGAATCAACAAACTTGGCCGTTTCATTTAAAACAAATACCTTTGTTATTTCATCCTGACGGGTTAGCATGCTTTCAACAGGAAATATGTACAACAGTATTACGGCAAGTATCAGCGCGGTAATTTTGCTGAATATATCATCCAATATCCTTCACCTTCTATTTCTTGATGAACCTTATTGATTCTATTTCTCCGTCCGGTCCGTATATATACTGCGCAGTATAATAATCCTCAATGTTAACGAAACTGATTTCAGACATAACAGCCCCGGTTCCGGCAGGTATATATTCCGTGTCGATATATATATCATGTCCCGGGCAATTTTTAATGATCCCGATTATAAACGCGCCTGCAACGGTATTTTCATTATAATCTGCGGTTTTAGCAACGTATACCGTACCCTTGTCCGATATCTTTCCGTTTACTAGATCAATTGTTTTATCGCTGTCGGTGTAAGTAACGAAGAACATTGTTATTGCCACAACCAGAAAGATAGCAGCGGAAAAATATGATACTGCTTTTATTACGTTTTCTTCCATATATAAATCCACCGTCCGACTCATTTTTGTTCAAACATTAGCGCCGCGATTCTGCCGTTTTTATCCCTTGCGATACTGCCTATAAAGACTCCGTTCGGGTTGACATAGTTAACATTTGTTTCATCCATCGTGTCTGATATTGATTCCGTTGATGGGCTTCCTATTTCCGCCTCATTTCCGCTGATCGTAACATTATAAACGTACCATGTGCCGCTTGTGCTCTTTTTTGTTTTTACAAAGATTCCGATGTATTCGTCCTTGTATTTTCTAAGAACATTTACGACCTCGTTACCACTTATTTCCAACCCGTCATACATTGTGTACTCGGATTCCGACATTTCCGCGCTTATCTGATCAAGCTTGCTAATTGTTTTCTGCGCCGTGTTTTGCCCTGAACGCAATAACAGGAAACCTATCGAAACTACAATCATAGTGATTACAACGCCTGCCGCAATAATTATTGCTTTTAAAGAATTCTCCATTGAAAATTTCTCCTTTCTTAAAGAATTTTGCTTATTTCATCCGAAAAGTTTTTTAGCTGTGCCGCGCTGACTAATATAAAAGGCAGTATCATGTATAAAAAGACGGTTGCACCCAAAGGTATGAACGCAATCATCTTCCCCCACATTCCTTTTTTGTTAACGAGTATTTCATTATCCTGTTTTCTTTTCTCCTGGTAATACTCTCTCTCTGATTTAAGCTCGTCAAAAGCTTCGCTTATTGAGATTTTATCCGCAGCAGTTTGAAGGTTTTCGACAATCCTTACGAAAGGTATGTATGGCTCATCGATTGCAAGCTGTTCAAGCGCCTGCCTGTCGCCGTATTCGAAATTGTTTATGCACTTCGACAGCGATGACTTGAATATAACGGCAAATTGCTCCATCCAGAAAAGTATGTCCTCTACATGGATTCTTTCGATATGCATAAGCATAAGGATAATTGTATGAAACTGCATTACCTCGTCTTCCATGTTCATTCTCAATAAGCGTTCACGGAACAAGAGCATCAACCACGGCAGGTAATATGCGGCAACTAAAATGATAATTGAAACGAGAAGCTCCCACCATTTAAGATAGTGCCTGTTATATACCGTTAATTTGTCATATATCCTTTTTGCAGCGATATCAGCCTGCCGGGAATCGGAATATTCACCGCTTGCGGATACGGCTTCGTAGATTTGGCCGTATGAAGCTTTCTTGCCGCTGAATTCAAGGATGAATTTCCTGTCGCTTTCCATTATTCTAACCTGTTCTTCGGTGGTGTTCTGACCGTTCAGGTTCGCTATTTTATTGCTGATAGTCGAATTCAACACATTATTTCTTACAATCGCATGTACGTTTAAAAAAACGCCCAGGGACAGCACAAACGCTATCGCGGCAAAACCAATCTGCCTTGCGTAAAACCGGTTAACGCTTATTTCGGCACCGGTCTTTTTCAAAAGCCTGTCGTATTTGTTCGCCTTATAAAAATTCCTTTCAATCATGCCGTCTATCGCGTTTCTTATAAACGCGGGCTTCATAAGAAAATCAAAAGGAGAGTTGTCAACCGGCGCGTACGTCATGCTGCTTTGAAGCCTTATTATCAACTGGTACGCTCCGAATGCAAAAACAAACAAAACGATTAGGCTGACAAATCCGTATGCGCCGTCATAGTATTCTATAAGTTCGGGAATATTTGATATCGCCCATTTTTCAAGCGGCTTCAGCGCAAAAATCGGAAGGACGGCTATAGCCGACAGGCTTTGAAACAAATATCTCAGTTTTTCACGGCGCAGAAGCTCAAGGTTTATTTCCTGTTTCAGATAATTCAGGTTTGTCAGGTAGACTGATTTTCCGTCTGCCTGTTTGTCGCCGAACCGCATAACAAGATAGCACATTGATAAAAAGGTCTTCATGTATTTATTTGGTGCCGTTTCATTGTATTGTTCGACACGCTCTTCGGCATTTGACGCTGTTAAAACCTCATAAAGCATGTTTGCGTGTAAGGAGATTTCATAGCCGCATTCGTCGATGCTGTCAAAAATCGCTTCATCAATCATCCCATGTTCATGGTAATGATGCCTTACATTTTCCAAAAACGTTCCGAACTGTTTCAGCAGTTTGGTGTCAATCCTATCAACAAGCATTCTGATAATCTGTTTGTGAAGAATATATACTGTAAAAATGGAAACTATGAAAAAATACAGGTTTGTGCTGAATATAACGAGAAAAACAAACACAAAAAATGTAACGCCAAGGGATAATAATGTAAAACGCATTGTTTTTCGGCTTATTGTCCAATCATCCGACAGGTCGATAAGTTCTATTCGCTTTCTGATTTTATTCATATATTTTTTAAGCGGTGATATCTTGCTGCAGAGAATATAAGAGGAATAAAGAAAGTCTTTTTTTTGCTTCAGTTCCACTTTAAGTTCATTTCTTTTTTTATATCGTAAAAGCAGCAGACATGCTGCTGCGGCTGCAGCGGCAACAACAAACATTGCGACAGTCAATACGGTGACAGCGGTTGCTGTGTTCATGCGCTTTCACTCCCGGGAAAAAATGTGTTTAAATATTTATCAAATTCAACCTTTTCTTCATCTGTAAGGTTTTCCTTTATTCCAGAAATCTGCGCAGTACTGGGTTTTGAAACAGCCTTATATGCCCCATTTTCGTATATTACAATGTCTTTTGTGACGAATATTTTCCTGTCTGTCATGCGCCTGTAAAATTCGCGTGTAACGGACAGGAATTCTTTTATATCGTTTTCACTGTCAATTGATGGGATTTCTGGGTAATCGTCATTTTCAACCGGAATTATTTCAGTAATCCTTTCTATATACCTGTGCCCTGAAATATCTTTTGATAGATGAATGTCGAAATTGACAATATCTGCAACCTGCTGCTCGGCAATTTTTTCATTATTAAACTCCCCTGTCTGCAGAAGATTATTCCGCAGTGATTTAACAAGGTTTTCCGTTGTTTTTGCATGATGCGTAAATATTGTGAACATGCTTGCTACCTGTGACATCTGGATCATCCACGAACTTACCGGTGCTGTTGCGACTTCGCCGAGAATGTTAACGGTACCGTCTGTTTTTTTCTGAAGATCAAGTCCTTCCTGACCCGATATTGTCGATGTTTCGCGGAACGTTAATATATTTCTTTGCGGGTATATTTTTCTAAGGTGGAGCTCAAAAGCCATTTCCTGAATTCTCAGAGTAAAAGCAGGATTAATGTATTTTATAATAGCCATGAGGAGTGTTGTTTTTCCCGTTCCCTGCGAGCCTGTTATCGCTGTAACCCTGCATCCCTTTACAAGCCACTTTATAAGCGTTATCGGTATTTCGTTATTCCTGTCGGTGATTAGTTCTTCCGGCTCCGCTTTCTCGATGCTGTCAAACTTCCTTACGAAAAACGCCCATGACTCAGCAAAAGGAGGCCTGACAACAACTACTCTGCTGCCGTCTTTCATCTCGTTTACCTTGTATCCGTTGCTTTCACTTAGCTGCCCGGGATAATTATAGCGGTATATATTTTTACATACCCTGACAAGTTCCGATTCGGAACCAAAGCTCAAAAACGAAAGATGTATCGTTTTCCCTTTAAAGAAGACCCATACTGAGTCATAGCTTGACGGAAGAGAGGCCGCTGTCGGAATACCCTTCTGTAAACCCATTTCCTCGTGAAATGTCGGTGGTATGCCCGAAACTCCTCCCGATACGCCGTCTATTCGCATATCCCTTATCTCATCAATCACGCCGTGCCCTTTATACAATTGGTATATCCTCTGGGCTATTATGTTTAGCTTATCGTCAAATGAGTTTACGAAAAAACGATGCTTTTCTGCGAAAAGGCTTTCTATATCATCGGCCGTAATAACATATGACACCCCTTCCCCGGCTGGTTTCGGGACATCAAGTTTGTTTTCGGTAATAAGGACCTCCATTGCGCGGTATCCGTATTTTTTCTTGTAGTGATACAAAAGTATTTCAAACTTGTCCTGTAACGTAAGGTCTTTCGGCCTGTTGAAGCATATTATATTGTTAATATTGTTCTCATCAATTTTGTATGATTTAATGAGGATGTCTTTTATAAAATCCTTTATGTAGTTTTTTGCGTTTACGTCTCCATAGGTACAGGTTTTTAAAGCCCTTCGCAGGCGGTTTTTGTTATGTATTCTTTTCTTAAATTCCTCTCTTGTTATGTTCATTTCATAAAGGTTTGTGTTAAGTATCTCATTAAAGGAATCCCTTATGAATTTGACAATTGTTTCAACAGCAAACCTGTCCTCTTCTTCCCTGCTGCTGCTTATTTGGGACGGACGGCTGTTTCTGAAATAATATATTATAAAGGATAAAAACGCGGCTGAAATCAGAACAATCAAAACTTCATTCATTTCCGGTTCCTCTTTTTTACCTTTTTTGAATAACGTCGATGCCCATACGGTTAAGTAACGCTTCTGCTGTTTTCTTTACGCTGCTTATGAACGGGTAATGTATATCTTGTTTGTCCGCTTCGGCGTTTTTCATCAGAAAATCGACCGCTCGGCTTTCCGAGCATGCGTCGGCAAAACCGATATCGTAAGGTATTGTATATATATCCTCAATCCCGAATCGCTTTTTAATAGCTTTTACATTGAACTTCGAATCGCTGTCATATTTGCCGAGAATAAAAAACAATCTATCGTTCATATTTAAACTGTTCGATAGGTAGTCTTCTATGACATGAATGTTTTGAGTAAGGTTTATTACAACAATATCCGATTTCTCAATTATTTTCAGGCTGATTTCATTCATTCCGGGAGCAGTGTCGACAAAGACAAGATCGTAAAAGCCGCCGGCAAACTGAAGTATCATATTTATTGAGTCTTTTATATTATTGATATAAATGTCCCTGTTCGTATTCGTTGTTCCAATCAAAAGGTCAAGCCTGTTTTTCAGGACAGTTGTCGTGTAATTTGAAATATCTTCCTTATCAAGCCTGTTAAATTTTATTGCGCGGCTTAAAGCGTCTATTCCTGTGTCGGACAGGTCGGTCAGTTCATGCCTTATATATTTTTTCTCGATGAAAGCATGTTCCAAAGAGCTTTTATCAAAGTGAGCATGAGCTAACAGGATTCTCATACTGTATTCAAGCGCAATCATTATCGAAACCGCTGCCATATTGCACGTTGTTCCTGCCTGATGGTAATTGCTCCAAAAAGAAATCTGCATTCCGTTATCCTCCGCGCTGTGCTATTTTTAGTGCTTTAACGGCCGTTTTTTTATCGATGCCGAAAAGCTCTGTTACGCAGTCGAGCAGCATTTGACTATATTCTGCCGATATTCTGCCGAATCTGAATATATCATCATATTGGCTTGTCAACCTAACGGCATATTCTGTTTCATTCAGGGGAAACTCATACTTTGCTATAATATCTGCGGTATTTTCAAGATTAAGTATTGAATCAGCATAGCGGGCCTTTATTTTTCCCGGTGGTATATCGCGGTAAACACGTATTGCATTTGTTATTTTTCCCGCCTTCAATAAAAAGTCCGATAACGGCAGTAAGTGATGCTTCTGCATATCCGAAACAACAAACACGGCGTCCATGTCTGATAATTCGCATACTGCACTGCCGTTCAGTTCATAATCAACGAGAACGGCATAAAAATCATCTAAGGGCAGTTCTTTAAGTTCCGTTTCGCCGCAGTTGAGAAAAACCTCAACTCCCCTGTAATCAAGCCTGTCTTTCGTATATATTCCGACAGGGACCGAATAACTAAGTTCCTGACCGGAGGAACAGTCTACGATTGCAGTTTTCTCACCAAGCGAATTTATTATTCTCGACAGATACAGAATTAAATCCGTCTTGCAAAACCCGATAAATCCGAGCTTGATTTGCTGTTTCGGCACTATATCTCTCCTTTTTGATAAACTAAAATGACCGGCGCAGACACATGCTTTTCCGGTTAAAAATACTACTGTTGTGATTGTGTTTTTTCGTCTTTATCAGCTTCTTTACGGATTTCGCTGTTTTTTGCAATTTCAGCATTTACGCCTGAAGCAACCTTTGATATGTCTTCATTCGTCATTGCTGCAAGATTTTCTTCCAGCTGCCTGCGTGCTTCTCTGGCCAGTGCGTCGCCCGCTTTTTTCAATATGTTAGGATCGTTTCTCATAAGCTCGAGGACGTCAAAATTTACAGGGTAGTAAGGTTCAGCTTCCTTTTGAAGCTCCGGAAGGATATATGTTGCTACGTATATTTTGGTCCCCGGATGGATATATGCATCGATAACCGCACTGTTTATCCTGTGTATCTCTGTTTCATCAAGGCGGAAACTGACAAGGTTCTCCGCCCGGTTAAGAGCTTCCAGCCGTTTCTTGCTGATAACAATATAATCCTCACCGTTTGGAAACGTAATCCTGATGTCAACATAATCTCCGTTTTCCTGGTCCGTTTTTATCATAAACATGTTAAATTCAAGCTCTCTGACATCATCACCTATATCACTGTCTGCGGTCATAAACTTAAAAACAGGCATTCCTGCTTTTAACGATACTATGTTAACTTTTCCAAAATCAGATTCATCCAATAAATTATCCTGGGATAAATCGAGTTTCATCTGCCCCTTCGAAAAAAGTTCTTCAGACAAAACGGTACCGCACGGGATATCTTCTTTAGGTATAAAAACCTGACGTTCAAGCGAATGGATATCATATTTCAGTTCGAGGATTTGCTCATTATAGCTTTCTCTGACCGAATTTATCTGCGCTATATGAAAGTAATACGCCACACCTGCAGCAGCAGCCGCCGAAATGACGAAAAGAACAACTGCAATTATCGCTAATGAAAGCCTTTTCTTTTTTTTCAAAAATGCCATTCATTTTTCCTCCTTAAAGCGGAGATTTCAACATTAAACAATCTGTTATATATTTCCTCGATCTCAGATTTCATCTCATTATCCTGTTTCCAGGGATTTGACAAATACGGGACCGTAATAATGTTCTTAAGCCTGAGGTATGATTTTATAACGTTAATTGATCTTTGGTCCTGCATTGGGAATAAAAGAAAGGCATTTCGATCATCGAAAATGTTTCCAAATCTGTTTAAATACATTTCAACGTGATGCATTTTCCAGTCGGCTCCGGGAGCGACTATAAGCTTCACGTCGCTTCTTCGGATCATTTGTGCGATATACTCATCAAATACGCCGTAATCAATAATGATATAATCAAAATCAGCCCTGTTGAAAGAATCTATTTTTTCCTGATCCATAGACGGAAAAACCGATAAGCCCTGAATCCGGTAATAACCGTATTTGTCATGTATTCCGTCTTTTCCTGCAAGCCTGCACAATGCGAGTAAATCGCGGTTTTGCCAGTATTCAATGAGAGCTGTTTTAAAACCGTGATTTTGAAGCCATATACCGAATAAAATACAAAAATGTGTCACGCCGACACCTGTTTGTACACCTGAGACGCTTATTTCCACGGCGTTTTTTCCGATTGCCGCAAATCTTCCATGTCTGACAGGTTTAAGCCCGATTTTATAGAATGCTTCTTTCACTTCGTATGTATTCATGTAACGATGATCAGGATCTGTCACGGTGCATTTTAAAATAATCTGTTTTAATTTATTGGATACTCCCGCTTCGTCAAGATGTTTTCCTATCATTTCCGCTTCCGTACCCAGCGGATGTTTTCCTGTCAGCAGATGGAATAAAGTCATACCGAAATTATAAATATCGGTTCTTTCATCGGTCTGCCCGAAACCGTACTGCTCTGGCGCCGCATATCCGGGAGTACCAAGATAAATCGTGTCGTCGCTGCTGCCGCTTTTATAAAATCTTGCTGAGCCGAAATCTATAAGTTTTATGCTCTCATCAGGCAGAACAATCAGGTTTGAAGGCTTAAGGTCTCTGTAAATAACAGGTTCAGGCAGGTAAGCATGCATGTATGAAAGTGCGTCGAGAATCTGTAATGCCCAGCGATATACCCTGTCCTGGTCAATTTTCCCGTTCTGTTCTATAAGCTTATTAAGCGTCGGTCCTTCGTAATAGTCATAAACAAGTATTGTATAATCCTGCTCTCGTATGCAATCGACAAGACGCGGGAAAACCGGATGATTTAGATTTTTCAGGATCTCCAGTTCATTTTCAGCAAACTCTTCGCGTGAAGGAATAAATTTTAAGGCCCAATATGTATTCAAATCTATATGGACGGCTTTATACACTTTTCCTGAGCCGCCGGTCCCAAGCCTTTCGATAATACGGTACTTTCCGTTTACCATTTTCCCGATCATAACGAATCCCCATAAAGTAACGCGGAGTAATTTTTTCTGATTTTAAGAAATACTAATTCCTGATATTTTTTAACATTTTATTACAGATAGCGAATATTAGCAAATACATATATTTACTATATATACCAATTTTTATGGTATTGCTTGCGTGAATCGTACTTTTTT
>Ga0134094_1002635_pt1 | contig 14695 bp, 13 predicted proteins | sample 5_1taG_FD_94458 | JGI IMG/M metagenome (GOLD analysis project Ga0134094, IMG submission 94458) | Switchgrass degrading microbial communities from high solid loading bioreactors in New Hampshire, USA - 5_19_20_110_A1 metaG | ecosystem: Engineered > Bioreactor > Semi-continuous > Anaerobic >... | reverse complement strand
GAAGCCATCCAGGCGGCGCGGGCGGTGATGGGAGAATGGCGCGCGCCGGGCGGCGTGTATGCCGTCACCGGAAGCCCGGCGGTCGACCTGGCGCACGTCTTTCCAAAGCTGATCGAGGGGCTGGGGATCACCTGGCTGCGCGACGAGCGAAAAACCGTGCAAATCAACGGGCAGTCGATTGACATCATCGGGCTGACCTGCACGCACAAGCCCTTTGAAGACGGGCCGAAGCTGGAAGCCCTGATGGGGACGGCCCTAGCGAATTATCCGAAGGATAATTCGCCGTTTACCATCCTGCTCTATCACACGCCCGACCTGGCCCCGAACGCGGCAAATACCCGCGCGGTCGATTTGCAGCTCTCGGGGCACACGCACGGCGGGCAGGTGCGCCTGCCCTTCATCGGCGCGCTGTACGCCGCCTCGCTGTACGGCAAACGGTTTGAGGCCGGGCGCTACACGCTGGGCGATATGACGCTCTACGTGACGCGCGGCATCGGGCTTGAGGGCAAAGCCGCCCCGCGCGTGCGCTTTCTCTGCCCGCCGGAGATCATCCTGTGGGAGATCGACGGGTGACAGACGGATGCGCAACACAGTTGCGCATCCGTCTGTCCAATCCGTGTAATTCGTGTGAAAAATCCGTTGACAAATATCGGTTGTCCAGGCAGAAATCATGATTACAATCAAAGAAAAACCATTAAGGAGTCTCCCTTGGTAGAGAAAACAATGCAACCCTCCATTGCCGTGAGCCTTCAGGCAGCAGTTGAAGGCCAGCCGAAAGCCGGTTTGACCGCCTCATTCCGGTTTGCCCCGCAGCAGCCCGAGGTCGGGCAGCCCGGTAAGGTCCCCGGTGACGTCCTTCTGGTAACAGGCTCGGACGGCGGTCACACGGTGCTGGTTTCGCTCGGCCCGGCTGAAAAGTGCAGCGCCGAAGCGGTCCGCAGGGCGGGCGGCGGGCTGGGCAAGTGGCTCATCAGCCAGAAGATCAGCCAGATCGACCTGGACCTCGACTCGCTGGAAGAAAGCGGGGTGGAAAATGCCGCTGAAGCCCTGTGCGAAGGCATTCGACTGGGGTCGTACCAGTTTACCCGGCTGAAGAAGCAGGATGAGCCGGTTGTCGAGCCAGTCGCCGTGCTGCGCGGCGGGAAAAACCCCGCGCAGAATGAAGCCGTCGTCCGGCGGGTGAACGCCGTCACCGGCGCGGTGATTATGGCCCGCGACCTGGCCCACGAACCGGCCAACGTCATCAACCCGATCACGCTGGCAGAGCGCGCGCAGGAAATCGCCGAAAAGTACGGGCTGAAAATCAAGGTGCTGGACGATAAAACCCTGGCGGATATGGGCGCTGGGGCGATCGTCGCTGTGGGCAAGGGCAGCCAGACCCCCTCTCGCCTGATTGTGCTGGAATATGACGGCGGCGCGGCGGATCAGCAGCCCATTGCGCTGGTGGGCAAGGCGATCACCTTTGACACCGGCGGCTATTCGCTGAAAGGCTCCGAGAACATCACCGGCATGAAGTACGACAAATGCGGCGGCGCTGCCGTGCTGGGCGTGATGCAGGCGGCTGCTGAACTGCAGCTCAAGACGCGCCTGGTGGGCGTTATCGGCGCGGCAGAGAATATGATCTCGGGCTATGCCTACCGCCCGGACGATATTCTCACCAGCCTGAGCGGCAAGACAAATGAAATCATCACCACCGACGCGGAAGGGCGTCTGGTGCTGGCGGATGCGCTCACCTATGCGCAGCGCGAGTATTCGCCCAAAGCCGTGATCGACTTTGCGACGCTGACGGGCGGCGTGTTCGTCGCGCTCGGTCACGTCCGCGCCGGGCTGCTCTCGAACGACGATGAGCTGGCAAACGCGCTGTTCGCCTCAGGCGAGCGGACGTTCGAACGGCTGTGGCGGCTGCCGCTGGACGAGGAATTTAGCAAGCAGATCAAGGGCGACGACGCCGACATCAAGAACTCAGGCGGGCGCGGCGGCCACTGCATCCTGGGCGGCGCGTTCTTGAAAGAATTTATCGAGGACGGAACCCCCTGGGCGCACATCGACATCGCCGGCACGGCAGGCACCCAAACCGACCTGCCCTACGCGCCCAAAGGCGCTACCGGCTTCGGCGTGAGGCTGCTGATTGATTATTTAGAGAGTCTGTAATTCTTATTTAAGAAATAGAGAATGGCACAGCGGAGCTGTGCCATTCTCTATTTCTATTCACTGCACAGGCGCGTTGAGAAACGCCAGCGTCATCGACGTGACCCAATCGACTTTATGCATTAACGTCACATGCGTTGTGCCCGGCAAGATCGCCAACTGCGAGGGCGGCACGCCCACCAGATCTCCGGCGACGCCCCCACCCACCAGCCGGAACATCTCAACCACGTGCTCGGGCCGCACAATGTCAGAGTCGCCGACCATGATCAGCAGCGGCGCTTTGATCGACCGGATCTGCTCGGGCGACCACGGCTGGTAGCTGCGGTCCATATCCTGCTGCTTTTTCATTAAATTGGCCCAATCCTGCGGGTTCGGCGCGACTTTGTCGTAAGCGTTTTTCCAGGGCGTCCCGTCAAGCGCGTCTGGGGGCATCGCGTCCCAGCCTTCCGCCATGCCGGGGTGGAGACCTTCCAGATTGTACGAAACCCCGCCCGCCAACACCGCCTTGCGCACGATCTCAGGGTGATGGTAGGCGACTTTTAAGACCACGTCACTCCCCATGCTGTAACCGAAGAAGTCTGCAGTTTCAACGCCCAGGTGACTGAGCAAAGCGGCCACGTCTTCAGCCATATATTCGGTGCGCAGCGGGCGATCGATATCCGCGGTGTGACCGTGGCCCTGCAGCTCAACCGCGATCACCTGCCTTGAATGGGCAAAGACGGGAATCATCTGCCCAAAGTCAGGCTCAATGGACGAATAAGCCCCATGCACAAGCACCAGCGGCAGCGTGTCGCCCTGCCGCTCGCCGTGAATTTCGTAATACATCTGCAAGCCGTTGACCGGAGCATAGCCGCTCTTGACCTTCGAAAGCGCGCTGTCTGATTTCATTTACCCACCTCCATTGGAATGATGCTATGTGCAGCACAGAATATATTACCATATTGGTCAACATTATGGGTTTCGTGTGGAGGCGGGCCTGCCAGAGAAAAAAAAAACCGCGCCCCTGGCTCAAAGCAGGGGCGCGGCGTGTCAAAGAGCCGTTGACGGCTCTAACCTATCTTACTCTTGACGTATTCTTCCACTTTGGCAAGCGCCTCAGGCAGTCTGGCGGGATCTTTGCCGCCGGCCTGGGCCAGGGTCGGGCGACCGCCGCCGCCGCCGCCGACCACCGCCGCGACGGCCTTGACCAGCTCTCCGGCGTGCAGCCCGCGCTTGACCAGATCATCGGTGACCGCGCCAATGATGACCGGGCGGCCTTCACCGGCGCTGGCAGCCACCACCACCCCGCTCGGGTAGCGCTGGCGGAAGCGGTCGGTCATGGCGCGCAGGGTGTCAGCATCGGCGTGGGGCAGCAGCGCCGTCATCACCGGCACACCCGCCACAACCGGAACGTTCTCAAGCTGGCGCGCGAACTCAACCGAGGCCAGCTCCTGCCGCTGGGCTGCCAGCCGCTTATGGCTTTCGTCCAGCTCGCTGCGAAGCTGCTCGACCTTCTGCGGAACATCGTCCACGGCGCTGCCCAGAATGCTCGCCGCCTGTTTGAGCGCGCGGAAGCGGCGCTGAACCAGCTCATACGCAGCCCGGCCCGTGACCGCCTCGATGCGGCGCACCCCGGCAGCCGCGCTGCCCTCGCTGGTGATCAGGAACAGGCCGATATCGCCGGTCTCTTCCACGTGCGTCCCGCCGCACAGCTCAAACGAGATCACATCCGGCGCGCCGATGGCAATGGTGCGCACCACGTCGCCGTACTTTTCGCCAAACAGGGCCATTGCGCCTTCAGCCAGGGCCTCTTCGCGCTTCTTCAGGCTGATATTCAGCCGGTAATTTTCCAGAATATTGCGGTTCACCCCCGCCTCGATCCGCTCGATCTGCGCCTGGGTCAGGGCTTCGGGGTGGGTGAAGTCGAAGCGCAGCCGGTCGGGGGCGACAAGCGAGCCCGCCTGCCGGGCATGCTCGCCCAGCACAGCGCGCAGTTCGGCGTGCAGCAGGTGCGTGGCGGTGTGGTTGCGCATCACGTCGCGCCGGCGCTGAATGTCGACCGTGGCGATCGCCATGTCGCCCGCGCGCGGCGTGCCTTTGATCACCTGCCCGACGTGCGCGATCACCCCGGCAGCCGGACGGCGAACGTCGTCCACGCGCACTTCCCAGCGCGGCTCGGCGGTCGAAACGATCACGCCTGTATCGGAGACCTGCCCGCCCGCTTCGACATAGAACGACGTGCGCGGCAGAATCAGCTCAACCCTGTCGCCCTCGTGCGCTTCCTCGAGCAGCTCGCCGCGCGAAACAATCGCCAGCAGTTCGCCTTCGGTCTCAAACCCGGCGTAGGGGTCGTAGACCACGCCCTGCCCGTCGAGCTTACCGCGCTTCTGCAGGTCTTCAATCACGGCGCGGTAGACGTCCACGTCCTCGCCGCCCAGCGCGCCAAAGGCCTTGCCAGCGCCTGAGGCCAGCCGGTGGTTTTCCATCGCCTCATGAAAGCCAGCTTCATCCACCTGCAGACCGCTTTCGTTCAGCACGTCGCGGGTCAGCTCAAGCGGCAGCCCGTGGGTGGCGTAAAGCTCGAACGCCTTGCCGCCCTCGAGCGTATCTTTGCCCGCGGCGCGCAGTTCGTCGATCATCTCATTCAACTGGCTAAGGCCGCCCTCGACGGTGCGCTGGAAGCGCTCTTCTTCGCGCTGGATGTTGGTCAGAATGGTTTTGCGGTTCTGCGCCAGTTCCGGGAAGAACTGCCCGTAATTCTCGATGACGACATCCGCCACGCGCGAGAGGAACGGCTCATTCAGGCCGATCTTCGTACCAAAGCGGGCGGCACGGCGGATGATCATGCGGCAGATGTAATTGCGCCCGGTGTTGCCCGGCACAACCCCGTCGGCGATCAGGAACGCCGCGGCGCGGGCGTGGTCGGCGATCACCCGGTAAGGGGTGAAGTTGGCGTCCACCTGCTCGCGGCTGTCGCCAGTCATCTGCATGGTCGCTTCGATCAGCGGCATGAAGAGATCAGTGCGGTAATTGGAATTGACGCCCTGCAGCAGCGAGACGATGCGCTCAAAGCCCATGCCCGTATCCACGTGGCGGGAGGGTAGCGGTTCGAGCCGGTCGGGGCTCAGGCGGTTGTACTGGATGAAGACCAGATTCCAGATTTCGACAAAGCGCTTGCAGTCGCCGTTCACTTTGCAGACATGCCCCGGAACGTCCTTCATATCGCAGGCTTCTGGCCCGCGGTCAACGTTGATCTCTGAAGAAGGGCCGCAGGGACCGGTATCCGCCATCTCCCAGAAGTTGTCTTTTCGACCTGACGGCACAATATGCGACGGGTCAAAGCCCGGCTGCTGCTTCCAGATCTCAGCCGCCTCATCGTCGTCGGGGATTTCGCCGTACTCGTCTTTGAAATACGTCGCGTACAGGCGCGATTTATCAAACTTCCAGACCTCAGTCAGCAGTTCCCATGCCCAGGAGATGGCCTCTTTTTTGTAATAATCGCCAAAGGACCAGTTGCCCAGCATCTCAAAAAAGGTGTGGTGCGTATCGTCGCGGCCCACATCCTCGAGGTCGTTGTGCTTGCCTGCCACGCGCATGCACTTCTGCGAATTGGTCGCGCGGTGGTAAGGACGCCTGTCGGTGCCCAGGAAGACATCCTTAAACTGGACCATGCCCGCGTTGGTGAAGAGCAGGGTCGAGTCGCCGCCGGGGACCAGCGAGGAAGAGGGGACGAATGTGTGACCTTTTTCTAAAAAGAAATCAATAAATTGCTGCCGGATTTGCGCGCCGGTCATCGTTTTTTCCATAGGAACTCCTATCCAGGGGCCTTTTGCCGTTCAAATTTTCAGTCGGTAATTATACGCCATGAAGGGGAGGTTAATCAATTGGGTTAGGATTTTCCCTAACTGTTGCCGGACCGCCGGGCGGGTTATACTACAAAAACACTCTCATTTAGCAGTTATGAGAAGGAGACTGGGCATGCCGGATTGGAAAAATGTCTTAACGCATTTCACCGCCAACGCGGAGAATCTGATGGATGCCCTGCGCTACCGGCTCTACTACGCGCTGGGCGGGCCGGGACCTGTCAAGATCATCACGTACCGCGGATACGGCACGCCAGAGCGCCTGTTTTTACGCGGGCGCGTGCTGAAAGATAAGAATATTGCCGAGGCGCAGGAGAACGATGATCTGTGGGAGAACCTGCTGAACACGTATAAGCGCATGAGCAGCACCGAAATACCCTTCGCGCACCTTGCCGCGCGCTTTCAGGGGCAAGAGCGAGAGCTGACCGCCAACGAGGAAGGCTTTTTCGAGGTATGGATCGAGCCGCAGCGCCCATTGGCAGGCGACCGGCTGTGGCACCCGATCGAGCTGGAGCTGCTCGACCCGATCCCAGAGGAGCAGAGCCGCTACCCGATCAAAGCGGTGGGGCAGGTGCTCGTTCCGCCCAACACGGCGCGCTATATGGTGATCAGCGACATCGACGACACGGTGCTGCAGTCAGACGCTACGCACCTGCTGCGGATGGCGCGGAACGTCTTTCTGGGCAACGCGCACACGCGGCTGCCCTTCCCCGGCGTCGCGGCGCTCTACCGGGCGATGTTCAGCGGCGTATCGGGCAGCGAGATGAACCCGCTGTTCTACGTCTCGTCCAGCCCGTGGAACCTGTATGATCTGCTGTCGCATTTCTTCAACCTGCAGGGCATCCCCGTCGGCCCGGTGCTGCACCTGCGCGACTGGGGCGTGAACGAAAATGAAATCCTGCCGCTCAAGCACCGCAATTACAAGATCGATACCATCCGCAAGATCATCGACTTTTTCCCGTACCTGCCCTTCGTTCTGATCGGCGACAGCGGGCAGGAGGACCCCGAAATTTACGCCGAGCTGGTGCGCGAGTATCCAAACCGGGCGCTGGCGGTCTATATCCGCAATGTGAGCCGCGACCTTAAGCGCCCGGAAGAAGTTCGCAAGCTGGCGCAGCGGGTGATCGAAGAAGGCGGCTCGTTGGTGCTGGCGGAGGATTCAGAGACAATCGCCCGCCACGCGGTCGAGCTGGAACTGATCAACCCGCAGTCGCTGGAAGCGGTGCGCGAAGACCGGCGCAAGGACGAAGCGCCGCTCACCGCGGCTGAACGGGTGCTCGGCGGCGAAGAGGAGGCAGGTGAAGCGGAACAGGCAGCCGTGAAGGAGCGCGAAGCCGCTGAAAAAGCGCCCACCGTAAAGCTGGAGGGCAAGCAGCCCGGCACCCAGCCGGATGAGACCAAACAGGCGGTGAAAGACGGCGCTGTGGAAGATGCGGTGAAATCGGCCGGCGCGGAAAAGACGGAAAATCCACCGCCGGTGGTGGTTGAGGGGCAGAAGCGGAAGAAGCCGAAGAAATAGGCAAATAGAAAATTAGAAGGGGCCGTCCTGAAGTACCGGACGGCCCCGAGAACATAGATAACCTGTTTGTATCAAATTCGTGCAGATGGCATCTATCAGCTCACATTCTTACCCTGGTGGGTAAGGCCAACTGCCGGCTAAACCGAACAACCGAACCGAAGGGGAAACTCCAGAAGTACCCGACAAACCCCTGAAGAGTTCCGCCGCATCCCATACGCCGCCGGCTGCACCCACAACCTGCAGCCAGCCAGGAAAACAGGTCATCTATGTGAGTCTATAGTAAAAAATTTGGGGGAATCAGGCAATTGGGAAGATTCTACAAACGCGTGTGGGGAATTCCCTAGTGGATACCTCCCTCATCCCCGGCTTTGACCTCATCCCCGGTTCGGTGCCTGGATCGGTTTCAATCCCAGATCAAGGCCGGGCGAGGATCCATAAACCGACACCTTGGCCGTTTTTAAGCCCTCGCCCAGGATTGGGAGAGGGCGAGCTTCGCGGCAAGACACATTTGCTAATTATCTGAGCATACGCGCCGCGAAGCCGGGTGAGGGGCGAGCCGGGAGAAGGAAGTGACTTTTGGTTCGCGGGCTGACGTGCGGATTGGTTTAAAACCCCGCCCTCGATCACCCCCCTTAAAGTGATTGCCAGGCATGGGGGGGACACGCCTGGCAATCCTCAGGGAGGGAATACCACCAGATACGCCTTTTAGCACGGGGGGGACGCGCCTGGCTGCTCTCTAGTGGGGGCGTCAGATGTTAGGAGACGCCTTGCAATAATTCTACCAATTTGGTCCAAATTTACATTAAAATGAAATGAGAGATGAGTCAAGGAATTGTATAGGAAATGCACAGAACAGCGCTTTTACTTGCGCTTTTTCTTCCGCCGGGGCCGCGATTCCGGTTCGATAGGCTCGTTTGCCTGGGCCGGGTCGATGCCGAAAAGGTCAAGCCAGCCTTGCAGCTCTTTGGGCGACATGGCGGGCGGGCGGCTGCGCTCCCCGGCAGGCTGCCGGCCCGGCGCGCGCTGCGTCTTTGCCAGCTCGCTGCGGCGGGACTCCTCGGCCCTGGCGGCAGACAGCTCTCGGGCGAAGTCTTCAGCGGGCATCACCCCGGCTTGGAGGCGGCGCGCATTGGCCTGCACCATGCGGTCTGAGGTGACGACGGTCATGTTGCGGGCGCGGCGGCCCAGGCTCACCAGGTAGCGGCGGATGGCCTCGTCGGCGGTCAGCCCTGCGGCGACAAAATGCGCGCGGATTCGCCCGTAAGCCCGCACCCCTGACTGTCCCGGCGGCGCGCCGTCGAAAAACACATCGATCTCCTTACCGCGCAGGCCGGCGTAAAGCTGCAGCAGGTCAATCAGGCGTTCTTCGTCGTCGATTTTATCCAGCGTAAGCCCTGGGATTTTGGGGATCAAATTGTGACCGTCGATTATCAGGGACATAGGGTCATTTTAACTTATTTTCTATAAATTCTATGCTATTATGGGGTAAGGGCAGAAACTTCGTCTCTGCTTTTTGGGAGCGGAAGCTTCGCAACAGACTAACCTGGGACGACCGGCACAGCTTTATGACACCTGCCAACACCATATACCTCAGACGGACTTCATGAAAAAATCCAACCTGATCCTGTATATCCTGTTAAATATCATCATCTCAGCGGCGACGACGCTGACCGTGCTGAACCTGTGGGAGCGCGCGCGGCAGTCAGAACTGGACGACCTGCCCCCGTCAGCCCTGGCGACCCAGGGGCTCCCGACGGTGAGCGGGCTGGCGATTCAGGTCACGCCCACGCCAGGCCCGCTGCCCCCGGCAGATGAAAAGGTCATCGAGATCGTGAGCGTGATCGGCGCAGGCGATATTGATCACGAGGTCGTGATGCTCCGGCGCGTTGGCGAGGGCAACCTGCCGATGGCAAACTGGAAGCTGTCAGGCGACCGCGGCAGCGTCTACACCTTCGCCGAGCAGCCCGCGCTGGTGCTGTACAAAGATGGTGCCGTGATGGTCTATTCGCGGACAGGGACGGATACTGCCACCGAGGTCTACTGGAACCGCGACGAAGCCGCGTGGCACAGCGGCGAGCAGATCACCCTAACCGACTCTGAAGGGAACGTGCGGGCGGTTTACACCATCCCGTGAGAACCCTTTTCGATGGGGACCGGCAACGATGGACGAATTTGAAGGGCATATCGATAAGATTATCCGTGAAGCGCAGAAGGTCGGCGCATTTGACAACCTGCCCGGCAAAGGGCGGCCCATCCAATGGGAGGATGAATCGGGCGTGCCGGAAGAAATGCGCCTTGCGAACCGGCTGCTGAAGAACAACGGCTTTGCCCCTGACTGGATCGAGATGGGCAGGCAGCTTGACGCGGAATACCGGCTGCTGCGCGAAGAACTGGAACAGGCCCGTGAGCGGCGCGCAGCGGGGCGGCTTTCTCAATCCGAATGGGAACAGGCAGCCCGGGCAGTCGCCGATAAAATCCGCGCGCTAAACCGGCGCGTAATCGGGTACAATATCCGCACGCCGCACGAGCACTTTCACAAGCGGCCCTACCCCATCGACCCCGAAATTCAATAGCAACCCCTGCACTTAACGGTAATTCTGTATCATCTGAGTGAGATCCGTCCGAATTCAGGAGAGATAAGGAACCAAAATCTGAATGTCACAAGCATACTATCGGAAATGGCGGCCGCAGACCTGGGATGAGGTCGTTTCGCAAGAGCACGTCGTGCAGACGCTCCGGAACGCCGTTCGCACGGGGCGCACCGGTCACGCGTACCTTTTCGCCGGCCCGCGCGGGACGGGCAAGACGACCATGGCCCGCCTGCTGGCAAAGGCGCTCAACTGCCTGGATGATGACCCGGCCCGGCGGCCCTGCGATTCGTGCGAGCACTGCAAATCGATCAACGCGGGGCGCTTTCTCGACCTGATCGAGATCGACGCGGCCTCGAACACCTCGGTTGACGATGTGCGCGACCTGCGTGATAAGATCAACTTCGCGCCGACCCAGGGCCGATATAAAGTCTATATCATCGACGAAGTGCATATGCTCTCGACGGCGGCGTTCAACGCGCTGTTGAAAACGCTGGAAGAGCCGCCGCCGCATGCCGTGTTCATCCTCGCCACCACCGAAGTGCATAAAATCCCCGCGACCATCCTTTCGCGGGTCCAGCGCTACGAGTTCCGGCGCATCCCCGTTGCCGAAATCGTGCGCTACCTAAAGGAAAAAGCTGCTGAAGAAAAGCTGGACGTGGACGACGAGGTGCTGCAGTTGATCGCCCGGCAGGCGACCGGGGCAATGCGCGACGCAATTTCGCTGCTCGACCAGCTTTCGTCGACCGGCCAGCGGGTGACGATGGAAGAGGCGCAGGTCGTGCTTGGCACAGCCACGAGCAGCTTAGTGGTCGACCTGGTCAAAGCTGTGCTGGAAAAAGACGCGGCGAGCGGGATGCGCACCATCCAGGCGGCGCTCGACGCCGGAACTGACGCGCGCCAGTTTGCCCGGCAGGTGGTCGACTACCTGCGCGGGCTGCTGCTGGTGCGCATGGGCAATGCCGACCAGTTGGACGCAACCGCCGAGATGCGGGCGATCATGGCCGGGCACGCGCGGGCGTTTGAAACGCCGCAGCTGCTGGAGACCATCCGCCTGTTTAACAACGCAGCAGCCGATTCGCGCGGCTCGTGGCACCCCGGGCTGGCGCTGGAGCTGGCCCTGGCGGAAGCGGTGGAAGAAAAAACGGTTGTGACTGCGCCGGTTCCGCCCGTTGCACCCGGCCCGGCTCAATCCGGCCCGGCACCGGGGACAGGCAGCACGGGTGGGGTCCTGTATCAATCCGGCCCGGCTGAATCCAGCCCGACACCGGCGCGCGGAGCAGCGGTCTACGCCCCCGCGGCTTCTGGCGCTGCGCAGCGCGAGGCTGAGCCCCAACCGCAGCGCAGGCCGGCTGAGGAGACCACCCGCCGGGCTGAAAAGCCCCAGACCCCGCCCCCACCTGCGCAGGCAGCAGACCTCGCGGATGCCGCACCCGGCGGGCGCACCGTGACCCAGCAGGATATCCAGCAAAACTGGCAGCGCATCCGGCAGATGGTCAGGCGGTCGAGCAAAATGGCCGAAGGGCTGCTCAACTCAGCCCGCTCGGTCTCACTGAAAGGCGACACGCTGGTACTGGGTTATCAGACAGATGTGTTAAAATCGAAGATGGAAACCGCCGAAAACATTGACGCGACGCGCCAAGCGCTGCAGACCATTCTGGGCGTCAGGCTAAACGTCAAGTGCATCGTCGTCGGCAGCCGGGGCGGCATGCAAGCCTCAGATGCCGATATCGACGGCGACGGGATGGTCGGCACAGCGCTCGACCTGGGCGGAAAAATCGTCTATGATGAATAAAAAGGAAACTACCGGGAGGAAATGATGGCAAAAGGCTTTAAAGGTCAAAGAGGAATGGGCATGCCTGGCGGTGGCAACATGATGCAGCAGTTGAAGAAGCTGCAAGAACAGATGGAGCAGGCCCAGGCCGAGCTGGCGGCAGCGACCGTGACGGCGACCGTCGGCGGCGGAGCCGTCAAAGTCACCATGACCGGCGACCAGGTGTGCAAGGCAATCGAGATCGACCCGGATCTGCTGAAGGATGCCGACGCCGAAATGCTGCAAGATATGATTCTTTCGGGCGTCAATATGGCATTGGACCAGTCGCGCCAGCTCGCGGCTGACAAAATGGGCCCGCTGGCGGGCGGCCTGCCGTTCTAAGCCGGGCAGCGAGTCATTGATACGTCAATTCCATGGCATCATTACCTGGACCAATACAGAACCTGATCACAGCCTTTGAGCGCCTGCCGGGCGTTGGCCCCAAAACAGCCTCCCGGCTGGCATTTTATCTGCTGCGCGCGCCTGATAACGTCTCTCGCGATCTGGCGGACGCGCTGATGTCGTTGAAGTCTGCCACGGGCCTGTGCAAGAACTGTTTTAACATCACGCTTGCCGGGCAGGAGCTGTGTGAAATCTGCGCGGATCCGCGGCGCGACGAATCGACGATCTGCGTGGTCGAGGAGCCGCTGGACGTGCTGGCGCTGGAAAAGACCGAGGCGTTTCAAGGGCGCTATCACGTTTTGCACGGGGTGCTTTCGCCCATCGAGGGCATTGTGCCGGAGGATCTCAAGATCCGCCCGCTGATTGACCGCGTGAAGAACGGCAACGTGCGCGAGGTGATCCTTGCGACCAACCCGAGCATGGAAGGCGACGCGACGGCGCTCTACCTGCGCCAGCAGATCGCGCCGCTTGGCCCGCGCGTCACCCGCCTGGCTCGCGGGCTGCCGGTCGGCGGCGACCTGGAGTACGCCGACCAGAACACCATTCTGCGCGCACTGGCAGGCAGGCAGGAGATGGGATAGATATTTATATTGTTCTGGCTGCGAAGCAGCCAGAACAATATAAATCTTAATGGGCTGTCCAAACGGTGGTTTGGGCGGCCTTTTGCTTTAACCGTGCGCGCTGGCGGGCAGGCAGAAAATGGGTTGTTAATTTTTTGATTTCTGGCTGGTTCGCGGCCAGAAATCAAAAATCATAATGGGACGTCCAAACGGTGGTTTGGGCGGCCTTTTGTTTTAAACCATGCACCTTTCTGCGCGCTGGCGGGCAGAAGATCGGGTAGTTTTTGAATATGGCTGCGAAGCAGCCATATTCAAAAAATGAAAAAACTTGCACCTTTCTGCACGCTGGTGGTCAGGAGATGGGGGCATTTAATTGATTGAATTCTGGCTGCCTCGCAGCCAGAATTCAATCAATTAAAAAAACCGTGCACCTTTTGACAGGTAGTTTTTCCACGGCGGGCGTGTTACATTCCGCGCAGGAACACGTTTGCATGGATGGAGGGTTATATGGTGAAAAAGCGCAAAAAACAGGCCGCGCCGTCCGAGAGAAACGAAGCTTTGCGAGACCTGAGCAGCCAGATCGAGATGCTGCGGGAGTTGATTGAGTTAATCCACGAAGCGGTGGACAGGGACCAGCCGGTCAATGAACTGCTGCGCCTGCTGGACGGCCTGAGCAAAGGCTCCACGCGGCTGGCATGGCTCATCACGACGCAGCAGAAGCTGGAAGAACCGGAAGACACGACCCAGGCGCTCTCAGAGGCGCTTGACCGCGCGCTCGAGCGGCTGCGCAGCGAAAAAGGAGGCAGCGGTGAGCGATAACCAGTCGCGGCTGCTTGAAGAACAGCTTGCCCGCGCGGTCGACCTGATGAACAGCCGCTTTGACGCGCTGGAAGGCATGATCGCTCACCAGGGGGCGCTGGCGGAGATGCGGCTGAAAGCGCTTGAAGCGGCCCAATCCGGGCAGGAAGCCCGCCTTCGCAAGACCGAGGAATCGGTCGTGCGGCTGACAACCCTGACCAACCTTGCGCAGGCGGGGCAGGCTGCTTTCGCGCTGATCCTCTCGGCGCTGGCGGCTTACCTGGGCAGCCGTTGAGGGCTTCGATGCAGGACAAAACCGGCGTCTTTTTCGACTGGCTGACCGATCCGCTGGCGTTTGGCGCGCGGGCCGGCGGGCTGCGCCTGCGCGAGTACCAGCGGGCCGTCGCCAGGGCGGTGATCGACTCGGTCACCGGCGGGAAGGGGCTGTCGTTTGTGGTCATGTTTCCGCGCCAGTCGGGCAAAAATGAGCTGCAGGCGCAGATCGAAGCCTATCTGCTGCTGCTGTTTTCCAAAGAAAACGCCGAGATCGTCAAAGTCAGCCCAACCTGGAAGCCCCAGTCGCTGAACGCCATGCGCCGCCTGGAGCGCGTGCTCGACCAGAACGAGGTGCTGCGCCTGCTGTGGAAAAAGGAGAACGGCTATATCTACCGCGTCAACCGGGCGCGGATTTTCTTTTTCAGCGGGTCGCCAACGGCAAACATCGTCGGCGCGACGGCTTCAACCCTGCTCGAGGTGGATGAAGCCCAGGATATCCTGATCGAAAAATTCGACAAAGACATCGCCCCGATGGCTGCATCGACCAACGCCACGCGCGTGTTTTGGGGCACCGCCTGGACGAGCCAGACGCTGCTGGCGCGGCTGAACGCCGTGCCGGTGTTTGTGGAGAGCTGCTATTGGGAGAACGGCGTGCTGCGGTTAGGTACGTGATTGGTGAAGCCTGGCTTCTGGCCAGGAAAAAAATTGTCACCAATGATGCTATGGTGACGGGATCCAGCTGCGGGCCT
>Ga0134094_1002613_pt1 | contig 14805 bp, 14 predicted proteins | sample 5_1taG_FD_94458 | JGI IMG/M metagenome (GOLD analysis project Ga0134094, IMG submission 94458) | Switchgrass degrading microbial communities from high solid loading bioreactors in New Hampshire, USA - 5_19_20_110_A1 metaG | ecosystem: Engineered > Bioreactor > Semi-continuous > Anaerobic >... | reverse complement strand
GGTCGGACAGGGAATAGACGGCATGGCCCATCCCGTAAATGAGCCCTGCCCGGTCAAAGGCTTTTTTATTCAGAAGGTCCCTCAGATAGGCGGCAACCTGTTCCTCATCTTCCCAGTCGGTTACCGTTTTCTTCAGGTCTTCAAACATCTGCACCACCTTGATGTTGGCGCCGCCGTGCTTCGGCCCCTTCAGGGAGCCCAGCGAAGCCGCCACAGCCGAATAGGTGTCCGTGCCGGAGGATGAGACTACATGGGTCGTGAAGGTCGAGTTGTTCCCGCCGCCGTGCTCCGCGTGCAGGACCAGCGCGACGTCAAGAATTTTGGCTTCCAGTGCCGTGTATTTCGAGTCCGGCCGCAGCATATGCAGAATGTTTTCTGCCGTGGAAAGCTCCGGTTTCGGCGTATGGATAAAGAGGCTGTCTCCCCCGAAATAATGCCGGTAAGTCTGGTAGCCGTATACCGCAAGCTGCGGGAAAACGGCCGTCAGCAGCAGCGACTGCCTCAATACGTTGGGCAGGCTTGTGTCGTTGGCCTTTGCGTCATAAGCATGGAGCGTCAGGACGCTTCTTGCCAGGGTGTTCATCATATCAGGAGTCGGCGCCTTCATAATGATGTCCCTTACAAAGCTTGTCGGAAGCGTGCGGTATTGGGCCAGAAGGTCGCAGAAATCAGCAAGCTGCGAGCTTGTGGGGAGCTTGCCGAAGATCAGCAGATAAGCCGCCTCCTCGAAACCGAACCGGTTTTCTTTGATGAACCCGTCCACAAAATCTTCTATGTCGATACCTCGATAAAACAGTTTGCCTTCGCACGGAACCTTTTCCCCATCGACCATTTCAAAAGCCTGGATTTCGGAAATTTCCGTCAATCCGGTGAGCACGCCGTTGCCGTTCAGGTCTCTGAGACCTCTGTTCACCTTGTATTTTGTATAAAGCTCCGTATCGATGGTGCTGTTTTGCTTGCATAATTCCGTCAATTCCATGATTTTCGGCGTGATCTCCGAAAACTTTTCATCAAGTATGTTAAATTTGTATTCCATATCCGGAATCCCCTTTCATTTTCGACTGAATGTCATGGATCGGACAGATTCTGGGCCGTACCCCCCTATGGCGCAGAATCCATGTACAAGTTCAGATAAGTATAGCATAAAAAAAAAAGCTGCACAATAAATTTTCTATCATGCAGTCATAAGGAAATAATTGGAAATTCCTCGCGGCAACCGCCGGTTTTCATTTCTCCCTTTATTAAATAATATATTTCTCCAACTCCGGTTTATACCGGAAGAGGAGTTCCTTGAGCGATTCCAGCTTCTCCCGCCAGTTTTCCTCCTTGAAAAAGGAGATGGAGACCACGTTTTTCACATCGCCGGTGCTGCCGACAAGCGGAACCCCGATGCCGATAACAAGCGGAAAGGTTTCCTCGATGCTGGTGACAAAACCGTCTCTTCTAATCTTTTCATACTCCCTGAAGAGCTCCTCCTTCTCCGTTATGGTATTTTTCGTGCGCTTCTCAAAGGGCGCGTTCTGATCAAACAGCTTATCCACTATGACCGGATCATGATAAGCCATCAGACATTTCCCGTAAGTTCCCATGTTCATGGGATAAAATTCGCCCGGCTTGTCGTTCATTTTAACCGGCTTATGAATCTCCACCGAATAAATGGAAACCACCCGGTTTCCCTCCCGGCGCGCAAGGCCGACGGATTCCCGTGACTCCTTTGCTATATTCTCAAGGATGTTAAGAATATTTTCCTCATAGTTCCCGTTCCGCAGGTAAATCGCACCAAGGCGGTAAGCCATGGGCCCCAGCTTATAGCTCCTTTCCTTTTCGCTTTTGATCAAAAGCCCGAATTCTTCCAGCGAAACGATATTTCTGTAAACGGTCGTCCGGTTCAGTCCGGTAATCTTCGCCAGTTTGGGAACCGTATATTCGTAGGGCTCTTCCGCAAAAAGCAGCAGCAAATGCAGCCCTTTTTCGAGACTTGTCATCGACTTTATATTTTTTACCCTCATTTGGGCCACTCCTTGCCTTTTATAGGCATCCGAAACGGTTGAGCAGATTTCTCCTTTCGGACACGATCCGATACATATAATCCGTATAAATCCCCATTGCCCGGAACAAAGATTCCAGCCCGATCCGCTCATTCTCCTGATGAGCGCAGGACAGTTCTCCCGGAAAACAGGGCCCCCAAGACACGATATTCTTCATTGCCTTCGCATAACTTGTGCCTCCGGCGGTAACAAAGCTGTTTTTATATCCCCAATCCTCATAGGTTTCCGCCATAATGGCAAAGGGCATCAGATTCCGGCTGACCTTGATGGGGTCAAGATAAGACGTTATCCTGTGTTGGTAATGATACTTTTCGCAGTACTCGTCAAACGCCTTCTCGATGTCCGCCTTGTCCAGGCTTGCATTGTGCCTGATATTCACGGTCATCAGGACTTTTTCCCCGTCCTTTTTCAGAACCGTAGGCGCGACCGTCGTTCTTCCCAGGTACTGCCCCTCCCAATAATATTCTTCCTTCTTAAAGTTCAGCCTTCCCCCGTAATAGCTTCCGGTCAGGATCTCGTTGACAAAACCGGCGAAGTTATAGCCTGGGCCGCTCGCCGCATCGGGCGCTCCGGTGTTGCCGGCTGCCGCGGTCCGGCCACATCCAAATGAGGCGCAAAGTCTTTCGATGGCATTGACGCCCATTTCAGGCACCGAACTGTGGGCCGACACTCCTTCGAACACATACTGCCTCCCGTTTGCCGTCAATACGGCTTTCGAGGGAATGGTATTCGAGTCTTTTCCGGCATCCAGATCAAAGTCGCCAAACCGGCGTATCGTTTCGCTTTCATCGAATTCCAGCAACACATCGGCATATCCGTTTTCTATGTTATAGATCGGGAAGTCGCCGTCGGGACTGAATCCGTAGTCAGGACAGGGAAACTCTCTTTTGAAGTTCTCCATATCCGTCCATGCGCTTTCTTCACTGGTTCCGACGATGAGCCATATCTTCTTGTGGAAGGATGCCGCAAACTCTGTAAGCGCCTTCATTCCGTGCAGACAAATTACCGCGGCGCCCTTATCGTCCATAGTGCCCCGGCCCCATATGCATCCCTCGGCGATGGTTCCTTCAAAAGGCGGAAAGCGCCACTTGTCCGGATCACCGATGTCCACCACATCCAGATGAACCAGAATCCCAAGGGTCTCGGTTCCCTCTCCAACCTCCACGATGCCGACGTCGTCGGTGGTGGTTTTATATGTTTGAAGGCCCATTTCCCGGGCACGCTGAAGGAACCATTCAAGACTTTTCTTGATTTCCTCCGGCTCTTCAGCAACGGTTTTAAAGGAAATCAGTTTCTTCAGATCCTCAAGGATATCGCTTTCATGGGCGCTGATATATGCTTCGATCTTTTCTATTACGGCTTTATGATCGCCTCCGGCGGAATCCTCCTTATTGTTTTTCATTTGCTACCTCTTTATTCACTTTATTTGTCATTGTCCTGTTTGTTAGTTTCTTGCTTATCGGTTTCTTAATTTGGCGCCTTCCATTTCGGCGCCTCGCCATAGGAGGCGGCCGGAATAGAATACTCCGGCCGCGCTGTTCATTAGATAAATTCTATTTAATATTTAATATAAATGACAAGCAACGAAATGCCCATCCTCAATTTCCTTTAAAGCGGGCCTCTCGCAGGCGCATTTGTCGAAAGCCTTGTCACATCTGGTCCGGAATTTGCAGCCGACGATTTCCTCCGCAGCCGACGCGATCTCCCCGGGCAGCGTGTTTCGTTGCTTTTCCGGATTCACACCGGGGGTGGGCATAATGGCGGTAAGCGCTTTTGTATACGGATGGAGAGCTCTTTTTATAACGTCGTCGGCCGAACCGATCTCCAGAATGCTTCCAAGGTACATGATCGCGATCCGGTCTGAAATGAGCCAGGCCAGGGACAGATCATGGGTAATAAACAGATATGCGAGCTCGCGTTCCTCCCGGAACTTCATCATCAGCCGCAGAATCCCGGTGCGGATGGAGGCGTCCAGCATGGAAACGGGCTCGTCGGCCACGATAAACTCGGGATTCATGATCATCGCTCCGGCGATTACGACCCGTTGCCTCTGACCTCCGGAAAGCTCGTGGGGATAGCGGTACAGGTAATCTCCTCCCGGCGACAGGCCGGCCTGTTCCAATGCGAGAACGACTCTCTCCTCCCGTTCCTTTGCGGAACTCACAAGCCGGTTTACATCAAGGGGCTCGGCGACAAGGTCAAGCACGAGATGCCTTGGATTCAGCGCCTGGTAAGGATCCTGGAAGATCATCTGCGCCTTCTGCCGGAAGCTTTTCATATATGCCTTATCCTCCGGATTGGCCCGGGAGCCGTGGAACAGGATATTTCCTTCCGTGATTTTTAAAAGCTGCAGGATCGCCTTTCCCGTGGTCGTCTTACCGCTGCCGCTCTCGCCTACCAGCGACAGGATCTCTCCCTTTCCTATGGAAAAGGAAACGTCGTCCACAGCCCTGACCTGCTTTTTCTTCTTTGTAAACAGGTTGGAAACGAAGGAATCCTTCAGATCATAATAGACCTTGAGACCCTCGACCCGGATAATCTCGTTCTTCACCTGCCTTCACCTCCCCGCACAAAATGGCATGCAGCATAATGTCCCGCGCCGATTTGCCTTGACTCGGGTTCACTCTGCTCACAGCACGGCTGCTTTTCCGTGCATCTGGGCGCAAAGCTGCATCCGGGCCTTATTGCCAACATATTGGGAGGCGAGCCCGGTATCCCTTCCGGGATGACCTTTTCCCCATGGATATTGGGAAAGCAGGATATGAGTTTCTTCGTATAGGGGTGGGCGGTTCTTTCGAAAATATCCTCCACGGTCCCCATTTCAACGATTTTTCCCGCATACATGACCGCTATCTTATCGCAGATCTCGCCAAGGACGGACAGGTCGTGGGTGATGAGAATAAAGCCCATCCGGTATTCCTTCCGGATCTTATTCAGCAGGTTCAGAATCTGCGCCTGAACCATGACGTCCAGCGCGGTTGTGGGTTCGTCACCGATGACGATCTTCGGATTGCAGGCCAGCGCCATGGCAATCATCGCCCTCTGTTTCATCCCCCCGCTGAACTCATGGGGATAGTTTTCCGCTCTTTTTGCGGAGATCTCAACCAGCTCAAGAATTTCCGCAGTCCTTCGCTTCGCTTCTTCCTTGCTTGTTTTATCATGGAGGATGATCGCTTCTGAAATCTGGTCTCCCACCTTCATAACGGGGTTCAGCGCGTTCATGGCTCCCTGAAATACGATGGATACGTCCTTCCAGCGCTTTTTCCGGATCTCCTCTTCCGTCATGGCCGCAAGATCAACGCCCTCCAGAAGGATTTTTCCTCCCGTGATCCTTCCCTCCTTGGGCAGTAGCCTGGCAATGGAGAGTGCGCAGGTGGTCTTTCCGCATCCGGACTCTCCGACCAGTCCCAGCGATTCGCCGTATTCCAGATCAAAACTCACGCCCCTGACCGCCTTGAGGTCCCCCTTAGACGTATGGAACCAGGTGTTAAGATTTTCAACTTCTAATAACTTCTTCATAATTGCACATCCGTTATCTATTTTTCAGCTTTGGATTCAGGATTTCATCGAAGGCATAGCCCATCAGGGTAAAAGCCAGAACCACCGCCACCACGCAAAAGCCCGGGGGCAGGTAGTACCAGTAGGCTCCCGCACTGGCCGCGCCGCTTTCAAAGGCATAATGGAGCATCATCCCCCAACTCGCCTGGCTCGGGTCTCCCAGACCCAGGAAGCTTAGAGTCGTCTCCGACGTAATCGCGATGGCGGCCACCAGAACCGTATTTGCGAACACCAGCGGAAATACATTGGGCAGGATGTGGCGCAACATGATGTGCCCGCTGCTTGCCCCGATGGAAACGGTCCGTTCCACGAACTGGCGCTCCTTGACGGACAGGGTCTGTGACCGGACGACTCTGGCCGATCCGGGCCAACTCGTGATGCCGATGACGAGAATGATGTTCCAAATGTTCGTTCCCAGTACCGCCGCAAGCACCATCATAAGCGGCAGCCAGGGAATGACCAGGAAAAAGTCGGTAAACCGCATCAGCAGCTGATCGATCCTTCCGCCGAAGTAACCGGACACAATACCGATGGCACAGCCGATGACCATGGAAATGGCCGTGGCGAGAACGCCGACCAGCAAGGAGATCCTGGCGCCTGAGATCAGGTTGGCCAGAACGTCCCGGCCCATATCGTCGGTACCCAACAGATGTTCTCCCCCGGGCGGAAGCAGCATGTCCTCCACTTCGCCGAATTCAAGGGTGGAAAACGGCACAAAGATCGGCCCGAAAATCGCGACCAGCAGGAAGAACAGCAGCGTCAGCGATCCGACAAGCGCCATCTTATTGTTTCTCACGGCATGAAGAAACTCTTTCAGCCTTCTGTATCGAAACTCCCTGTAATTCATTGTTATGCTTACCCTTTCAAGAATATCGTTTATGTTTTGACAAGTTGACAAGCCGTCAGTCCTTAACCCTTGGGTCGATATATGAATAAGTGATATCCGCGATGAGATTGGCGATGACGACGGAAACCGTCACCAGCAGGAATACTCCCTGGAGCAGCGGATAATCCCTTGCCTTCAGCGCTTCATACATCAGACTTCCCAGCCCGGGCCATGAAAAGACCGTCTCCACCTGGATGGTTCCTGCCACCACCAGGCCGAGATTCATGGCAATGATGGTGACCATGGGCAGCATGGCATTGGGCATTGCGTGCTTTCTTAGAACATATCCGTTGGAAAAGCCCTTTGCCTTTGCCGTGGTGATATAGTCCTCGGATAATACGTCGATGAGCGTATTTCTCATGGTCAGGGCGTATTCCCCGAAGAGTACGATGCTCAGCGTGAACATGGGCATAATCAGGTGCCGGATATAATCCGCCAGCATGGCGGCGATGGTGGGATAGGTCATGCCCGGCGTCAGGATGCCGCTTGTCGGGAACAGATGCAGGTTTATGCTGAAGATCACCACTAAAACCATTCCCAGCCAGAATGTCGGCATGGAATAGGTGATTAATGAAAATCCCAGGGTCCCGAGATCAAGCTTCGTGCCCCTTTTCCAGGCCGCAACGACACCCATCGCGATCCCCAGGATGATTGCCACAACCTCCGCCAGTCCGACCATGATCACCGTTGGCATGATCCTGGAGCCGATGACGCTTGCAACCGGCTGCCTAAAGTAGTAGGATGTGCCCAGGTCGCCGGTCAGCATATTTTTAAAATACTGGAAGAACTGGACGTACCACGGCTGATCCAGCCCGAAGAGCCGCCTCGTCGCCTCGAGCATCTCGGGGCTCGCCTTCGGGTTCCTCGCCAGCACGGCCAGGGGATCGCCGGGAAGCACCCGGAACAGGAAATAATTGAACACAAGCACCGCAAATATCGTGATCACAGCGTATATGATCTTTATGAATATCCTTTTACTCTTCATAATCTCCGTCCGTTATCTGCACCTTCTCGCGCATGTTTTTTCAACTTCTCGTTTCCGCTATTTTCAACGTCTCCGACCGTTATCCGCGGCGAAGTTCTACTTCGCCGCGACAGGTCTCACGTTAACATAGTTGTCAAAGGTGAGGTTCATGAAATACAGGCCGTTATCCTGCGGTATCAGCTTAAATCCTTCCCAGCGATCGGAGCGGATTGCCTGGAGATTGTTGTCATACACCAGGATGATATAGGGCGCTTCTTCGTAAGCGATTTTCTGCATCTCGAAAACCGCTTCCCGCCGCTCTTCTTCATCAATCATGCTAAGTTGCTCCTGATACAGCTCGTCGTATCGCTCGTTGGAGAAGTACGTTTCATTGAGATTTCCGATCTGATCCGTCGTTAAAATTTCGAGCATGACGCTGGGATCCAGGTCTCCGCCCCAGCCCCAGATGAACATGTCATACGTCCCGGCGTAAATTTCATCCGTCAAAGCGCCGTCGTCCATGGTTTCGATTTTAATGCCGATGCCCACCGCCTTGCAGTCGGAGGCGATCATCTGGCCCACTTTAACCTCATCCGTATTATCCGCTATGGTGATCAGCCGGAATTCCAATTTATTTCCATTGGCGTCTTCCCTGATCCCGTCTCCGTCGGTGTCCAGATAACCCGCCGCGTCAAGCAGCGCTTCCGCCTTCGCGGGGTTGTAGGAACGCAGTTCGTCGGCCGTCGGCTCATAGTGGTAATACTGCCCCGGATTCAGCAGGGTGGTTCCTTCCTCTCCCTCTCCGCCGTAAATCATATCGATGATCTTGGTTTTATTAATGGAATATTCGATGGCATGGCGGATCGCCTTGTCCCTCAGCAGCGGATTTCCGCCGCTGGCAGGATCGTCCCACAGGTTGATGGAGATCTGGGTAAAACCGGGGATCTGGCCGGAAATGAAGGAGATGTTCGGATTCTTTTCCAATTGGGATTTCTGGGCCGCGCTGAGGTTGAAGGCCGCGTCGATTTCCCCGAGGGAAAGCGCCTGGGCCATGGTATCCGTGTTGGCGTAAGATATGAAAATGCATTCGTCAATTGCCGGAACCGTGCCGAAATAGGAGTCGTTCTTCACCAGCTTGATTACGCCGGGGCTGCGGGAATCAAATTTGAAGGGGCCGGTTCCGACGGGAGATTCATTGGTATAAAGTCCGAGCTCTTCCGGCGCGATCTCTCCCCAGATATGCTTCGGCAGGATGGGCGTGGTGTTCATGAGCATATTTGCTTTCGGGGCGTCGGTAGTAATAACCACGGTTTTTTCATCGGGACATTCAATGTCGGTGATCCCCGCAAGATAGGTGTTATACATAAATCCCTGTTCGTGTTCGATCATAGTGTCGTATGTAAATTTTACGTCCTCCGAGGTAAATGGCTCCCCGTCATGCCAAAGGACTCCTTCGCGCAGGTTGAAGGTCCACGTCAGACCGTCTTCGCTGACATCCCAGCTCTCCGCAAGGCAGCCCACGGGCTCGTAATTCTCGTCATATCGCACCAGCGGGTCATAAATGAGCAGAAATATCTCAAACCCGATGGTCAATTCCGAGGTCAGCGGGTTCAGAGTATCGATATCCTGCGTGTTGCCGATGCGGAACGAATGAATTCCCTCCGATGATGACGGCGCGCCGCCGCAGCTTACAAGGCTTGCGCATAGTAAGAGAACAAGCGTTACCTTCCAAAACTTACCTTTCATATTTCTCCTCCCTAGTTTTTATGCAAAAAATTTAAAAGCTGGAAACTCCGGAGTCTAAACGACTCCGCTCTCCAGAATTTCCAGCTTTTTATTATCAGCGTCCAGCCGGGCCGCAACCCCGAGAGGTATGGTGGCTATGTCGTCCGTATGCCCCATGGGCAGTCCGTAAATCGCGGGGACTCCAAGAGGCTTTATGTAATATTCCAGTACGTCTTCCAGGCTCGTGTCGACGTAATAGCCCGGATTGTACAGGTAGGGCACGCAGTTTTTGCATTCGCCGATTACGATACCCGCCGCCTGCTCGAGCTTTCCGGCATTCCTGAGATGGGAAAGCATATGGTCGAAGATCCATGGCTCCGTATCCAGATCTTCAATAAAGAGAATCTTTCCTTTAACGTCAATCTCATAAGGCGTTCCCAGAGTGGCGCATATGAGGGTAAGGTTGCCTCCGGTTATGATGCCTTCCACCTTTCCGGGATTGATTCGGTTTATCCATTTTTTCGGGTCGGCCAGCTTGATTTCGCCGACGGGTTCCGTCTGTGCAAGGGCCTTAAAAAAAGCCTCCTTCGTATAATCCGTCAGAGCCTCGCTGTTGAACCTGGAAAATCCCGGGCCGTGAAACGTGACCAGGCCGGAAAACTTCATGATCGCCATATGCAGGGAGGTGATGTCGCTGAATCCGACAAAGATCTTTGGATTTTGAGCGATCACGTCAAAATCGATGTGGCGGATCAACTGCGCCGAACCGTATCCGCCCTGGGTCACAAATACTGCGTCAATATCGTCCCGGCGAAACATTTCGTTCAGGTCATCGGCCCGTTCCTGCTCGGTGCCCGCGGTAAAACCCTTCGACTTGTTAAGGTTCTTTGACAGCACAACCTTATAACCGAGACTTTCGAAAGTCTCCGTCGCACGGACCACTTCGCTCTTGTTTTCCGACGGACTCGATGGGGAAATCACTCCGATGGTGTCCCCGACTTTCAGTTTCTTCGCTTTTTTCGGAGTTATACTGGATGCATAATTCACATTCTAAACATCATTTTCATATTATGAACATTTTGCCCGGGAAAGCCTTGCCGGATGACCGCAGAAAAATCAGTCCGAGCTTGTCCCGGCAGGGGAGAAAAGAGGTGGATGCAAATTGATGATAAAATAATAGAATCTTCGTATAATTCCAACTAATCGCTTTATTTGAAGCGCGCCATGCGCGACTCCCCCGCAGCAAACCATCGTGGCGCCGCCCGGTTCGTTCCGTGACATTGTTACAGTCCGCCAACTAGGGATGTGCTATTATACAATTATTACAATTATTGTTATTCCAAGGCGAGCGATCATTGCAATTCGAAAATGCCTCCGCCGCTTAAAGGTCTAACGGCCGGAATTCAACGGAAACGTGCCAATGGGTAGGACCCTGCGCGGTTTGCTGAGAATTTTCGCATGGCGCTAAGTCAAGAGTCGGAGTAAATAACAGGAGAGTGTGACGGCCCCGGGATCTTCACCCTCTGGACGGTTCCCGACACGGACCGCATTAAAAGATTTATCGAGCAGCACAAACCGAAGCGGGCTGCGGTGATCGGAGGCGGACATCGTCATCCTCTCTGTGGGTGTCAGGCCCAACAGCCGGCTGGCAAAGGAATGCGGACTGGAAGTAAACGACAGGGGCGGCATCGTCGTAAACGAGTATCTTAAGACCTCGGATCCCAGCATTTATGCCGTGAGCGACATCATCGAGGTGAAAGAGTTCGGATCCGAATACCGGACCATGATCCCCCTTGCCCCCGGCGGGCTGGAGAAATACAACGGGACCCAGGGAACCGCCATCGTAAAGGTCTTCGACCTGTCCGTGGCAACCGTCGGCGTCAATGAGAAGGTGCTGAAATCCCGTGGCCTGGAATTGAACAAGGACTATTTTACTGGGATTTGTCGCGGGAAACATTCTTGACGGGACAGCCTCTTTTATTGACTTGCACCATGTCCATGGACGTCATGGGAATTACCCGGGAGGAGCTCATCGACGGCATCGAATACGCCGGCGTTGCCGCCTATCTCGGCGATGCTGAGGAATCCAACGTAAACCTGTTTATATAAGCCGGAGACTTCCTTAACATAAACCGGAGACTTTATTGCATAAACCGGATACTTTGTTCTCCTAAGCCAAAGACTTCATTAACATAAACCGAAGACTTCATCCATAACAATAGAAGCCCGCCGCCGGAACCGGCGGCGGGCATTTTCAAAAGTTAAAAATTTGTTCAGGGATGGGGAGCCCAGCTTCTTATCCGGAGCTTCTTTCTCGCATCTTCTTTCCGATCAATCTGCTGGGGGCGGCCCGGAAAACGCAGCCCTTATATATTTGTGACCCGGTAGCCGACCGGAACGTCAAACAGGCTGTCCGGCACCGTTTTTTCAACAGAGAGGATGTCCATGACCGTGTTCTCTTTGCCGATTCTCATCACCAGCTTTACAAGCTCTTTCCCATTGAAGTACAGCTTCAGGCGGGAGGACGCCGTCGAATATTCTTCCCACGCAAGACTTCCTTCCTTCCCGCCGCCTATGTAAGCGATGCCGTTTATATCGATTCTTTGCGGACTTCCTTTTTCATGGTCCACGCTATAACTTATGATGGTCCTGTCCGTATGATTCATCACATAAACCCGTTCATCCCTGACTACGGTGGCAAAGTCGCCGGAGATCAGGGCAATTCTTCCGTCCGATACGGCGTACGTTGTCTCCGCCTCATAAGCCTTGCCTTCATAAACCGTTGTGGTTTTATATCGGATCACATAACTGCCCGACATCAGGGTTTTAATAAAATCCGTAGCCAAACGGTTCTCAAGATCCGCGGATAGAACGACCTCCGCCTCCCGTGCTGCCTTTTTATCCTGCGCCGTCTCTTTTTCCTGGACCGTCTGCTTCTCCTGGCTCTCCGCCATTTCTCCAAGTCTCTCGTTTTTGAAGATTTTACCGGACAATCCTCCCGCCGATATGGCTAAAACCAGCACAAGGATCAAAGCGATCGCGAGGTTTCGTTTTTTGACCTTTTTAACATTTGCCAGCTGTAAAAGATTCCGTATTTTCTTCTTTTTCGGTCTGTCTATCTGTAAAAATAAAAACTTCATATCCTTTCCCGTCTGTTGCTGCTTATAATTTTGTCGTATTAAATAATTTTAAATTTACTTTTCCTTCTCTTTATTCGCAGTCTCTTTTTGCGCCGTGTATTCCTCCAGTCTGATTTTAAGCAGACCGTTTTCGTTTTCCAGCGCACTGATGGTCTTTGAGGCGCTCCTCAGTTTCGATTGATATTTGATCCAGCGTCTAAGGCTTAAAAGCAGCACGGCAAAAGCTCCGAATGCCGCTGAAGCCAAGATTACAATGGCCTGAGAGACAGTAAACTCCAGCGTGATAAAGCTGATTTCGACGACATCTGAGTTCTGTAACGAAAAGATCGCCACAAGCAATCCAAAAATAATTGCCAAGAAAAACTTCCAGTCCAATTCATCAAACCTCCCAATCCGGCGCTGGTTGATATCTTGATTCATTGCTCTTGATCGGACATTTCCCTAATGAACCGTCATTTCACCGCGCAGGTCCGTAACCATGAGCTTCTTGATCGTATCCAGGTCATAATTCCGGCTCAGCAGATAATACAGCTTTGTCACTGCGGCCTCCACCGTCATGTCATAACCGCTTACGGCCCCCGCTTCCGCAAAGCTCATGCTCGTTTTATACTGCCCGATCACGGCGGAACCTCGCAGGCATTGCGTACACACGACGATAACGGTGCCGTTTTTCTCCGCTTTCTTCAAAACCCGTTTCAACGTCCCCCGATCCTCCGGAACGTTGCCCGAACCAAAGGCTTCAAACACAATGCCCTTCAGATCGGCGGTAAGAATATTTTCAATCATCTCAAACTGCATGCCGGGAAAAATTTTCAGGACTGCGATTTGCTGCGGTTCAAATTTCGACAGCCTAAGCCCGGTCCCCGCTTTACGGAGCGCTCCCTGATTGATGGTGATACCCACCCCCGATTCGCCGAGCGCCGGGTAATTGGGGGATTCAAAGGCCGTCAGTTCGTCGGCGCTTACTTTCGTTGCGCGGTTTCCCCTATAAAGCCCGCTGCCGAAAAAAATGCATACCTCGGGCACATGACAATTTCCCGCTATCATTAACGACGTGATCAGATTGTTCCTGCCGTCGCTCCTGACTTCATAAAGAGGGATCTGCGCACCGGTGAGGATCACCGGTTTGGCCAGGCCTTCCAGCATGAATGACAGGGCGGAAGCGGTATAGGCCATGGTGTCGGTGCCGTGCAGGATCACAAAGCCGTCATACTGTTCATATCTGTCCGCAATATCCTGTGCAATCCTTACCCACTCTCTGACGGAGATATTGGATGAGTCCAGCAGATTATCATACTCGATGAGATCGAACGCTGGCACTTCCTCCGAATTCAACTCTTGAATCCCCGCCAGCGTGGACTGCAGGAATCCCCTCCTGGGGGCATACCCATGCTCCGTTCCGGCCATGCCGATGGTCCCGCCGGTATGGATCAGACATACTTTTTTCGCCATCTGCCTGTTGATTCCTTCGCCTTCCGGATAATTATAACACAATCATGCATCCGCAGAAAACCTTTCCGGCCGCAGAAAATTTCTCTCCCTAACGCATTTACGATTACCGGCCGAAGAAATTGCCCCTCGCCAACGCGTTTTGCCGCTTTGTTCGGGAGACACCCGCGCCCCATATTCCTGCCGATAGGGTTATTATTGATCTTCGACGGCTCAATTATTACTCGCCCGAGAATTTTCCGGCTTACGGTGGAACGCAGCAAATAAGCCGCCCTGCGGGAGAGCGGCTTATTTTCTCTGGTTATCTCAATAAAAATGATACGTCATCTATATTGATCGACTGGCCTTCCGATGCTGAGACTTCGAAGCTGATTCGCGCTTTTGTGACTCCGACCGGTGCAGCGATTGTGACAATCCTGTAATATCCATAGTTTCCGGTTCCGCGCGGAAGATCCGCCAATCGAACGGCCATGATAGCTCCGATCTCCTCACTGTCCTCCGTCTTAAATATCACGGACGCTTCCAGGGAACCCTGCGAGCCTTCTGCCAGCGCGAAGAATGAGAATTCATAGAACCCTCCTTCTTCAATTTCGGTGATATCCTGGCGAAGGTTCGCGTCGCCCGTCAGCTTCACCGCCGAATTCCCTGAATGGACCATACCGACGGCCGTCTGGCGCGATACGGCGGAAGGCGTCGTCGTTGACCACTGAACGGGAATTCCGCCTTCAAAGGACTCCATCCCTCCGTTTTGCATCAATTCTCCGGTGGAATCATTGATGCAAATGCCGGGCGGGCCCTGTACTCCCTGCGGTCCCTGAGGACCCTGGGGACCCATGGGGCCTGGCGGGCCCGGAGGGCCGGGAGGACCTTGGGGTCCGGGTTCACCCTGCGGTCCGGGAGGACCTGGCAGGCCCGGGGGTCCAGGTTCACCCGCCGGTCCCTGCGGACCAGGCGGACCTTGCGCTCCCGGTTCTCCTGCCGGCCCCTGTGGACCCATGGGACCCGGCGGACCGGTTAATCCCTGCAGTCCCCGCG